>Ga0209746_1001178_pt1 | contig 12683 bp, 10 predicted proteins | sample BarGraNGADG00211_3_FD_184496 | JGI IMG/M metagenome (GOLD analysis project Ga0209746, IMG submission 184496) | Arctic peat soil microbial communities from Barrow, Alaska - Barrow Graham LP Ref core NGADG0011-211 (SPAdes) (version 2) | ecosystem: Environmental > Terrestrial > Soil > Wetlands >...
GCGCCGAGTCCAGCCGCGTCGAGCTCGTGCTGCTCGGGTGCGGTGAACGGGTGCTCGCGGAGCCGGCCCTCAATCGACTGGAGGGCGGCCTCGGCCCGGCTGCCGAGCGCCGCTGCTCGACCCGGGAGTCCGACGCGCCCGTCACGGACGTCGAGACCGGCTGCCTCCGCGAGGTGTGTCACGAGGGCGCTGTCCGGCACACCCGCCGCGGCCCGGGCGGCCTCGAGGGCCAGGACGGGGTCGATAGGCACGCACTCGGCCCGCCGCTGCACGGCCGAGCGCAGCCTCTCCGAAGCGGCCCGCCACGCGTCGTCGTCGACGAGCCAGGCCCCGCGGCGGGTGACTGTGGCTGAGGGCCGCGGGCCTGGTGGCACGGAGAGCCCGAGCGACACCGCGTCCATGTGCCGCATCCACCCTCGACGCGCGACCTCGTGGGAGACGTCGGGCACCCCGCGGAGGCTGGCGATCACCTCGCCCCGCCGGGCCGCCGCCCCCCGGCGGTCGAGTGGGGGCGGGTCAGCGTCGACGACGAGCGCCCCGACCAGGCGACGCGATCCGGGGTCGCGCAGGATCAACTGGTCACCGACGCCGATCGGCAGGGGCTCCGGCAGGGCGAGGCGCACCGCACCCGGGCCGAGCGGCCGCATCCTGGCCTCGACTGCGAGGGTGCCGACGTGGACCATGACGTGCGAGGGCAGCCGGTCCGGGTCCGAGGAGACGGTGGACGCGCCGGCCGGCGGCGAAGGGCTGGGGACGAGACGTGCGTCGAGCGTCCTCGTCACGTGCCAGGCGTCGGGCGTCAGTAGCGCATCGCCACGCGCGATGTCATCGACGCCCACGCCGCGCAGGTTGACCGCGACCCGGGCCACACCCGATGCCGCGTCCCGTGTCTGCTCGAGGCTCTGCAAACCGCGCACCGTGACCCGGTGGGTGACGCCCGACCCGCGATGCACGACGAGTTCGTCGCCGACCCGGATCGTCCCCGCGCCGAGCGTCCCCGTAACGACAGTCCCGCTGCCACGAATGGAGAATGACCGATCGACCCAGAGGCGCGTGCGTCCACCGCGGTCGGGTGCCGGGAGGGAGGCGACAAGGTCGTCCAGGGCGGCCCGCAGGTCGTCGATCCCCTGCCCGGTGCGAGCTGACACGGCGAGCGCGCGGCTACCTGCCAGGCTGGTGGTGCGGACCTGCTCGCCCGCCTGCGCCAGCGCGGGCCCCGGATCGGCAAGATCGCTCCGGGTGACGACAACGAGTCCCTGCGAGATCCCCAGCGCGTCCACGGCAGCAAGGTGCTCGGCGGACTGCCGACGCCACCCTTCGTCCGCGGCCACGACGAGCAGGACGGCCGGCGCGGGGCCCAGGCCGGCGAGCATGTTGCCGATGAAGCGCTCGTGTCCGGGCACGTCGACGAACGCCACGTCGACGCCCGAGGCGAGCGTCGTCCAGGCGTAGCCGAGGTCGATCGTCATGCCGCGACGGTGCTCCTCCGCCCACCGGTCGGGCTCGATACCGGTCAGGGCGCGCACGAGCGTCGACTTGCCGTGGTCAACGTGCCCGGCGGTGGCGATGACGTGCACCGGTCACGCCCCGTCGGTGATCTCGTCGGCAAGTGCGGCGAGAACGGCACGCTCGACATCGCCGTCTCGGTCTGGGGGCACGCACCGCAGGTCGACGAGGCAGCGGCCGCGGACGACGCGTGCGACGACACCGGGCTCACCGCCGCGCAGGCGTTCCGCGCACGCCTCGGGCAGTGAGACGGCCCAGCCGGGCAGCGGCACTCCGGGCGCCCCTCCGCCGCCGACCCGCCCCTCGACGGGCACGACGTCACCCGACACTGCAGCGGCGAGACGCTCGGAGCGCGCCAGGAGCGCGTCGGTGTTGGCGTGGAGGTATGCGGCGACCGGCACCACCGGTCCACGCAGGGTTGCCTCGAGGGCAGCGAGCGTGAGCTTGTCGACGCGCAGCGCCCGGGCGAGGGGGTGCCTCCGCAACCGCTCGACGGTGTCTGCCTCGCCGAGGACGAGACCGGCCTGTGGGCCGCCGAGGAGCTTGTCGCCGCTCGCGGTCACTACCGTCGCACCGTCAGCGAGCGCCGTTGCGGCATCGGGCTCGTCGGGCAGGAGTGGGTCATGGCGCAGCAGCCCGCTGCCGATGTCGACGACGAGCGGCACGCCGAGTGACGCGAGCTCCCGCACGGAGGCAGCGCTGGTGAAGCCCTCTACGCGGAAGTTGCTCGGGTGCACCTTGAGCACACAGCCCGTGTCAGGGCCGACGGCGGCGGCGTAGTCGGCGAGTCGGGTGCGGTTCGTGGTCCCGACCTCGCGCAGCCGGGCTCCCGTCGAGGCGATGAGGTCGGGCAGGCGGAACCCGTCCCCGATCTCGATCATCTCGCCGCGGCTTAATACCACCTCCCACCCTGCGGCCAGGGCCGTCGTGGCGAGGACGAGGGCGGCCGCCCCGTTGTTGACCACGAGGGCGTCGCCGGCCGCGGGCACGGCGGCATGAAGAAGCTCGAGGGTCCCCCGTCCGCGCCGGGCGCGGGCCCCTGTGAGGGTGTCGTACTCGAGGTCGACGTAGCCCGCTGCAGCCACCACCGCGGCGACCGCGGCGTCGGAGAGCGGCGCCCGGCCGATGTTCGTGTGCACGACGACCCCAGTGGCGTTGATGAGCGGCCGCAGGGTGGTGCTGCGTACGGGGAGAGCCGCCCGGGCCGCCGCGACCACGTCGCCGGGCTCGATCTCTCCAGCACGCGCTCGCGCCTGGGCTGCTCGCACCGCCGCCTTGACGATGCCAGCGCCGTGCCGAGCCGACGCGGATGCCAGGTCCGGGTGGGCGAGCAGCACGTCGGTGCGCGGGACGCTCCGTCGTGGGTCTGCCTGCGACACGTCGACTCCTCTCCGACACTGCGTCTGCCACCATCCGAGGACTGCCCACGAGTGGTGAGAGCTGGCGGAGGTGGACGGCAATCGAACCCGCCAGGCCGAGATGCTCGGCCTCACCGGTTTTGAAGACCGGGGGGACCACCAGGTGCCCATACACCTCCACGCCCCACCGTACCCACTCCGGCTGGGCGCCGGTCACGCGTCGCCCGCACACGTCCGGGCTGTGCCCGCGGGACCCCCTCAGCCCTCGCTCCGCATACAGTTGACGGGTGACGACCGTACGCACGACGACCCGGCTCACCCAGTACGCCCACGGCGGGGGATGCGCCTGCAAGATCCCGCCCGGGGAGCTCGAGGAGATGGTGCGCGGCCTCGTCGGGGTCCCGTCGCATGACCTGCTCGTCGGCCTCGACGACGGCGACGACGCGGCCGCTGTGCGCATCGACGGCGGAATCGCGGTGCTGGCCACGGCCGACTTCTTCACACCCGTCGTGGACGACGCATACGACTGGGGCCGCATCGCGGCGGCCAACGCCTTCTCCGACATCTACGCCATGGGCGGCCGCCCGATCCTCGCGGTCAACCTGCTCGGGTGGCCGCGCGATGTCCTTCCGCGCGAGCTCGCCCAGGAGGTCCTCCGGGGCGGACTCGACGTGGCCCGCATTGCCGGGTGCCCGGTAGCCGGCGGTCACAGCATCGACGACCCTGAACCGAAGTACGGCATGGCCGTGACGGGCTTGGCCGACCCGAACCGCTTGCTGCGCAACGATGCCGCCGAGGCCGGCCTCCCGATCAGCCTGACAAGCCGCTCGGCGTCGGAGTCCTCAACAACCGCCACAAGACGACCGGTGAGGTCTTCCCGCAGGCCGTTGAGTCGATGGTCGCGCTCAATGACACAGCGAGCGTGGCCGCCCTCGCTGCAGGAGTGCGTGCGGCCACCGACGTGACCGGGTTCGGTCTGCTCGGCCACCTCTACAAGATGGCGCGGGCGTCAGGGGTGTCAGCTGTCGTCGACGCCCGCGCGGTGCCCTACCTGGACGGAGCCCGCGAGTCGCTGCGGGACGGCTACGTGCCCGGCGGAAGCCGGCGCAACCTCGACTGGGTGCGACCGCACCTCGAGGCGTCCGTCGCTGACGAGGAGCTCGTGCTCCTCGCCGACGCCCAGACGAGCGGGGGCCTGCTCATCGCCGGCGAGGTCCCTGGCGGAACCGTCATCGGTGAGTTCGTCCCGCGGACCGATCACGCGCTTCGGGTGCTGTCGCGGGCGCGGGCTTCTTCGTCAGCATCGGCAGCGCCATCCCGACAAGGGCAATGAGGCCGACCACGGTGAAGGCCAAGGTGTACGCCTTCTGCTCGCCGATGAGCGACGAGATGAGCAGCGGGCCCACGATGCCGCCGATGCTCCACCCGATGAGCATCAGTCCGTAGATCGCTCCGGCATTGCGGACGCCGAAGAACCGTCCCGCCGTCGATGGCATCGTGCCGAACGCGCCGCCGTAGCACGTGTAGACGAGGGCAGCGAGGACGGCGAAGAGGGCCGGCGACGCGACGTGAGGGATGAGGAGCAGGCACACGCCCTGGATGCCGAGGATCCCCATGAACGCCGGCATCTTGCCGATGCGGTCGGACAGCCAGCCCCAGAGGATGCGGCCGCCTCCGTTGAAGAGACCGAGCACGCCGACGAGGCTGGCCGCAGCGGCCGTCGAGTAGCCGCCGACGTCGCTCGCGCTGCCCGCGGCGACCGAGATCAGCGAGATGCCGGCCGTCACGCTGAGGGTGAGGATCGCGGTCAGGAGGTACCACTGCGGCGTCCGCAGGGCTTCGGGAGCCGTAAAGTCCGCCGCGGGCACGGGGTCCTTCGTGGGCGCGGTCGCCGCGCCGTCGGCAGCACGCACCGGTGCGCTCATGCCCGGGGGCAGGTAGCCGGTCGGGGGGTTGCGGAACAGGCTCGCGCCGATGACGACCGCCACGAGGTAGCCGATGCCCAGAGGAAGGAACGCCTTCGTCGGGAGGGACGGGTCGCCCGCGATCAGCCGCTGGCCGAGTGGCGCGGTGATGACCGCGCCGAAGCCGAACCCGGCCACGGCGATGCCAGTGATGAGTCCCGGCTTGTCGGGAAACCACTTCTGCAGCATGGCGATCGGCACGATGTAGGCCATGCCCAGGCCGAAGCCGCCGAGCACTCCGTAGCCGAGCAGGAGGATCCAGAAGCGGTCCTTGTCGGCGAACGACGCGAGCATGACGCCGATGCTGTAGATGATGCCGCCGGTCAGCGCGACGACCCTCGGTCCTCGCCGGTCCTGGATGCGTCCGCCGATGTAGCTGCCCACGAAGATCATGCCGATGGCGACCTCGAACGGCACCGCCGCCTGAGCCTTCGACCACCCGAAGGCCTGGTCGTTCTGCATCGCCTTCGCAAAGACGCTCCACGCGTAGACGGCACCGATGGCGAGCTGGACCAGCACCCCGGCGACGAGGATCAGCCAGCGGTTCGTCGCCCGGCTGGTGGTCTGCGGTTCCGTGACCCTGCTGCTCACGGCGTCCCCTTCCTGTCAGGCGCGCACGTCATCGCGCCGCCGTGCGATGACGACGCGTTATCGCGCCGTCGTGATCGAGTCGTCGACGACGCCGGCGGCGCGTCGTGCCGCCAGCCGCTGACGCTGGGGCTCAACGGTGTACTTCGGGTCGATCGCGGAGACCATGCCGGCCTCGAAGACGCCCAACCGGAGGCAGACGGACCCTGCCATCAGGGCGATCCCGCTGACAGCGGCCCCCACGCGACTGCGGCCGAGCGCGACGGAGCCGACGGCGCCTGCGATCGTCAGGGCCTTGCTGGCCCGTAGCAGCCGACCGGACTTGCCCGTGCGGAGCGGCGCGGAGAGGACCGGCCCGAGTTTTTCCTGCATGCGCTCGAAGGCCAGAGTCTCGGTCAGTGCGCTAAGGGCGGCGAGCTTGCGAGCGGGCCCGTTCTGCGCCGTGGGCACCGCGACGAGCGCGAGACCGGCGGCCGCGAGGTTGGCCGAGCTGACGAAGACGAAGGGCAGCTCGCGGTAGGACTCGTGCCAGGTCGGAGTGGCGGTGTCGGCGAGCAGCACCGCGGTGTATGCCGCGAGCGGCGGCGCGAAAAGCGCCGCCCCTGCCGTCGCGGGCCCGTCCACCACCTCGAGTATGCGGACCACCCGGGCCAGGGCGGACCCCCCGGAGCGGGTCGCACCGCCGTGACTCCGCTCGGTGACTGCCTGGGTCACCTCGGATGCGAGCGCCAGGCTCGAGAAGCCGCTGAAAGCGGTGAGGATCCACGAGCCGACGGACATCGGCGAGGTGAGCTTCACGGTTCGCATCATGTTGAGCGCACGGCTGGGCTTGCCGAGATCCTTTGCGAGCGCGCCGCCGCCGAGGGCTGCAGCTCCGATGGCGGCCACCCGCCCGACCCGCCGCAGCGCGGGGTAGCCGAGAGCCCGGCCACCGGCGGCGAGCAGTGCCGACCCTGCGGCGACGCCGCCGAGGAAGAGGTACGCCGCGATCTCCTTTCCCCACGGGGCGGGCTTGACGATGTGCCGACCGTAGTAGCTGTCGAACGACACGTCGGGCACCATGAGGGACTCGTCTCGGCGGCGGCCCCCGCCGTTCTGGTCGCTGCGCCGCTGGCCCTTGCCGCGACGGGTGCGCTCCGGCGGACGGTCGGCGTCGAAGGGGTTGGTCGTCAACGGCGCCTCCCGACGAACGAGGCCGCAGCGAGGCCGAGCATGGCGAGCCCCGCGTAGCCAGCCTTGCGGAACATGTCGGGCAGGTCGGCCGTCGTGACGCGCGGGTCGGGTGGCAGGCCGTAGATCTCCGGCTCGTCGAGCAGGAGGAACGTCGAACCGGTGCCCCCGACGCCGTCGTTGTCGTCGACGCCGTAGAGACGTGCCTCGCTGAAGCCGAGGTCGTGCAGCTCGGCAACCCGGGCGCGAGCCGTTGCGCGCATCTCGTCGAGGTCACCGAACTTGATCGAGGTCGTGGGGCAGGCCTGAGCGCACGCGGGCGTCTGGCCGGCACCGAGGCGGTCGTAGCACAGCGTGCACTTCTGGGCGATGCCGACGTTCTTGACCTCGCCGTTCGACGCGGCATACGACGGTGGGTTCTGGTGCGACCAGCCGCTGGGCGCGCCCTTGATGCTGATGCCGTGCGACTGGCCAGTCGACTCGTGGCCCTCGTCGCCGCGGCGGCGTTCGATGACCCCGAACGGGCAGGCGGCGACGCAGTAGCCGCAGCCATTGCACACGTCGTCCTGCACGACGACCGTGCCGAACTCGGTGCGGAACAGCGCGCCCGTGGGGCACACGTCGAGACAGGCGGCGTGGGTGCAGTGCTTGCACACGTCGGAGGCCATCAGCCAGCGCATGTCGGGTATCGCGGGGTCTGTTGGGCCGGGAGCGGCGGCGGCCGGCGGCGTCTCTGCCGGTGTCAGCTGGTCGGCGCCGCGGACGGTCGGCATCCCGAGCGCGACGAGTCGGCGGCCTGACTCACGGGCCTGCTCGATGCGGTCGCTCGTCTGCTCGACGAAGGCGACGTGCCGCCAGGTGCTCGCTCCCAGCGCGCCCGTGTTGTCGTACGACTGGTTGAGCAGGTCGAGCCCGTCCTCGGGCACGCCGTTCCACTCCTTGCAGGCCACCTCGCAGGCCTTGCAGCCGATGCAGATGGAGGTGTCGGTGAAGAACCCCTTGCGTGCCTCGTGCCGGTCCCACGCGGCGTCGGCCGCGGGGTTGGTCGGTCCTGAGAGCTGGTTGCGCCAGAAGCCCATCGACTCAGTCCTCTCTCGTGGCCGGGCTTGACTCCGGGTGACCGGTGCGCAGCTCGTTGCCCGTCAAGACGGTGCTGCCAGCGCGCGACTGGTACTCGGCGACGAGCCGAAGCAGCTCGTCGCCCCCGGGGCGTCGACCGGGCACGATGTCGCACGAGCCGGCCTTGCTCTCCTGGATCTGCACGTTGGGGTCGAGGGCGACGCCGAGCAGGTCGTTCGCGGCGTCCCCGCTCACGACCGCGTCGCGACCGACGCCCCAGTGGTAGGGCAGACCGATCTGGTGGATCGTGCGACCACTGATGAGCAGTGGTGTCATCCGCTCGGTGACCATGACGCGGGCCTCGATGGCCGCGCGGGCCGAGACGATCGTTGCCCAGCCGCCGTTCTCGAGTCCTCGCTCCGCGGCGAGCTCGGGTGAGACCTCACAGAAGAATTCCGGCTGGAGCTCCGACAGATAGGGCAGCCAGCGGCTCATGCCACCCGCCGTGTGGTGCTCGGTGAGGCGGTAGGTCGTGAAGACGAATGGGTAGACGTCGGCACCCGGCGCGTCACCGGACGGGCTCCACAGGTTGTCGTTGCGTGGGAAGACCTTGCGCGCCGGGTTCGACTGTTGCGCGTAGAGCGCGTTGCGGACCGGCGACTCCTGAGGCTCGTAGTGCGTCGGAAGCGGCCCGTCGAGCATGCCCATCGGCGCGAACAGCCATCCCTTGCCGTCGGCCTGCATGATGAACGGGTCGTCGCCCGCGAGCCCCGCGGGGCCCCCGGTGCCCGGCTCAGGCCGGAAGGTCGGCGCCTTGTCGGGCACGAAGTCGGGCACGTCGTGACCGGTCCACTTGCCGTTCTCGACATCCCACCAGATGTACTTCTTGCGCTCGCTCCACGGCTTGCCCTCGGGATCGGCCGAGGCGCGGTTGTAGAGGATGCGGCGGTTCGCCGGCCACGCCCAGCCCCAGTCGAGGGCGGTGAGGTCCTGCTCACGGCCGGGCTTGCGGTCGGCGGCGTGGTTGACGCCGTCGGCATACACCCCGGTGTAGATCCAGCAACCCCCGGACGTGGACCCGTCGGCCTTCATCTCGGTGTAGGCGGACAGCGGCTGGCCCTCCTTGTCGCCCGCGAGGTGACGACCGTTGATCTCCGCGAGCACCGCCTCAGCGTCCGGATCGCCGTGCTCGTCAGTGGGGTAGTCCCACGTCAGGTCCAGCAGGGGCCGGTCGCGTTCGTCGGATGAGTCGGCGAGGAGCTCACGGACCCGGCGGCCGAGCTCAAAGAAGAACTGAAGCTCACTCTGGCAGTCGCCCGGTGGCTGCACCGCTTGGTGGTGCCACTGCAGCATCCGCTGGGTCTGGGTGAACGAGCCGCTCTTCTCCGTGTGGGCCGCTGCCGGAAGGAAGAAGACCTCGGTCTGGATGTCCTCGGTGACGAGCTCACCGGACGCGATCTCGGGTCCGTCCCTCCAGAAAGTGGCGGACTCGATCATGTTGAAGTCACGGACGACGAGCCACTTGAGGTGGGACATGGCCTGGCGTTGCATGCGCCCGTGGGCCGACCCCACCGCGGGGTTCTGGCCGAGGAGGAAGTAACCCTCGACCTGGTCATCCAGCATCGCCATCGTTGTCTGGTAGGTGCCGTGTGCCCCGGTGAGCCGCGGCAGGTTGTCGAAACACCAGTCGTTCTCGGCCGTGGCGGCCTTGCCCCACCACGCCTTCATAAGGCTCACGGCATACGTGTCGGCGTTGGCCCAGAAGCCTTTCTGCTCCTTGTTGGCGAGCGCCGACAGGTAGTCGTCCCACGTGTCGTGCAGGCCGGCCACCGGCATAGCCAGGTAGCCGGGCAGCAGGTTGTAGAGCGTCGGGATGTCGGTCGACCCCTGGATGCTCGCGTGCCCGCGCAGGGCCATGATTCCGCCGCCCGGTCGGCCCATGTTGCCGAGCAACAGCTGCACGATCGCGGCGGTGCGGATGAACTGCGCCCCCAGCGTGTGCTGCGTCCAGCCCACCGCGTAGACGAAGGCGGTGGTGCGCTCGCGGCCGCTGTTCTCGGTGACGGCACGGGCGAGGTAGTGGAAGTCGTCGACGCTGATCCCGCACGTGTCAGCCACCATCTCGGGGGTGTAGCGCGCGTAGTGCCGCTTGAGGATCTGGAAGACCGTGCGCGGGTCCGCGAGTGACTCGTCACGCAGCACCCGGGCGTGCTCGAGAGCCGGACCGCCTGATCCGTACTGCTCACCGGTAGACCGCTCGGACTGGCTGTCGCCGTGCTCGTGACCCGCGTCCGGGCCGCCGATCGTCCCCGGCGACTCGTCGCCGGCGCCGTCGTCACTCGCGTAGGCCCACGTGTCCTGCTTGTAGCTGCCCTTCTCGTCGTCGTAGCCGGAGAAGAGCCCGTCGAGGTCCTCGGTGTCCTGGAAGTCCTCGTTCACGAGCGTCGCGGCGTTCGTGTAGGCGACGACGTACTCCTTGAAGTAGAGCTCGTTGCTGAGGATGTGGTTGATGAGCGCGCCGAGCAGCACGACGTCGCTGCCGGCGCGGATCGGGATGTGCTTGTCGGACGTGGCCGACGTTCGCGTGAAGCGCGGGTCGATGTGGATGACCTTGGCGCCCTTGAGGCGCGCCTCCATCACCCATTGGTAGGCGACCGGATGGCACTCGGCCATGTTCGATCCCTGGATGACGATGCAATCGGCATTGGACAGGTCCTGCACGTACTGCGTGGCGCCGCCGCGCCCGAACGAGGACCCCAGACCGGGGACCGTGGAGGAGTGTCAAATACGCGCTTGGTTCTCGATCTGGATGGCGCCGGCGGCGGTGAAGAGCTTCTTGATGAGGTAGTTCTCCTCATTGTCGAGCGTCGCGCCGCCGAGGGACGCGATGCCCATCGTGCGCCGCAGCGGGCGCCCGTGCTCGTCGTGGTCCTGCCAGGTGCGACGCCGCGTCTCGACGAACCGCTGCGCGATCATCTCGACGGCCGTCGACAGCTCGATCGGCTCCCAGTCGGCGCCTCCCGGACGACGGTAGAGCGCCTTGCGCTGACGCCCCGGGTTGTTGACAAGCTGCTCACTGGCGGATCCCTTAGGGCACAGTCGGCCCCGCGAGACAGGTGAGTCAGGGTCACCCTCGATCTGCACGACGCGCCCGTCCTTGACGAAGACCCGCTGGCCGCAGCCGACCGCGCAGTAGGGGCAAACGCTCTGGACGATCTTGTCTGCTGTCGACGTGCGTGGCGCGAGGTCACGGGTGTGCGCCGACGTCACCGAGGGGCCACGCCCGAGGAAGTCGCCGGTGCGGAACTGCCGGACGACGGGCCAGGACAGGAGCATCTTCTTCGGGTCCACCCTCACACCTTCCTCGGCTGGGAACGCCAACACTGCGTTGCATCAGGTTTGTCTAGGAAATACCAAAAACTATACCCCCAACCACGAACCACATACCCGCTCCCCCGGCCCGCAACACAGGTGGAGCGGATGCAGCTGCTCCGCCTCCAGGGCCGGTGCATCGTCGGGGCCCATCAGCTCGCCCATTTCTGTACGTCGAGCCGACCCAGCCGGGTGTTTCAGCGTCCCCCGCAATACGGGATACGGCAGCCGCCAGCGCAGCAGCGCCGAGGCCCGAGTAGTCTCAGCCCGGGCAAACGGCGCCCACCCCCGTTGCAGCACCACGTGCTGGTCGGCGGTCCACTGCAGCCGCAGGACGTCGGCGTCGTCGTCCTGGCCCTGGCCCGCGTCGGTGACCTCGAAGTGGTCCGCCTCCACCCGTGTGGCCGTCGCGAGCGGGGCCGACCCGGGATTGGTGACCAGTTCGGTGGCGAAGTCGAGGACCCGGGTCGGCAGGTCGAGACCGTCCTCAGGTGAGCCTTCCGTCACATGGCCGTTGCTGCCGGCGGCCATCGCCGCCGCCAGGAGTGTGTCAGCACTGACATTCTCCGGCACTGTCACCGCGAGGTCGATCGTGCGGGCGTCCCGGCGCAGCCCAGATCAACCGGCGAGAGTCGTGATCGACCACCACCGTCAAGTTAGCGGTGACCCCTCTTGTAGCTGATCTCATCTATCCCAATCCGGGACAGGTTCGCGAACCGGTCGGTCCGGGTCATCGCATCGGCGCTGACCCGGGTGATGATCGACCCGACCGTGCGCCAGGCGACCCGCATCAGCTCGCGCACCGCAGTCTTGGAGCAGGGCACGGTCAGCCAGGCCACGGTGTCATCGAAGGCGTACGTGTGCCCGGTGCCATGACGAGCCCAGGGCACGGCAGCAGCCACCACCCCACGAGTTGCGGTGTCCGCGCCGACCCGATGCCCGGCCGAGGTCAGCTCGCCGGCCAGCTTGCGGGTCGACAGCGTCGTCCAGCACAGCGAGGACTCGGGGTCTCCGCGCCGGGTCGGCTCGACCAGCCTGAGCAGCGCCGCGAGCAGCGCCGGGTCAGTCGCGGTCACCGTCTTGCGGCCACCGCCCTCGCGTCGGACCCGCTTCAGCGGCGCCTGCCCGGACTCCAACTCGGCCACCCCGGCCGAGATCCGCGACCGCGATACCCCGCTCGCCTGGGCCACCGCGGCGATGCCGCCGTGGCCTAACGACCGCGCCTCACCCGCCATGACCAGGCGCTGCTGACGCTCGTCCAGATGCGGCAGCACCGCCTCGAACTTCGCCCGCAACGACGCCACCACGCCCGCCTCAACAGCCATTACCACATCATCGCCCATGAAATTCCATATGAAGCGGTTATTTATCGGCGCGCCCTTAGCTCGACCGGACCTGTCCAGTCAGGGAGCTCGAACCCGCCGATCTGGATGGCCTTTGGCCTCCGTCCCCGGACAACCGAGCCCACCTGCCATGTTCTCGACAGACCCGTGGATGACCCGTTGCGAGCGCCCATCTGCCGACCTAGAGTCGTGGGTGCATCCATCCGCATGGAAGGGGGTGGTTGGTTTAGTGAACAACCAACGGACGTGTGAGGTTGCTGCGCACTAGCCCAGCCGTCGCCGACTGCCTTCAGGTGGCAATCGGCAACCGGGCGAAGTCTGGT
>Ga0209746_1001181_pt1 | contig 12674 bp, 10 predicted proteins | sample BarGraNGADG00211_3_FD_184496 | JGI IMG/M metagenome (GOLD analysis project Ga0209746, IMG submission 184496) | Arctic peat soil microbial communities from Barrow, Alaska - Barrow Graham LP Ref core NGADG0011-211 (SPAdes) (version 2) | ecosystem: Environmental > Terrestrial > Soil > Wetlands >...
GCCTTCGCAACTGAGAATGTGGAATGGTTGCCGCCGTCAATGCAGACGGCGGCAACCGCTCAGGTTTTTAGTCTATGAGATCGAAACCACGAATTCAAAACGCCTTCACTTTAATCGAATTGCTGGTGGTCATCGCCATCATCGCGATTCTGGCAGCCATGCTCTTGCCGGCGTTGGCCAAAGCCAAGGAGCGGGCCAAGCGGACGCAGTGCCTGAACAACATTCGCCAGGTGGGGATTGGCGTCATCATGTATGCCGGTGATTTTAGCGACAAAGTGTTTCAATCATATAATGGAAATAATCCCGTGGGCCTGGATAAAGCGCTCCTGCCGACGCTAAGAACCTATGGGATGATTATCAAGACCAATGCTTCGGAGCAAAACAATATCTGGAGTTGTCCGGAGCGTAATTATCTTCCGCGGATAGATCAGGGCAACCCAGACCACCCCATTGCCATCGGCTATGCCTACTATGGTGGACTTACGAGTTGGGTCAATCCCGCTGGCACCATCGCGAACCCGCCCAGTCCCGTCAAATTGGGACAGGCCAAACCGAATTGGTGCCTGGCGGCGGAGGCGAACTGCAAATATTTGGCCGCGTATACGACAGGCCAACCCCTAGGTTGGGGCGCGGATGGTTTTGTGCCCGGCCAGCCGATTAGGGTGCCACATCCGGTCGTCAAGGGCAAACACCCTGACGGCGGCAATGTTTTGTTCACGGACGGTTCGGCACGGTGGATCAAGTATGCGAATATGTATTTCATAACCTCGTTTGGTCCGCAGGCTCATATTTATGCCTATCAGGAAGATTGGGGGAGCATCACGCCTGCCCAGTTAAACAACATGAAACCGCCGTCCACAGATTTTGACTGAGTTCCATGCGAATAAACAGTTGCAAGCTGGCTTCAGGTTTTGTGTCATCCCGCCTGTGCATTTAAAGATGAAATCATTCGATTCCCGGTTTTGCCATCCAAGCATTCCGCTGGTTGCCACCGTCAGGAACTGGCTTTCCTTGGCGCTGGGGACAACCGCCATTTTGCTCGTTGCCTGCCAGGCGCCGGACGCACGGGCTTTGTCAGTTGGACAAATGACGGTCAATGGCCGCGCCAATCCCCTGGGCATCGCTGCCGACGATGTTTCCCTGGCCTGGGCCATCGCGGCGAAGGAGCGCGGCACGATGCAGGGCGCCTATCAAATCCGTGTCGGCACGACGGCGGCCGGTAACGATGTGTGGAATTCCGGTCGCGTCGTTTCGGACCGGCAGGTGGATGTGACGTTGCCCGGCGATCTGCATCTGCAACCGGCGACGCGCTATTTCTGGCAGGTAAAAATCTGGGATGGCGTCGGCGTCGAAAGCAAATGGAGCGCGCCCGCATGGTTCGAGACCGGACTGCTCTCGCCTGCCGACTGGTCAGGGGCAAAGTGGATTGCCTCCCCGACGACCAATGCGGCGGCACCGCGCCCGCTGTTGCACGACATGGTAAAGCTCACCAAAAAAGTGAAGCGCGCGCGCCTCTATGCCTCGGCGCACGGCCTTTACCAACTCTCGATCAACGGCCAAAAAGTCGGCGACGCATTTCTCGCCACCGGCTGGACCGATTATAACAAACGCATTCAGGCGCAGACCTACGATGTGACGCCGCTGCTGCGCAAGGGCAAAAATGTCATAGGCGCTGCGCTGGGCGATGGCTGGTATCGCGGCTACGTCGGCATGCACTGGCACGGCGTTTATGGCAGCACGCTCGCGCTGGTGGCGAAGCTACAAGTGACCTACACCGACGGCTCCACCGAAAATTTTGTCACCGATGAAAACTGGCGCTCGGCGGACGGGCCGATTGTCCAGGCCGACTTGCAGGACGGCGAAAACTACGATGCGCGTCTTGAACAACCCGGCTGGGATGGTGTCGGCTTTGACGCATCGAAGTGGACGCCGGTCACCGTGGTGTCTGACGATTTAACCAAACTCGTGCCGCAACCCGATGAACCTGTGCGTGCGACGGGAGTGCTTCCAGCTCGCACGCGCACCGAGCCCAAGCCCGGCGCATATATTTTTGATCTTGGGCAAAACATGGTTGGCGTCGCGCGGGTCAAGTTGACTGGCAAAAAAGGTCAGACGATTCGCATTCGCTATGCGGAGGAACTCTATCGTCTGGGCGAGAAGCGCGGGCAACTATACACGGATAATTTTCGCAAGGCCAAGGTCACCGACACTTTTACCTTCGGGCACAACGGAACCGTCACCTACCAGCCCGCCTTCACGCAGCACGGTTTTCGCTACATTGAAATCACCGGCGTGGACACGCCGCCCGCAACCAGAGATGTGCAGGGCGTCGTGCTCGGCTCGGATCTACCGGATATCGGCGACCTGCAACTTTCCAACCCGATGCTGAATCAACTCGTGCGCAATATCCGCTGGGGCCAGCGCGGCAACTTTGTCTCAATCCCCACCGACACGCCGGCGCGCGACGAGCGGCTCGGCTGGACGGGCGACATCAGCTTGTTTTCGCCGACGGCGTGCCGTTATCGCGACACCCGCGCCTTTCTTTCCAAGTGGATGGACGATATGCGGGACGCGCAGAAGCCCAATGGCAACATTCCCGCCGTCGTGCCGCAGCCGCGCAATGAATTCGATCAAACCGGCGTGGGCTGGTCCGACGCCTTCATCACCGTGCCCTATGCCGTCTGGCACGCCACCGGCGACACGCGCATCGTCCGCCGCAACTGGGAGGCGATGAAACGATTCTATCACTTCGTTCACGATAGCGCGACGAAGGACGGCAACCTGCTCGAAGAAGGGCGTAATTCTTGGTTCTCCGGCGACTGGCTATCTTTGGAGAACGGCAACTACAACCGTCTCGACGAACATAAAGTCATCGCCACGGCGTATTTTGCCGAGAACACCCGCATGATGGCGGAGATGGCGGCGGCACTGGGCGAGGCGAATCAAGCGGCCGAATGGGCGGCGCTGGTTCCGAAAATTCGCGAGGCGTTCGTGACCGCGTATCGCGAGTCGGACGGCGCGATTTACACCGGCACGCAGACCGCATACGCCATGGCTCTCGGCATGAACATGATCGCCGATGCGGCCCAGCGGGAGCAGACTGCCGGAAAGTTCATTGAAAAGCTCGCGGCGGACAATTACCACCTGAAGACCGGTTTTCTCGGCACGCCGTGGCTGCTGCCAGCGCTGATTAAAATCGGCCGTGATGATCTGGCGATGCGGCTGTTGCTTAACGAAGATTATCCGTCGTGGGGCTTTGAAATCCGCATGGGCGCGACAACGCTGTGGGAACGTTGGAACAGCATCCGCGCCAACGGCGAGTTCGGGCCGGTGGACATGAATTCGTTCAACCACTACGCCTATGGCGCGGTGGGCGACTGGATGTTTCAGCAGCTCGGCGGCCTGCAGATCGTTGAACCCGGCTACAAGAAATCGCATATCGCACCGCTCGTTGGTTACGGCGGCCTGAGGCATGCCCGGTGCAGCATCCAGACTCCCTATGGTCCGCTCGCCTCGGAATGGAAACTGGCGAATGGCGAACTGACGCTTGCGGTCACGGTTCCCGCCAACACCAGCGCCGAGGTAGTCATCCCCGCTGCCAGCACGGAGGCAGTGCGCGAGGGAAATGTCGCCGCCGGCTCCGCACCCGGTGTGAGAGGGGCAGCCTTCAAAGATGGCAAGGTTACCCTGCTCGTTGGCTCGGGCCGCTACGAGTTTGCCACGCGCCGGCAAACGGCATCTAAACAGGCCATGCTTGAGGGTGGGATGAACTGACTGGAAACCCGCGCGGTCTACTGCTTAACTGGATGGCGACAGTAGCGATGATGAAAAACGGCAATTTTGATTTGTTTTTCCCATGGCTGATTTTGCGGGCTTTTGTTGGCGGCCTGGTTTTATTGATTATTTTATTCCGCCGCCGTTCCATCTAAATACATTGGCAATGTTGGTTCGCATTGCTCAACCGATAATTTAGTTCGCGCTCCGTTCCTGAATCACTGTGCGCTCAATAGTGACGAGGCGCGCAACCTTCACGGTTTCCATTGTTCACGTTGTGCGGAGTTTGGTTGTGTTCGCTGCGCTCAATAACTAAGGCCGCACATCAGGCGCGTGCGCGGACGCCTGACGCTCATGCTGGCGGTGCTGCTCACGCAGCCCTACGCCAGCACCGGCACGCCAGCATTGGTTTATGGATGCTTTCTCACGGCGTGCCTTTCGCTACCCCGCGCACGCGTAGAGCGTCGCAGGTTATTGAATGTTTTTCGTGCCTTCCAACCGTTCAGGTTGGCGGATGGTTTTAGGCCTTGTCATTACCCGCATCTTTTTTTTGCCTTCCATTAGCTTTGCTCCCGCGCCCATCCACATCAAACGCTGCCAGCCACGCCAGATGGTTTGCCAACCCGGCTCGCCGTCGCTCTTGCGTCCGATAAATCCGCCCACACGCGCCACTGCGCGAAGCAGGTTCCGATTGGTCCAACCACCCTTGGGCTCGCCCAGCTTCCGCTCCAAAAGGGCCACCATTTCAGGACCAAAACTGGCGGCGGCTTCAAACGATCCGGGCCGGCTCCGCGCCAGCAGCTTCGTGCTGAGCAAACGCACGGCCACCACGGCCAGCACCGCGATCAATGGTTCCAAACGATCCGCACGTTCCAATTGACTCTCCTCCACTCCCGCACCGCTTTTGAGCGCCTTATGATATTCTTCAATCCACCAACGCGCCGTATAATATCACACCACGCGTTGCGTCTGCGCCCAAGTCTCACCCGCCAGGGTGGTGAGCAAAATCCAAGGCAGCGGGGCCTGCACGCCTGCGGGGGGATGGACTTCTTTGACCTCGACCACCCCCGCGTCCGCCAGCGGTGCCGGCCATCCGCCCCGGCCGCCAAGGCCCGGCCAAATCCACCCGCACACGGCGCCCTTCCACCCGCGCCGTGCGGGCGGCTTGTCCGGGACGGGACCGCAGTTCCACAGTGCTTTCGCCCAACACCAACCCCTCGGCCAGCGCCGCTTTCAAATGCCCGGCCGCCTCGGCCAGGCGCCGGTCCTGGCGGCTCGGATCACGAAGTCCACTCCGTGCGCCTGACAGAGCCGCAGGGTTTCGTAAATATCCGATTCCCGGTCGGCCACATAAATCCACCGGCTGGCCACCGGCGGCCGACCGGCCGATTTGATTCCCGCCGCCCAAGTCTGGGATTGGCGCGGCCGGCTTAACCGCTCCCCGCGCGTCTCCCCAACGGGCGCGGGCCGGGGCGTGCGGCAGGATTGTTCAAACAAGCCCACCAGCGTGCCTTCCGGCCGTTGGGCCAGCGTCCACGCCTCCACCCGCACCGCCAGCGCGCGGTGCCGTTCAAACCCCCGGCCCGCCCCATCGCCAATGACTCCCAAATTTTCGGTGGCCGCGTGGCGGCTGTAATCCAAAAGGGTGGTGTCCTCAATGAGTAAATATTCTCCCGGCTGGCGGCAGGCCTGCCGCGTCCGCTCCAAGTGCGGGGTCAGGATCCGTTCGAACGTGACCCCACGCTGCCCGAAGAAACGATAGGCGGCCTTCAGCTCGGCCCAATGTGGAAAAGCCTGCGGCAGCGTCCCGCCAGGACTGGCGGCTAAATGTTCGGCGATGTTCACCAAGCGCTGGTTGCGCCGCTGATCCCCAGTTGCGCAAAGCCAAACTCCGCCTGCGCCCACTGGGCGGGAGTGGTTAGGTTCGGGTTCATAAATTGGCCGGCCTGAGGACCGCCGACCAACTCGTCCGAACGCTTCAAAAATTAATGACAGATTAGATACATTCCAACAAGGACACAAAAGATGTGGGTAATGACAAGCGTTTTAACTGCGGGCTGTTTGTTGAAATCGAGAAAAGCCCCGGCAGGGGCGGCAGATTTTTGTGCGGTAGTTTTCTTTCGCCCCTGCCAGGGCTTGATTTGTTTTTTGTCGTTTAATCCGCAGTTGAAACTGCGGGCTATTTTCGGTTGCTGCTCCGCAGCTTCAATTCTTGATCGGCGTCACCGCCGTCAATGTCACCGGGCCGAGCAGGCCGCAATCGGTCAGTGGCCAGTTGGAAGCGTCGAAGGGTTTGTAGTTCAAGTCCACGATGTTGATGTCGCGGAAAGTTTTCCACGGGACGCCGCGACGGTCGAGGTCGCGGATGCGGTTGGCGGCGACGCTGGTGACTTCCACTTCGAGCTGGTTGCCGGTCGGCTTCAGATTGTCCACGACCACGCGGAACGGCGGCGTGATGAGCGTGCCGTAATCCTTGCCGTTCACTTTCACCCGCGCGCTCTGGCGGACGTCGCCGAGATTGATTTCAAAATGTTTGCCCGTGGAATCCGGCGCGTCAAATATGGTCTCGTATTTCGCGGTGCCAGCGAAAGCTTGCGCGTTCGTGTCGGGGAGGGGCGGCCAGGCGAGCGCGTTCTCGGCGGCACGGGCGGAAAAATTGGTCGTCAAAAAAAACGCCGCGCCGAGAGCGCACACAAGTTTGCCGCCAGATTTCATGCTTTGATTAGACAACAGTTCCAAATTTCCGGGCAAGCGAAGAGTGTAACAATTTCTGGCGATGCGCTGTGCGCCTAGAACATTTGTCCAACCCTCAAAAATGCAATTGGAACTTGACCTGCGCCCACATTTCTCAAAACTGCATGGAACAATTCCTCCAAAACATGATTACACCTGTCCAATCCTCCAATTCCGGCGCCAAAGGCGGCGGCCTGTTCCGCACCGCCAGTGGCAACAACTACGCATTCCTCTTTTTGCTGGTCACATCGCTGTTCCTGCTCTGGGGCGTTTGCAATGGCATGATTGACATTCTGAACAAGCATTTTCAGAACTCGCTTCACGTCAGCAAAATGCAATCGGCCTTCGTGCAATTTGCCAATTACATGGGCTATTTTTTTATGGCCATTCCTTCGGGTATGCTGGCCCGGCGATTTGGTTACAAGGGAGCCATCATTATCGGCCTGGCATTGGTTGCCGCCGGCGCATTTTGGTTCATTCCTGCGACACACATCGGCACTTACTGGGCATTTTTGCTGGGGCTTTTCATTTTGGCGGCGGGGTTGACTTGCTTGGAAACAGTGGCCAATCCTTACACCACCGTTCTCGGCCCGAAGGAAACCAGTGCCGTGCGCATCAACTTCGCGCAAAGCGGAAATGGGGTGGGCTGGATGATTGGACAGGTGCTGGGCGGCTTTTTTGTTCTGTCAGCCACCGGTGAAGTGAACACCAGCAATGCCGAGCTCTACAAGCCCTACCTGATTATCGGCTTGGTGGTTTCCTTGCTGGCTTTGGTTTTCGTTTTCTCCAAGGTTCCCGACTTGAAAGCGGAGGAAGAATGCCAAGTTGAAGGGAGCAATACAAAAAAGGCGGTAAAACCGTTGTTCAAACGCTGGCATTTTGTGCTAGCCATCGCGGCACAATTTTTTTACGTCGCGGCGCAAACCGGCGTGTTCAGCTATTTCGTCAATTACATGGCCTCCGACGCGCCGGTGCTGAGTCAAAGCGCCGCCGCCAAACTGCCGGCCAAATGGATTTATCCTGCGGCGATGTTCTCCGCCAATGACATCAAAGACGTGTCGGCTTTCGCCGCCAAGCTGCAAAACGATTCCGATGCGAAAACCCGGCCGGTTTCGGAATTTATTTGGAGCCAGTTTTCCACCAACACAACCAGCCTGTTTGCCAGCGCGCCAGCCGATGCCAACCCGAAGGAAGTGTTGAAGAATCAAGCCGAAGGTGTCGCCAAGGAACTTAATCGGATTGTCCAGACCAACACCCTGTTCAATACCACGCGTTTTGCCGGAGTTGTGGTGCCGGTAGATGCCAGTCAGGCGATGGCAAAAAATCCTGACGGCGAGCAACTGGTTCGCCTCAACCGGGGCTTGTTGGAAGCGGCTTATCCTGCCGAGCAAATGGCCAGAAGCGCCTATCTACAGAACGCTATGTTTCGCTTCACTGATCGCGGTTGCGGGCAAATGCTGTCCTTCGTTGCTTTCGGCTTGTTCCTGCTAGGCCGGTTCACCGGCAGCTTTGCCCTGCGCCTGTTCAAGGCTCATTCAATGCTTGCCTTGTATTCCGTTGCCAATGCATTGATGATGGTGCTCATCATGTTCCCGCTGGGTTGGTGGTCGGTCGTCGGGCTTTTCATGAGCTTTTTCTTTATGTCCATCACCTACCCGACGATTTTCGCGCTGGGCATTCATGGGCTGGGCGAAGAAACCAAAAAAGCAGCGTCGTTTATCGTCATGGCCATTGTCGGCGGTGCGGTCATGCCGATGTTCATGGGCTGGCTGGCGGACAACTGGGGAATGCGCACCGGCTTCCTCATGCCGCTGATTTGCTTTGTGTTCATCGCCATCTACGGCGCGTTCTGGCAGAAACTGGAAGCGAAGGATCGCGCGGCCTGAAATCGCGTGGCGAAATTCTGAAACAAAAAACCCGGCCTGCGTTTGCGGGCCGGGTTTTAATTTTGCAGCGGGAGTTTATTTTGCGGCTGCCTCAAGAATTGGCAGGCAAACCGCATTTAATTCTTGAATATCGCCTGGGTGTCCCCCGCCGCGACTCCGATGAACACGAAGCGGCGCAGCGGCAATGGAACAACTGGGTGGGACACCGGTGCGAAACATCGCGTCGCCCCGCAAAAAATGCCAACGCAAAGCGGACTCAAACCTTGCCGAGCGTTTTCAGCACTTCAAACGTGCGCTTAACCGTGGCCAGCGGCGTCTTGCTGGTTTCGTGTTCGACAATATACCACTCGGTATTGCCACGGTGTTCGCAAAATTCAAACACGCCGGGCCAGTTGATTTTGTCCTCGCCGATGACCGCTTCCGGGCCGCCGCCGTAGGGTTTGATATGAATGGTGCGGACGCGGCCAGGATACTTGTTCAGCACGACCACCGGATCAACCCCGCCCTCGCGGCAGTTGCTGGTGTCGAGTTGCATAATGACTTCCGGCTTGGTGTTGCCGAAGAAAATGTCCCAGGCCGTTTCGCCTTCGATGAGTTGAAAATCATGCTGGTGCGCGTGGTAGCCGGTCCACAAGCCAAGCGGTTTTAATTTGTCAGCGAGGTCGTTAAACATTTTTGCGTGAGCCAGCCAGTCTGCGCGCGTCTTTCCAGTCAGCGACTGACATATAATAAATTTATTGCCGATGAGCTGGTTGAACTCGATGGTCGCATCAATCTTGTCTGGCTGGAGATCGGCGAATTGCGTGTGTGTGCCGCAAGTGACGAGGCCGTTATCATCAATCATCTTGCGAACTTCCTTGGCCGGGCGACCCCAGTAACCGGCGAACTCCACACCTTTGTAACCAATCCTGGCAACGGCTTCAATCATGCCGGGAAAATCAGTTTTGCACTCGGCGCGCAACGAATAAAGCTGGAGGCCGACCGGAATTTTTTGGCGGCGGCTGGATTTTTCCGTGGCGCAACCGGCCAGGCCCAGACCCAGCGCAGCCCCGGCGACACTGGTGGCGGTGAGTTGAAGAAATTCGCGGCGCGGGATTGATTTCATCTGCCTGTCATACACGATCCGGCCACCGGTTCAATTTCTTTTTCACATCATTCTGAAACTTCCCGATGAACCACCTTCCGAGGACAGCGCGAATTCAATCCTGTTGCCAAGCGGCCAAAACTTTAATTCAATCCGCCGCGTGAAACTGAACGCCCGTCTTTGCGAACTGCGCCCAGCCAGTCCGTGGAAAATCGCCAGCACCACCGGTTCCGCACCGCATCACACCGTCATTGTCGAACTCACCGACGCCGACGGCTTCATCGGTCTGGGCGAAGCCGCGCCTTCAATCTTGTTCGGCGAACCGGCGGCAGACGTTGCGGAATTTTGCCGCCGGTTGGACGCCGGCAAATTTTCTTTCAACGACGTGCCCGGCGGCATGGCGTTTTTGGCATCGCTGCCGTCCGTTCCGGTCGCCGCCAGATGCGCGTTGAACCTCGCGCTGTTCGACGGCGCGGCCCGGCGCGCGTGCCGGCCGCTCCACGATTTTCTCGGCCTCGGCTTCCGCGAAAATCAGCACGTCACCTCGTTCAGCATCGGCCTTGACGCGCCGGAAATCATCCGTGAAAAAGTTCTGGCTGCCGCAAATTTTCCCGTGCTGAAACTCAAGGTTGGCGATCCGTGCGACCCGGAAAATTTCGCCGCGCTCCGCTCCGTTGCGCCGGAAAAACCCGTGCGCGTGGACGCCAACGAAGGTTGGAAAACGAAGGAAGAAGCGCTCCGCCATCTCGAATGGCTCGCGCGCGACGGCCACGTTCAATTCGTCGAACAGCCGCTGCCGCGCGACGCCAGCGCGGCGGATTTAGCGTGGCTGAAATCACGTTCGCCGCTGCCGCTCTTCGCTGATGAATCGTGTCACACCGTTCGCGACATAGCGCGCTGCGTTGAAGGTTTTCACGGCGTCAACGTCAAGCTCATCAAGACCGGCGGCGTGAGCATGGCGCACGAAACCTTGCTGGCCGCGCGCCGCGCCGGGCTGAAAACGATGATCGGCTGCATGATTGAAACCAGCGTGGCCATCAGCGCCGCCGCGCATCTGGCAGAACTCGCGGACTTCCTGGACGTGGACGGAAATCTGCTCATCACCAACGACCCGTTCGCCGGCGTCACGGCGGAAAAAGGAATTCTCTCCTTCGCCCACGCCGCCGAAAAAACCGGCCTGCGCGTGAGCCGGCGCCAGATTCATTCGCGTAGCAGCTCGACGTGAGTCGGCTCAAACTTTCTCCCCGCCGAAGAAATGAGCGGACTCACGTCGCGCTGCTACAAATATCTAACAAACCAACCGGCGTGTCAGCCGGCGAAATTAAATTTTATCAACGCCAATTCTTTCGCATTAAATCCGTTTGCATTTGCGCCCGGCGCGCGGTTGGTAAAACATAAGCGCGTGAAACTTCGCCCGGCGAAAAAAATTTCCCGACCGCAGCCCAACGCCTCGTTCATGGTGCTGGGCGTCGGCTCGTTCGCGCACAGTATCGGCACGGCGCTCACGGACGCGGGCGCGAATGTCTCGACGTATCTCACGCGCAATTACGGACATTTTCCGCCAACGCTCGTCGGGGAGACTTTTTTGAACAGCGCGTTTCCGAGTCCGGTTCCGCTGATTCGCGAAAAGAAAATAGATGTCGTCATACCGCAGTCCATTGACTGGGCGATGCAACCGTGGGCGGAGGATTTGATTCAATCCGGCGTCGGTATTTTCAGTCCCACGGGCGAAGCGATGCGGATTGAGCGTGAACGCGATTTTGCGCGCGCGCTGTGCGCGAAATTCAAGATTCCGTTTCCGAAGTCGTTCGTTGCCTCGAACCGCATTGAGGCGGAAAAAATTCTCGCAAAAAATCCGCAGCCGTTCGTCATCAAGAATCCGCTTTGCTCGCCGACGAGTCCGATCCACACGATTTTGTGCGAGACGGTCGCGGACACGCGCGCGTGGCTGCGGCACGTCAATTACGCCGAGGGCGTTTTTTTGCAGGAATATTTTGGTCGCGCCGAGGCCGGGCACATCGCGCTGGTGAGCGGCGGCGAGATTCATTCGCTCGTCACGAACCAGGAATACAAATACGCCTTCAACGGGAACATGGGCATCGTCGCCGGCGCGCCGCTGGGCGGAATTGTCGAACGCGACGAGCATGACAAATACGGTCTGGCGCGTGAACTGATTCATCCGCTGCTGCCTTGGTTTCGGAAAGTAAATTATCACGGCCCGATTCAAGTTACGGCTATTAAATGCGATGGTAGGGACGCGCTGCCGCGCGTCCAGGCCGACCGGCAGGTCGGCCCTACCAAACAAGGAAAATGGCACGTCATTGAATACAACATCCGCATCGGCGTCACGTCCGGCCCGATGATCTTGCGGATGTTAAAAAATCCGACGGAAATTGTTTTGCGAACGGCGCGGAATGAAAATCTGAAATTGGAATTCAATGACAAACTGAACTTCGGCTGCTCGCTCACGCTGGCGGGTTACGGCTATCCGTTCACGCAGGTGCGTGGGCCGCAGTTGCCGCTGGAAGTGGCCGGCAAATTCGATTGCGACGTGTGGTGGAACGAAGTCGCGCGCGGCACAGACGGCCAGTTGATTGCCACCGGCCATCGCATCGCGGACGTGATTGCGCTCGCGCCGAAACTGGATGCGGCGATTGCCAGGGCTTACGCAAACATCCGCAAAATCCGCGTCGTGGGCAGTTATTTCCGCACGGACGTCGGCCAAAGCCTGTGGCCGCCGGGAAATGTTTAAATGTTCAAAACGTTGACCAATGCTAAAAATCTGATAATCTGATTTTATGAAAAACACGGCCATCACGGTCACGGAAGCGGCTAGGAATTTCGCGCATTGCATCAACCGGGTTCACTATCAAAACCGGAGTTTTGTGCTGGTCAAGAACGGCAAGCCGCTCGCCCGCCTCATTCCCGAAGCGGAAAAGATTTGCACCGGCAAGGATTTGGCCGAGGCGCTCGCGCACGTCGGGCTTTCGTCAGCGGATGCGCTGGGCTGGCGCAAAGATTTGATCAAGATGCGCAAAACCCTTAAACCCGTTGAGGACAAATGGCGATAATCCTCGACGCGGACGTCATAATTCGGGGCGAGAAAGGCACATTTGATCTGCCCGGCTGGCTGGCCGCGCAACCGGCGGAAGAATTTGAGATCGCCGCCATCACCGTGGCCGAACTCTGGCATGGTG
>Ga0209746_1001182_pt1 | contig 12651 bp, 10 predicted proteins | sample BarGraNGADG00211_3_FD_184496 | JGI IMG/M metagenome (GOLD analysis project Ga0209746, IMG submission 184496) | Arctic peat soil microbial communities from Barrow, Alaska - Barrow Graham LP Ref core NGADG0011-211 (SPAdes) (version 2) | ecosystem: Environmental > Terrestrial > Soil > Wetlands >...
ATGAACTGCACAAAGCTCGAATCAATTGCAGCAAAAAAAGCCTGACTCTCCATTTCAAGATTCCTCCGGCTCTCCTTCTCGCGCAGAGCCTGGTCGTTACGGATGCCCCGGTAGGCCATATAGCCAAGAATAATGCCTGGCAGTACTACAGCCAAAGTATAATACAGTATGATCTTTTTCCTTCTTGATCCCGGATTAGTGGGTTTCATGGGTGCCGCATAGTTAACGATTAGCAAATATCAGAAAAATCAAGCAATTACATGTTAAGAATTGGAGAAGTTTTGTTAAGATTTATAGCTTTTGAATGAAATAGATTCCATGCGATATAAGGGTTCGATGATAAGATCTCTCTGTTCAAATGAGAATACATATTAGTGGTCTGTGTCTGTGAAAAAAGCGGCCAGGAGATACGCGACCAACTTGGACTTAAGTATATCTTTTCTGCAGAGTGCCCATATGCTACTGAAAATGAACGGGTAATGGAGTATGCATATAAAATCTATCCTGCGCTAAGAAACAGAATGCCTGAGCCATTTCTGGAAGAAATTAGCCGTTCAAACCGCAACTACCAAGACTCCTTTACCGATGATGAAGTCCTGGATTGATACCACAGCGGCAAAGGATAATATCTGGCTGGTACTGGCAATTCATGGTGTAGATGGCATAGGCTGGGAAGCTCTCACCAGCGAGTTGCTTGATGAGTATTTCCAGTATTTGAAATCTAAAGATGGTGATCTCTGGATCGCCACATTTGCCGATGCAACAAAATATATGCGTGAGAGAATGAGTTCAACTATCAAAACGGCAGAAAAAGACGGAAAGATAACTGTAACTCTTACACATTCGCTCGATAAGACCATGTACGACATTCCGTTAACCTTAAAGACCTATGTGTCTTCAAACTGGAAAGGAGTACAGGTAAAACAGGGTAGAGAAAATAAGCGTATCCGCCCGCAGCGTGATGCCAAGGGCAGCTATGTGCTTTATCAGGCATATCCGAATACCGGCGCCGTAGAAGTGTCTGGAGCTTAAATAATTGTTCGATTATGATTCGTCTTTTGTTGTGCGTATCAGGCCAATGCCGGCAATAAAGAATATAATACCAATTATGCTGTAAATGATAAGCGCCTTAATGTCACGTGTACCGCCTGAGTTATTTACAAACAATACTGCAGCATAAATAAGACCACCTATTCCGAGGACAGTAAGTAAGGCCCCAAAGATTCTTTTGATATTCATAATTCTTATTTTTAAATACGTATGTCTTTAAGATAGCTGAAAAGCCCAATTATCTTGAGAAGCCAAATGACAATAGCAATCACAACTACAGCATTTAAGATTGTTTTGATTTTACCATCCATGGGAATGAATGTATTGACAAGCCATAGCAGAACGCCTGCAACAATTAATACAAGTAAGATAGTTAATAGTGGCATAATAATAATAATTTTTAAGTATATTTCAAAGGTAATCCGCGTAATTCCCGTAAGTGTTACATAACTTTGGAAAAATGTTACATCATTCACCTATTTTCTGCCTACATTTGTCAGGTCTCTTTTTTGGAATGATTTTTAGAATGAGCAAACTTTTTAAAAACATATCTGTTTTTTCTTTATGGCTTGCCGGTCTTGTCATAATTGCTCATCTGTTAATACCTCATGACCACCATTTCGATATTTCAGTTTCAAATGAAAACTGTCCGGTGCATTGTCATGCTTTTAATGACCTGATCGATGAAAAGCACACAGCTTTGTTAATAACGAATCAGGAATTTCCTTCTCTTGAATTTCCCGCTTTTGAAATCTCTGATCCAATCCCATTTTATCTGATTATCAAAAACAACAGATTTTCAGATCTCCAAAAACCTCCAACAAAATTTGATTTTCTCAAATATTCTCCTTTAAGAGCTCCTCCTTCTTTAGTTTAATTCCTCTATTTTGTAAATAAATGAAAAAACTAAAGAAATTCCATTATGATAGAACGAATCATTCATTTTTCAATAAAGAATAAATTCATTGTCGGGTTATTTGTGGTTGCCTTAATCGGGTGGGGTACATATTCTTTAACCAAATTGCCAATAGATGCAATCCCCGACATTACCAACAACCAGGTGCAGGTTATTTCACTTGCCCCTTCATTGGCAGTCCAAGAGGTAGAAAGTTTCATAACAGCGCCTATAGAAGTAGCAGTAGCCAATATTTCTGATATTATTGAGCTTCGTTCGATATCTCGTTTAGGTTTATCTGTTGTAACAGTCGTTTTTAAAGACGATGTCGATTTATATTGGGCAAGACAGCAATTGGGCGAACGGCTCAAAGAGGCAGAAGATGTCATACCTGCAGGGCTTGCAAAAATTGAACTTGCCCCCATTTCTACCGGGTTGGGCGAAATATACCAGTATCGCCTTGCAGTAGATAAAGGGTTAGAAAGCAAATACACGCCAATGGAACTGCGTACCATTCAGGATTGGGTAGTACGTCGTGAAATGCTTGGTACTCCGGGAGTGGCAGACATTAACAGTTACGGAGGGTTCGTAAAACAGTATGAAATTGCTGTAAATCCAGAAAGACTTAGGGGCATGAACCTGACTCTTACGGACATTTTTGACGCCCTTGAGCGTAACAACGAAAATACAGGAAGCGCATATATTGATAAGAAGCCAACTGCCTATTTTATCCGTGGTATAGGTCTGGTTAAAACCAAAGAGGACATCGAGAAGATTGCAGTAAAAAATAGCCCTTCCGGTATCCCTGTTTTGATAAGGGACATTGCAACCGTGCAATATGGCAGCGCAACCCGTTATGGCGCTTTTGTGGTGGATACCACAGAAGCCGTTGGCGGTGTTGTTATGATGCTGAAAGGGGCAAACGCCCATCAGGTAATTGATAATGTCGAAACCCGCATTCAATCCATTCAAAAGTCATTACCGAAAGGAGTTACAATTGAACCGTTCCTGAACCGTTCCGAACTCGTGGGGCGTTCCATTGGAACGGTTTCTAAAAACCTTATAGAAGGAGCTTTGATCGTAATATTTATTCTCGTATTGTTGCTGGGCAACCTGCGTGCCGGGCTTGTTGTGGCTTCAGTTATACCGTTGGCAATGCTTTTTGCAATTTCAATGATGAACCTCTTTGGGGTATCCGGTAACCTAATGAGCCTGGGAGCCATCGACTTCGGATTGATTGTGGATGGCGCAGTGATTATTGTGGAAAGCGTGGTACATCGAATAACTATGAGCAAGCAGCACAATAGGGGTATTACCAGGCTTTCGCAACAACAAATGGACGAAAATGTATTTGAATCTGCCAAACGCATGATGAGTTCGGCCACTTTCGGGCAAATCATTATACTGATTGTGTATTTGCCTATAATGGCTTTGGTAGGTATTGAGGGTAAAATGTTCAGACCAATGGCACAGGTTGTAGCCTTTGCCTTGTTGGGTGCAACTATTCTTTCTTTAACCTATGTGCCCATGGTATCGGCTTTGTTCTTGAGCAAAACGACCGAACATAAACGCAATTTTTCTGACAAGCTCATGGATTGGTTTCACAAAGCCTTTAATCCTATTATTCTCTTTGCACTTAGACGTAAATTGCTGATTTCTGTATCGGTAATTGTATTGTTCATTTTTAGTTTATTCCTGTTTAGCCGTTTGGGAGGCGAATTTATTCCCCAACTAGAAGAAGGAGATCTTGCGGCAGGAGTAATTACCTTGCAGGGCGGTTCGCTCTCAAATACCATTGAAACTGTAGAAAAAGCCAATAAAATATTACTAGACAATTTCCCGGAAATAAAACATGCCGTTTGTAAAATAGGAGCGGCCGAAATCCCGACAGATCCAACACCTATGGAAACGGGCGATTATATTATTACGCTCAAAGACAAAAGTGAGTGGACAAGTGCCAAAACCCGTGAAGAACTGGTTGCGAAAATGGAAGAAAAATTACTGGTATTGGCCGGTGTCAAATTTGAGTTTCAACAGCCTATTCAAATGCGGTTTAATGAACTAATGACAGGTTCGAAACAGGATATTGCCATAAAAATATTTGGAGACGATCTTACTACCCTGTCCGGAAAAGCCCAGGAAGTAGATAAAATCATTCAGAGTGTTGTTGGCGTTCAAGATATTAACGTAGAAAAAGTTACCGGGTTGGCGCAAGTACAGGTAGAGTATAACCGCGACCGATTGGCTCAATACGGTCTTTCGGTAGAAGATATGAACCTTGTGCTTAAGGCTGCCTTTGCCGGAAGTCAGGCAGGAGTTGTTTACGACGAAGAAAAACGCTTTGCTCTTGTGGTACGTTTAGATAAGGACTATAGGCAAAGTATGGACGATGTGAAAAACCTTTCTGTATCCCTTCCAGATGGCGGACAGATCCCTTTCGAACAGATCGCCGATATCCAAATAAAATCCGGGCCGGCTCAGGTTTCAAGAGAAAACACCAAACGACGCATAACTATTGGTTTTAACGTCCGTAACCGTGATGTTCAAAGTGTGATTACAGAAGTAACCCAACTAATAGACCAGAAGGTAAAACTGCCGACAGGGTATTATGTGTCGTATGGCGGACAGTTCCAAAACCTGGAAGCTGCCAAAGCAAGGTTATCTCTTGCGGTGCCGGTGGCGTTGCTCCTGATATTTGTACTGCTGTATTTCACGTTTAATTCGGTAAAACAAACACTGTTAATCTTTACGGCTGTACCAATGGCGGCAATTGGCGGTGTGTTTGCACTTTGGTTAAGGGGCATGAACTTTTCTATATCTGCAGGTGTCGGCTTTATTGCTTTGTTCGGTGTGGCTGTGCTTAATGGCATTGTGCTGATTGCTGAGTTTAATCGCCTCGAAAAAGAGGGTGTTACAGACATTCACGAACGGGTATTGCAAGGCTTACGCACACGTTTACGTTCTATTATTGTAACGGGTGCTGCTCCGGCTTTAGGGTTTTTACCTATGGTCATTTCTACCTCTGCCGGGGCAGAAGTTCAGAAGCCATTGGCAACGGTAGTTATCGGCGGGCTTATAACGGCTACATTTCTGACTTTAGTTGTTTTGCCGGTCTTATATACTATCTTTTCTTCACACAAATTCAGGCTTTCATTTAAACGAAAATCTGTAAAAACATTGATGTCATTATTGTTACTTCTGATTGGTTCTTCGTTATTTACTAACATAGAGGCTCAGCAAATAAAAACCATCGATTTGAAACAAGCGGTTCAAATGGCATTGGACAACAATTTGGCTGTTCGTTCATCGGCATATGCTCTTGATGCTCAAAAAGCCTTAAAGGGTGCATCGTGGGACATTCCTAAAACATCAATAGACGGAGAGTATGGTCAGGTTAATTCATATACAAAAGACAATAGTTTTGCCATTTCGCAATCCTTCGCTTTCCCTACGGTTTACATAAACCAAAACAGGTTGGCAAATGCCAGTGTGAAGAGCAGTGAATGGCAGTTGAAGGCTTCTCAACTCGAGATTGCCACACAGGTAAAACAGGCATATTTGCAACTGGCTTACTTGCATTCGAAACAAAAACTATTAGTTTATCAGGATAGTTTGTACTCTGGCTTTTACAGAGCGGCCGAATTAAGGGCAAAAACAGGGGAAACAAACAGACTCGAAATGATTACCGCCCGTTCGCAAAGCCTGGAAGTGAAAAACCAAATGCAGCAGATAACCGCCGATTTGGCTACTTTTAACCAAAAGTTGCAAACGCTCTTAAATGCGGAATCGACACTGTATATTGCCGACACAGTGCTGCAACGAGCTGTTTTTTATTCAATTGCAGACAGTTCGGCATTGTCCGGAAACCCATCGGCGGGATATATGCAACAACAGATTGTATTTGCAAGCATAGAAAAGAAGTTGGAGCGTAGCCGCATGATGCCGGATTTTAGCGTCGGCTATTTTAGTCAAACCATGCAGGGCGTTCAGGAAGTGAACGGAATTCCACGCACCTTCGGAACAGACAATCGCTTCACAGGTATTCAGGCGGGTATTACTATCCCATTATGGCTTGTGCCATATACCTCTAAAACAAAGGCTGCCAAATTGAGAGAGCAAGTTGCTCAAACAGATGCAGAGTATTTTTTAAAATCACTTTCGGGAAGTTACCGTTCGTTATTGAACGAATATCTTAAATACAACAACAGTCTGAATTATTACGAAAAAGAAGCTGTTCCGGAAGCCGAGTTAATTATCGAATATTCTACCAAAAGTTATAAAGCAGGTGCTATGGATTATCAGGATTACGTCCAGAGCCTCAGCCGTGCATTAAGTATTAAGCAAAATTACCTCGATGCACTCAATAACTACAACCAAACCATTATTTCCATTGATTTTATTACAGGTAAAATCTTTTAAAACAGCAGTATTATGACAAAATATAGTTTCATATCATCAGCAATTATTTCAATCCTCCTTATTGCCATGGTATCGTGCAACGGAGGAAAAAAGAACGGTACCGAAAACAAAGTAACAGAAATTCTCGCCGAAGATATTGTTGAATTACGCGGCGACCAGATAGATGTTGCCAACATAGAAATCGGAGCTGTTGTAATGCAGTCAATGAGTGGCACTCTCAAGGTAAGCGGCATGGTTGCCGCGGCACCCCAAAATCTCGCAACGGTTTGTATGCCTATGGGTGGGTTTGTTAAAAGTACCTCCCTGATGCCGGGCAATTCCGTAAGCAAAGGACAGGTGTTGGCAATTCTGGAAAATCAGGACTTTGTTGATATTCAGCAAAGTTACTTAGAGGCAAAAAACAAACTCGAATATGCCAAAGCGGAATATGAACGTCAGAGCGAACTTTATAAGAATGATGTATCTTCAGAAAAAAATATGCAACAGGTCACATCCGATTACAAAAGCCTCAAAGCACAGGTGAACGCACTGGAACAAAAACTTGCATTAATAGGTATAAATTCGGCAATACTGAACGAAGACAATATCAGCCGTTCTGTTTCTTTGGTTTCTCCAATTTCCGGTTACGTGAAAGCAGTAAATATAAACATCGGGAAATTTGTTTCATCATCTGATGTGTTGTTTGAGATTGTCAACAGAGACAATCTCTTCCTAGAACTCACACTGTTTGAAAAAGATGCGAATAAAGTGGCACAAGGGCAGAAAATACATTTTTTTATCAACAACGAAACAGAGCAGCACGAAGCTATCATAAACCAAACGGGCAAAACGATTAATGACGACAAAACATACAAGGTGTATGCAAAAGTTTCGGGTTTTTGCAAAAACGTGTTGCCAGGCATGTATGTGAATGCTATTGTGGAAGCATCGAGTAACAAAGTAACCGCATTGCCTTCCGATGCCATTGTAAGTTTCGACGACAAGGATTACATTTTTGTTTTCGACAGAAACAAAGAAGAAAGCGGTAAGCCTTTTACTGAATACCGCATGGTAGAAGTACATAAAGGTGTTTCAGATGGGGGATATACAGAAGTGATATTACCGGAAGGTTTCGATATCGCAAAAGCCAAAGTCGTTATAAAAGGAGCATACAACCTGCTTTCTGCAAAGAAAAATGCGGGAGAAATGAGTTGCTGATGATGTGATAAATGGTTTACCGTGAGGATGTAACCCCCAAATCCAGGCTTACAGAAGCTCCCGATACAACATTAAAAAGGTTGAACCGACTTTCACCAAAAAAGGTCTTCTCCAGGTTTGCGTAGAGCTTAAGAAGCATACCTTGAGTAATATGCTGTTCAATAAATATTCCGGTGGCTAAGTTGAGACCTTTTGTTGAGGCGATGGTATAATCGTTAAAATTTCTTTCCAAAAGTCTGGAATAGCCAGCATTTAATTTTCCTCCAAACCGGCAGAAATTTGTGACATGGATTGAGTAGTACGGACCAACAACAATACTATACCATGCAAGGTCAGGGCCGGTAAATGAGGAGTTTCCCAAAACGACATTGGTTGGAGCTGTGTATGCAGATGCATTTGCACCAAACCCCCAATGTTTGTTAAAGTAGTATGCACCCTCAACTCCTGATGTGTTTCCCCATGAACTCCTGAGTTTAACACTTGAGGTGATAGGAATATTGTTCAAAAGCTTATTGAAACCAATGGTTAAGCCAACAAATGAGGTTGGTCTGTCAATATCTACAAACCCAAAATCTTTGTTTGGCATAAGAATTCCTTTCTCTCTAAATATGATGTCAGAAAACAGGTAACCAAGTTCTGTTGAGAGAATTCCTATACCTGCTCCAAGTACTACATCGGGGAGGTAGTGTTTGTTGTTTAAACCCCTCATGATGGCAGTAGCAGTTGCTAGCGAGTATGCACCAATGCTATACCAAGGGCTTATTGTCAAACCAAACTCATGGTGAACCATGTTTGCACTCATGAATGCAAGCGCAGTATGTCCGCTTGGATAGCTATCATTCCCGTGTCCATTAGGCCTTGGCTCTTGAACAGTATATTTAATTCCGTTTACCAGGACAGCCATGGTTACCGCAGATAGGGCATGAGTAGTCAACAACCTTCTCCAGGAGCTCCTGCCCTTTATACCACCGATCTTAATCCCATATAGCATTAAGGTGGAGGAATATTGAATGTAGTCATCCCATCCGCGAGAGAATTTTGGAGCAAACTCATCTCTTAAATCTTGAAATTTCTTACCGGAATTGTATAAGATAATTCCTGATAATATAAATGGTGCAGCAACATAAGTTGTTTTGTAAATATTTTTTGTCTTTAAGGTATCGAGAAGCTGTTGATGCTTTAAAAACATTTTTTGCATTGTGGCATTTTGCGGGTAGATCGTACCTGCTGTGAAGAACAGTAACATTACTGTTATGAGTGAAAACTTGTATTTGATCATTTTTTCATAAATTACAAAAGAGGGCTCAAGAGCCTTGCAAATGCTTCTTTTATCTGATTTCCCACACTTCTTTTTGCCCATTTTGAGCTTGCAAGAGACTTACATCGTTCAATGTCTTTTAAGAACTGCCTGTCTATCTGTTGAGTAACTTCGCTGTTATAAATAATACTGCTGATTTCAAAATTGTGCTCCAAAGACCTGTTGTCAAAATTGGCAGAACCGACAATACAAAACTCACCGTCTATGCTTATCACTTTTGAGTGGTTAAACCCTTTGCTAAAAAGATATACTTTTACGCCGGCATCCAAAAGCTCTGTGGCGTATGACATTGAACTCCAATAAGCAACTATTGTATCACTCTTCTCGGGCAACATCAATGAGACCTGAACTCCACCCAAAGCAGCAATTTTTAATGCATTCAGGAGAGATTCGTTTGGTGTAAAATAGGGAGTTATAATGTAAATATATTTTTTTGCTTTTGTAATAGCAGCAAAGTAACACTGCATGATACTTGCCCAATCACTATCCGGCCCGGATGTGATAATCTGTGAGTAGAAGTGGTAGTTCTCCCCTTCAACTTTGATGTTTGAGGGATTGATGGATGGAAAATACTTCTTTTTTCTTTTAAATTGCTGATTGATTATAAAGTACCTATCAAGCAAGAAGCTGGATTGAAGTGCTGCAACAGACTCTCCTATAATCTTTATGTGGGTATCCCTCCACTCGTCAAACTGACCTCCGTCATAATATCTGTCTGCAATGTTTACGCCGCCAAGAAATCCGATAATTCCATCCACTACCAGAATCTTACGGTGATTGCGGTAATTGATTCTGGATGTTGGTGACATGAACCTTACAGGTGCAAACTTCAACACCTCTATACCTGCAGATTTCAACACCTCTGAGTAACTCTTTTTCAGTTTCCAACAGCCAACATCGTCGTATATAACCCTCACCTCGACTCCTTGTCTGGCTTTCTCTATGAGGATATCTTTAAATAAGTTGCCAACTTTGTCATCTTCAATAATATATGATTGAAGATGAATATGCTGACGAGCTTCGCAGATGCTTTTGTACATTGCATTTAAAGCAGATCTCCCGGAAAAGTATATCTCAACGTTGGTGTTTAACCCCACTAAACTCTTATTACCCTTGATATTGAGGGTTATAAGTTTTCTATATTGGTTAAGTTCCAGCGGTACCGATTCCGGATTTAAGTCAAAGAGCTTCATCTGCTGGTAGCTGATCAGCCTGCGATATCTCTCGTCATGAACTCCTTTTCGGTTATATATCTTTGTTTTGCGATAGTTCTGGCCAAATAAGATATAGAGAATAAGGCCGATATATGGGAGGAGGAGTATAACAACAATCCAGGAGAAAGATTTTACGGGATCAAGTTTTTTGTACATGATTCTTACAGAGGCAATTATTGCTAATAAATAATAAACCACATAGATAGAAATTGATATGATCTTGTCGAGAGTCATTTTGCAATTTTGGCGGTATAGAGTACTGCTACGCCTCCGGTTAAAGATATATATTTAACATCGATAAATCCAATTTCAAGTAACTCTTTGCAGAACTCATCATATTGAGGGAAACTCTTTACAGACTCGGGTAAATAACTGTAAGCATTTGCATCTTTTGAGATTAATCTTCCTATAAATGGCAGTATGTTAAGAAAATAAATGCTAAACATACCCTTCCATATAATGTTTTTAGGAGTGGCAAACTCGAGTATTGCGAGATATCCGTTACTGTTCAAAACCCTCTTAATATCTTGCAAAGATTCACTCCTGTTCTCGAAGTTACGAATTCCAAAAGCAATGGTTACTGCATCAACACTTTTGTCCGGAAGTGGAATCTTCTCTGCCGAAGCTAACAGATATTCTGGTTGAGTCATCTCTCCGGAAGCAAGCTTGCTGTTCTTTGCTTTGGCAACATCGAGCATCTTCTCTGCAATATCTATCCCGACAACCTCCAAGCCGGCTTTATATAAGGCAATTGTTAAATCTCCCGTACCACAGGCCAAATCCAGAACTTTCTTCGGATGTTTTGATTTTACAAATTTTACCAGTTTTCTCCTCCATCCTCTGTCTACCCCAAATGAGAGAAGATGATTCAACAGATCATACTTACCTGCAATATTGTTGAACATAGAGGATATTGAAGCACGATCTTTTTGCAGGATCTTAGCCATTATCCCAAATAGTCTTCTATATAGCCGAATGAGAGATCATCCATGCGTAACACCTTCTTTGTTACATGGCCCAGCAAGGTAAGTTTAATACTATTATTGAAGATAAAATCAACCAATTTCCCCTCCTTATCTGAACTGACGCTTATAAGAATTGAGGCATTTCTGTCGTTGAAAAGAAGCTCCTTGTCACTCATCTCTGCATCTCCTGTTATGTCGAAGCCCAATTTTTTAATTGCGCATGCTTCGATCAATCCCCAAAAAAGTCCCGATTTGTGAAGAGGATGAGCACTTGTAACCAGATTGTTTTCAATAGCATCGTAAAGAATTTCGATTACAGAACTGTTGTCGTCTTCGCCCTCTTTGTAGTCGCCCAAAAGATAGATGGTATCTCCCTTCTTATTGAAGTTCATTTGAACCTTGTGACCCTCTTTGGAGAATTGATGATCAACAGGATTTTTTATATATTTGGATATACCGGCGTGTAATTCTGTACTTTCACTTAAAATATCGCTAATTTCAACAAGATCCTCAATGTTGGAAATCTGCTTTTTGAAATTGTCGTTCATAAATTGCTTTTTTATAATTTACGCTAAGTTACAAATTTTTCGCAAACTATTTCAATCTAACAAAATTCATACTATCTTTGCGTCACCTCGCCCAGGTGGTGAAATTGGTAGACACGCTACTTTGAGGTGGTAGTGCCGGTTCCGGTGTGCAAGTTCGAGTCTTGTTCTGGGCACAAATTAAAATACTTATAATCAAGCCGTTGTAAACAGCGGCTTGTTTTTGTGAAATGACTATGGCGTCGTTTGAGGTATTGCTGACGCCAAAGTCACCTCAGCGGAGAATTCGGCTCCTTTTTCATGTAGTTGTACTCCAGCCTGTCTACAAGTCTCGGGAAGAACTTGTTTAGTACCACAAGCAATTTTCCTAAAGGGGTCAATACAACCTGAGCCTTGCGTTTTTTAATACCTTTTATCAGGTGCTTTGCGCACACTTCTGCTGTCATCATCTTACTTTCATCCCTGGGTGTTTCGCCTTGGTGGCTACCATCTGCCACAAGTGCCGCTTCCCGTATATTCGATGCTGTAAAACCTGGTGCAAAGACCATCACATGGAGATTATCCTTAAGGTGTTCAATTCTGAGCGTGTCCAAAAAGCCGTAAATGGCAAATTTAGAAGCTGAGTAACCGGTTCGGGCAGGAAGTCCTTTGAAACCGGCGATGGAGATTACTCCGACTATCGAACCCTCACTTTTTAAAATATAGGGTAGGGCATATTTTGTACAATATACCATACCCCAAAAATTTACATCCATAAGTTGTTTAATAACAGTAAGATTCAGATCTTTGAAGAGTGCTCGCATAGAGATCCCTGCGTTGTTTACAAGGATATCTAACTTGCCGAACCTTGCCACTGTTTGTTCTATAAGGTTTTTGCAATCCTGCTCACGAGTCACATCTGTCTTTACAGAGAGTACTTCTGTAATTTTGGAGAGTTCTTTTCCGATATCCAGAAGTTTGTCTATATTTCTGGCAGCAAGAACCACCTTAGCACCCTCATTTGCAAATTCTTTAGCTGCTGCCAACCAGATTCCGGAACTTGCGCCAG
>Ga0209746_1001183_pt1 | contig 12643 bp, 16 predicted proteins | sample BarGraNGADG00211_3_FD_184496 | JGI IMG/M metagenome (GOLD analysis project Ga0209746, IMG submission 184496) | Arctic peat soil microbial communities from Barrow, Alaska - Barrow Graham LP Ref core NGADG0011-211 (SPAdes) (version 2) | ecosystem: Environmental > Terrestrial > Soil > Wetlands >...
GTCGTTCGCCGGCGTTTCTTTATTCGTCTTTGCGATTGGTCGAATGGTTGACCCGCGCACGGCGTTCACGCGCAGGAGGATTTTTACTGATGCTTCGCTGGTTAATTCTGGCGTTGTTCATCGTTGCGCTGGCACAACCACGTTTGACGAAAAGCGAGACGACCGTGAAAGCCAGCGGCGTGGACATCGCCGTGGCGCTCGACCTGTCGGGCAGCATGGAAATGCCGGACTTTGTCGTGAACAACCAGCGTATTGACCGGCTCGACATGGCAAAAATTGTTTTGTCGCAGTTCATTGACATGCGGCCGAACGATCGCATCGGCCTGGTGGCCTTCGGCGGGCGCGCCTACATCGCTTCGCCGTTGACCTTGGATCATGATTTTCTCCAGGAGAACGTGGCGCGGTTGCGGTTGCACCTGATCGAGGACAACACCGCGCTTGGTTCGGGACTGGCCACGGCGGTTAACCGTCTGCGCGACCTGAAATCAAAAAGCAAGATCGTCATCCTGATGACCGACGGGGCGAACAATGCGGGCAACATCGCGCCGCTGGACGCCGCCAATGCGGCCAGGACATTGGGCGTGAAAGTTTACACGGTCGGCGTCGGCAATGACGAAGTCGCCAGGCAGATGCGGCGGCCTGATCTCTTGCCCGATGAAGACACGCTCCGGAAAATCGCGGACACCACCGGCGGCAAATATTACCGCGCCGACAACGCGGAACGCTTCCGCCAGATTTACGCGGAGATTGACAAGCTCGAAAAAACCGAGGCCGTCGTCAGCAAATACACGGAGTTCAAGGAGCTGTTTCCGTGGTTCGTCGCGGGCGGACTGGCGTTGCTCCTGATTGAGATTGTGCTCGGACAAACGGTGTTTCGGAGGCTGCCATGAAAAAATTGCCGGTGGAAATGCCATCAGGTTTTGGAGTGCGCCAGTACTCTGGCGCTTTTCAGGCACGCAAAAAGTTTGAAAGCGGCAGAGGGCTGCCGCAGTCCAAGACGCTGTCGCGCCAAACGGATGCCCAAGGTTTTTCACATGAGATTTGAACATCTGCAAATTTTATGGTTGCTGCTGGTTTTGCCGCCGGCGCTGGGGTTGTTTTTCTGGTGGTCGTCACGCGTGCGGCAAAAGCTGCTGACGCAATTTGTCGAGGCGCGGTTGCTGTCGCAGCTGACGGTCGGCATTTCACCGGCGCGGAGGAAAATTCGTTTTGCGTTTTTAATTTTGGCGGCGGTGTTTTTGATTTTCACGCTGGCGCGGCCGCAGCGCGGATTTGATTTGCAGGAAGTCGCGCAGCGCGGGTTGGACATCGTCGTCGCGGTGGACACATCGAAGTCCATGCTCGCGACGGACATCGCGCCGAACCGGCTCGCGCGCGCAAAACTCGCGGCGCTGGAACTGATGCAACGCGCCGGCACGGATCGCATGGGACTGGTCGCGTTCGCGGGCGACGCGTTCCTGGAATGTCCGCTGACGATTGACAACACGGCGTTCCAACAAAGCGTGCAGGCACTGGACGTGAATTCGATTCCGCAGGGCGGCACGGCGCTGGCGGCGGCAATTGACGAGGCGTTGACGGCGTTCAAGGAGAAAGATCATTACAAAGTTCTCGTGCTGTTCACGGACGGCGAGGACAACGACACGGGCGTTCTCGAAGCTGCTAAAAAGGCGGCGGACGCGGGACTGAAAATTTTCACCATCGGCATCGGCTCGAAGGAAGGTGAATTGCTGAACCCGGATCTGGTCCGCGATGAACAAGGTAACGCGGTGAAGTCGCATTTGAACGAAGCTTTGCTGCAACAGATCGCCGGCACTGCGGGCGGATTTTATCTGCCGTTGCGCGGGGCGGACACGGTCAACACGCTTTACGAACGCGGGCTGGAACCGTTGCCGAAATCGTCGGGCAAGGAGAAGCTCGTCCGGCGTTATCATGAACAATTTCAATGGCCGCTGACAGCGGCCATCCTATTGCTGCTGGCGGAAATGTTTTTGCCGGAACGGAAACGCCCAATGAAAGCCGCAAATGCGGTTTCAAAAATTGGCGCGGCAAAAGTTGCGGCGCTGGCGATTGTATTTTGCGTTCTGCCAAACCTGATCTTTGCCTCGCCGACGGGCGCGTGGCGCGAATATAAATCCGGCAACTACACCAATGCGTTCAATGAATACGAACGGCTGGCGCAAACCAGCACGAATGATTTGCGGTTGGTTTTCAATGCGGGCGCGGCGGCGTATCGCGCGACGAATTATGACGCGGCGGTGAAGGATTTTAAGCTGGTGACGCTGGCGGCGGATTTGAAGTTGCAGCAGCAGGCATATTACAACCTGGGCAACACGCAATATCGCCTGGGCGCAACGGCCAAAGATCTGGACGGCTTGCAGGCAGCCTGGGAGACGGCGATCAAAAGTTACGAACGCGCCGCTGCGCTCAACACCAACGATGTGGATGCCGCATATAATCTCGCCTTTGCCAGGAATGGGGTGGAGCAGATCAAGCAGTTCCGTGAAGCGATCCGGCGGGCGAAAGCGGATGCTGACGCGGCGGTGCGCCGCAGGAATTATCACCGCGCTCTGGAAATCATGGAAAGCTTGACGCAAAATAAAATTGCGGCCAAACAATTTGAAGAGTTCACCAAAAAATTGAAGGACATTGATGCGATTGCCACTCCCAATCAGCCTTAGTCTGCTGCTGTTATCATGGCAGCCCGCCCGCGCGCAGCTTGCGCCCGCCGATGATTTTTTCCATCGCGGCGCGCAATTCTATCTTTCCAACAACATCGCCGGGGCGAAGCAGCAGGTGGACATGGGGCTGAAACTTTATCCGGATGACGACAAGTTGAAACAGCTGGATAAATTGCTCAAGCAGCAGAGCCAGTCGCAGTCGCAAAATCCCAAGGACCAGCAAAAACAGCAGTCGCAGGCCAAACCAGACCAGCAAAAACAAGATCAGAAAGATCAGGCTGAAAAATCGTCCGGCCAAAAAAAGGAAGACGAGCAGAAACAGCCGGAGCAACCAAAGTCTTCGTCTGAAAAAAAGGACGGCGAGAAGCCCGAAGATAAGAATGCGGATGCCCAGCCGGTCGGGCCGGGACAGATGACGCCGGAGGAGGCGAAGCGATTGCTGGATTCGCAAAAGGGCAACGAACAATTTTTACAGTTGAAACCGCCGGAAAAACCGAAGAACAACCAGCGGAAATTCAAGGATTGGTGAACGCACGCTCCTGATTTGCCGAAAGAAAAAAGCGCGGGACCATGCGAACGCAGACTCGCCAGCCGAGATTTTTTTTGTTTTCCTGCGCGCGTGAATCCAGACCTCACCAGAAAATTTCGCGCGCTGCTCATCCTCGGTCGCGTGTCGAACCTGCCGACGGTCTGGTCGAACTGCCTTGCGGGCTGGTGGCTCGGCGGCGGCGGAAATTTCTGGAAACTGCCGTTCCTGTTTCTGGGCGTCAGCGCGCTTTATACCGGCGGAATGTTTTTGAACGACGCGTTTGACGCCGAGTTCGACCGGCAACGCCGTGCTGAACGCCCGGTTCCCACCGGAAAAATTTCTCTGCAACTCGTCTGGCGTTGCGGCTTCGGCCTGCTGGCGGCGGGGATTTTACTGCTGCTGTTCTGCGGAAAAATTGCCGCCGTCGCCGCCATTATTCTCGCGCTCTTTATTTTGCTTTACGATGCCGCGCATAAACTCATCACCGCGTCGCCGTGGCTGATGGGGGCGTGCCGGTTTTGGGTTTACGTCATCGCCGGCGCGGCGGGCGCGGACGGTTTGAATGGCTGGCCGATTTTTTGCGGCGCGGCGCTGGCATTATATGTCGTCGGGTTGAGCTACGTCGCGCGGCGCGAAAGTTACCGCGCGCCGATTCCGTATTGGGCGTTGCTCTCGCTGGCCGCGCCCATCGTTCTGGCGATGGCCATGAACAGCGGCGGGTTTCGTCTGCGCGCGGTCTGGATTGCGCTGGTGCTGGGGTTGTGGCTGGCGCGTTGCGCGCGGCCGGTTTTTCTGGGCGGCGATGTGAACGTCGGGCGGCTGGTTTCAAATCTGCTGGCGGGAATTGTCTTTGTGGACTGGCTGGCCGTAGCACCGCAATGCCCGCGCTGGCTGGGAATTGTTTTCATCGCGCTGTTCGGCTTGACGAAATGGCTTCAAAAATTCGTGCCGGCAACTTGAATCACGTCTGCCCGCGCGAAAAGCCTTCCTGAAGCTGCGCTTGAACAAAAGCACATGGCAAGTTATCCTAGCAATTCGCTTATGAGCGCTGAAACACCAGTAAAATTAACGCACTCCGAAATCATTAAGGACGCCATCCCGACCTTGGCCGGCACCATTGCCGCGACCATCGCCGATCCGGCCACCGACCATTTCTCCGAGGACGACAACCAGTTCCTGAAATTTCACGGTTCCTACCAGCATGACGACCGCGATCTGCGCAAGACCGGCAAGAAATACATCATGATGGTCCGCAGCCGTGTTCCCGGCGGCGTGATGACCGCGAAGCAATGGTGCGTTTTCGACGATCTTGCGACGAAATACGGCAACAACACTTTGCGGATCACGACGCGCCATACGATTCAATTTCATGGCGTGCTCAAAAACAATCTGCGCGCCGTCGTCAAAGGCATCAACGAATGCTTGCTCTCCACACTCGCCGCGTGCGGCGACGTGAGCCGCAATGTTCTCGCGCCGCCCACGCCTGCTTATACAAAAGCGCGCGAACAAGTTTTTGCCTATTGCCACAAAGTCGCAATGATGCTCGCGCCGCAAACCAAAGCGTATCATTCCATCTGGATTGACGGCATCCAACTTGATCTCGACGCGCCGGAAAATAAAAATTTCGTTGATCCGCTTTACGGCAAAACTTATCTGCCGCGAAAGTTCAAGATCGGCTTCGTCATTCCGCCCGTGAACGACATGGACATCTTCACGAACTGCCTCGGCTTCATCGCCATCGTGGAGAACGACCGGCTCATCGGCTACAACATCGCTGTCGGCGGCGGCATGGGACGCAGCCATGGCAATGTTCAAACTTTTCCGCGTCTGGCGGACGTCATCGGATTTCTCACGCCCGACAAACTCGTGGATGTGGCGAAGGCCGTGCTGACGATCCATCGCGATTTTGGCGACCGCACCGACCGCAAACACGCGCGCCTAAAATACGTCGTCGCCGAGCGCGGCGTTGCGTTCATGCAGGCTGAAATTAACCAGCGCGCCGGCATCACGCTCGCGCCCGCAAAGCCTTACAAATTCACCACGACCGCCGACCTGCTCGGCTGGCACAAAGCCACGGATGGAAAATGGTTTCTCGGAATGTTCGTTGAAACTGGCCGCGTGAAAAACGCGCAGAAAATCGCGTTGCGCGAAGTCGCGGAAAAGTTTTCCAACATCGAATTCCGTTTGTCAGCGAATCAAAATGTGATTTTGGCAAACGCTAATCACGACGAGAAAGCCGCTATCACGGCGTTGCTCGCGACGCAGGGCGTGAAGACCGAAAATCAAGCGAGCCTCCTGCACGCCGCCGCGATGGCCTGCCCGTCGCTGCCGACGTGCGGCCTCGGCCTCGCGGAATCGGAACGCATGTTGCCCGGCCTGATTGACCGCATCGAAAAACTTTGCGACGAAGTCGGCTTGAGCAACGAGGAGATCATCATCCGCTCGACCGGCTGTCCGAACGGTTGCGTGCGGCCTTACATGGCGGAACTCGCGTTCGTCGGCAAAGCGCCCGGCCGCTATCAAGTCTGGCTCGGCGGCAACGCCTCCGGCACGCGCCTCAACCGCGTCTGGAAAGACGTGATCAAGGAAGCTGAACTCGAAACCGAACTTCGCCCCGTGCTCGTGCGCTTCGTCAAGGAGCGCAACGGCAGCGAACGTTTCGGCGACTGGTGCGACCGCATTTTTTTGAACGAACAAACTGCTGCGGCAAATTAACAACGCCGCCACGGTTGGCCACTGCTAAAAATTGAAAGCCCATGACCGAAACTGTGACATCCAAGAACGGCGCAGCCATTCGCCTCACGGATGAACGGTGGTCGCACATCACCGAGGAACACGCCGAACTCGCCGGTTTGAAGTGGGATGTTCTCGAAACCGTTTCCCAGCCGGAGCGGATTCTGGTCGGCGGCGCGGGCGAACTGCTGGCGCTCAAAAAACAAACCGATGGCAAAACCCTCGTGGTCGTGTATCGTGAGGACATTGACGACGGCTTTGTCATTACCGCGTTTCTAACGCGCCGCGAAGCAGCGCTAAACCGGAGAAAACAATTATGGCCGTAGCCGAGATTAACGAATATGTGAAGATGCTGGCCACCGTGAAAGGCACACCGCATCGCTATCTCTGGTCATCCTACGACGCCGAGGCCGACGTGCTGTATATCAACTTCAAAAAGCCCAGCCACGCCACCGACAGCGAGCTGACCGACGACGACATTCTTGTCCGTTACGAAGGTGAAGAGGTGGTTGGCCTGACCGTCATGCACGCCAGCAAACGGTGAACGCTTCGGCGACTGGTGCGACCGGGCCAAATTTCCAAAGCCACCGCCGAGTCGCGCATTGTGCAACGGCGGGCGTGATGTTACCCTTTTCCGGCCATGAACCAAGACGTGTTGCAGCCCGGTGAAAAAAATCCATTGGTCTGGATCAACCCCGGACGGATGAGCGGCGCACCGTGCTTTTACAAGACGCGGCCGCCCGTGGACAGCCAATTAAATATATGAACAAGCGACCACGCGTCATTGAGCCGATTGTCACCCGATTTGCCTCTTTCGCCGAGGCCGACGCGGCTGATCGCGCGTGGCAACAATCTTTGACTCCGCTCGAACGGCTGCACCAACTTGAACTCGCCCGCCAATACGCCTATGGACCCACGTCATCTCAGCGACGACTTCCGCGACTTCCTAACCTGTCTAAACGAAGCTGGGGTTGAATATCTGCTCGTGGGCGGTCATGCCGTGGCTTACCATGGCTACTACCGTCCGACGCGGGACATGGATGTTTGGGTTCGCATCTCTGACGAAAATGCCGACCGCCTGGTGAAGGCGGTCAATGCTTTCTTCGGGGGGCATCTTGAAGGTGTGACGCGCGAATGGTTTCTGGACGGCGAAAATGTGACGCGCTTCGGTGCCGTGCCGAATCTCATCGAAATTTTGCCAAAAGTTTCCGGCGGAGATTTTCAACGCGCCTACGAGCGGCGCGTGACCGACACGGTGGATGGGCAACAAGTGAAGCTCATCAGTCTGGAAGATTTGCTGGCCAACAAAAAGGCGAGCGCACGGTTGAAAGACCTGACCGACGTTGAACAACTGACAAAACCTGAATGACAACCGAACAAATTAAAAATGTGAACGACGCGCAGGAAGATAAATCATGGCAGGATTTTCGCGAGCAATGCCGCCGGCAGATGGCGCGTCCGCTGGCGCAGCGCATCAAATACGGCTTTTGCCGGATGCACAAGCCGGTGCTGGACGACGCGGAGTGGCGCGTGTTCGACACGATGGCGGAGTATCGCGCGTGGTGCGCGGCCAGCCTGCCGGAATATCTGGGCTTCAAACCTGCCGCGAAATGAGCCGTCCGCAGTTTCAACCGGAACAGGCAAAGGAAATCGCCCGCGCGTTTGCGGATGAAGGTGTCGAGTATGTCTTCATCGGCAAGAGCGCGGCGATCCTGCTGGGCTATCCCGCCAGTTCGCAGGAAGTGCAAGTGCTTCCAGAAAAATCTCCGGCGAACGGCGCGCGGATTGTCGCCGCGCTGCGTCGCGTGGGTTTTGAAATCAACGGCGAGCTGGAAGACGCCATCACGCGCGGCAAGGATTTCGTGCAGATCAAGAACGGGCCGTTCGACGTGGATTTGGTTTTCGCGCCGGACGGCATTGAGAATTTTGCCGCCGCCAAGGCGCGCAGCCTGGAGCTGGATGGATTTCACATTGCGAACCTGCGGGACATCATCGCCAGCAAGCGCGCGAGCGGACGCGAGAAGGACTTGCTCGACCTACCGCTGCTGGAGCGTTTCCGCGAGGAATATGAGCGGATGAATCCGCCGGCCCTGCGTTCCGCCGCTGACGTCGCCGCGCAAAGAATTCAAAAAACGAAATCATGACTCCCGATCAAATCGCCAAAGCCAACGCCGAGCTGCGCTCCCAATCGCCGTTGGAAATTGTCCGCTGGGCCATCGGCCAGGCGAACGGCCGCGCCATCGTTTCCACGAATTTCCGGCCTTACGAAGCCGTGATTTTGCATCTTGTCACGCAGGTGCAGCCGGACCTTCCAGTGCTGTGGGTTGACCACGGCTATAATCGGCCCGCGACCTACCTGCACGCCGAGCAGTTGAAAAAATTGCTCAAGCTCAACTTCAAGGCATACGTCCCGAAAATCACCGCCGCGCATTACGCCGCCGCGTTTGGTGGTTCGCCCGAACCGACGGCAGAAAATGAGGAGCGCATCAAGGCGTTCAGCACCGCGATGAAACTGGAGCCGTTTCAGCGCGGCATGAAGGAACTCGCGCCGACGGTCTGGCTCACGGCATTGCGCAAAGTGCAGAATCCGAACCGCGCGGAACTCGACATCGTGAGCGAGGACAAAAATTTTAATTCATTGAAGGTCAGCCCCGTGTTTTATTGGAGCGACGCGGACATGGAAAATTATCTGAAGCAGCACCACCTGCCGAACGAGTGGGATTATTTCGATCCCGCCAAGGCCGACGAAAAACGTGAGTGCGGTTTGCACGCTGCGTGGGGCGGAAAAGCCGTTGTGGAATCCGGCGCTGGAATTTAATTCAAAATGAACAGCTATCACTTGGATCATTTGCAGTATCTGGAAACGGAGGCGATTCACGTCATGCGCGAAGTTGCGGCGGAATTTGACCGTCCTGCCCTGCTCTTTTCGGGCGGCAAGGACTCGATCTGCCTGCTGCGCCTCGCAGAAAAGGCGTTCCGTCCGTCGGATATTCCGATGCCGTTTCTAAATGTTGAAACCGGCCACGAGTTTCCCGAACTGATCGAATTCCGCGACCGTCGGGCCAAGGAACTCGGTGCCAAGCTCATTGTCCGCACGGTGGACGAAGCGATTGCGAAAGGCCACGCGCATCCCGCGCCTGGCGAAATCAGCCGGAACAAATTGCAGATTCCCGTGCTGCTTGGCGCGATTGAAGAATTTCAATTCGACTGTGCCATCGGCGGCGCGCGGCGTGACGAGGAAAAAGCCCGCGCGAAGGAACGCTTTTTCAGTTTCCGCGATTCGTTCGGCCAGTGGGATCCGAAAAATCAGCGCCCGGAAATCTGGAATCTTTACAACGCCAAGGTGAATCCCGGCGAAAATATGCGCGTGTTCCCGCTCTCAAACTGGACGGAGACGGACGTTTGGGAATACATCAAAAAGGAAAAGCTCGAAGTGCCGAACCTTTATTTCAGCCACGAGCGCGAATGTTTCCGGCGCGGCGGCCAGTGGATTCCGATTCCACCGCCGCACACGGACGCGACCAAGCCCGATCCTTATGCCGGTGCGCGTCCGAAGCCGAACGAGCCGGTCAAGAAACTCGTCGTCCGCGTCCGCACGATTGCCGACATGATCAGCACCGGCATGATTGAATCGCCCGCCGACAGCGTGGACGACATTATCGCCGAAGTCGCCGCCGCGCGCGTGACCGAACGCGGCACCCGCGCTGACGACAAAGCCAGCGAAGCCGCGATGGAAGACCGCAAGAAAGCTGGATACTTTTGATTGATATGCCACACACGCAGCACCCCATCGAACTTTTGCGCTTCAACACTTGCGGCAGTGTTGATGATGGCAAGTCCACGCTCATCGGCCGTCTGCTTTATGATTCCAAGAATCTGATGGAGGATCAGATCGAGGCGCTCGAACGCAGCGCGGACATCACCGGCGGCGGGCAGATCAATCTGGCCAATCTCACCGACGGCCTGCGCGCCGAGCGCGAGCAGGGCATCACGATTGATGTGGCGTATCGCTACTTCGCCACGCCGAAACGGAAATTCATTGTCGCCGACACGCCGGGTCATGTGCAATACACGCGTAACATGGTCACAGGCGCGAGCACGGCGAATCTTTCCATCGTGCTGGTGGACGCGCGGCAGGGCGTGATCGAGCAGACGCGGCGGCACACGTTCATCGCAGCGCTGCTGGGAATTCCGCATCTCGTCATCGCGGTGAACAAAATGGATCTGGTGGATTGGAGCGAGGAGCGCTACACGGAAATCCGCGATGAGATCGAGGATTTTCTGCCGAAGCTCGGCGCGTTTCGCGATGTGAAATTTATTCCGATGAGCGCGTTGAACGGCGACAACGTGGTGGAACACTCCAAGGCCTGCAAATGGCATGGCGGGACGACGTTGCTGGATCATCTGGAAACCGTCCACATCGCGAGCGACCGGAACCTGAACTCGTTTCGATTTCCCGTGCAATGGGTCAACCGTCCGAACAATCCCACGGACAGGCAACTGCATGACTTTCGCGGCTTGAGCGGACAGATCGCCAGCGGCATCGTGCGCAAGGGACAGGAAGTGGTCGTGCTGCCCGCTGGCATCAAGACCAAGGTCGCGGACATCTGGACTTACGGCGGCTCGCTGGACGAGGCGTTCTGCCCGCAATCGGTGACGGTCTGTCTGGAGCACGACATTGACATCAGCCGGGGCGACATGCTTGTGGGCTTGGAAAATCTTCCGGGTCGCAGCGCGGATTTGCACGCGCAGATTTGCTGGATGCACAGCCGCCCATTGTCGGCTGGGAAAAAATATTTTCTCAAGCACGCCACGCAAACCGTCCAGGCCATCGTCAGCAAACTGGAAAGCCGGATCAACATGACCACGCTCGAACCGGAACCGGAACCGGCGGCGCTGGCGATCAACGACATCGGTGCTGTCCGCCTGAAAACGGCCAAGCCGATTGTGTTCGATGGCTACACGACAAACCGTTTGACCGGCTCGTTCATCTTGATCGAGCAAGGCACGAATGCGACGGTGGCGGCGGGCATGTTGTCCGCGCCGACCGAAGCGGTGAAGCCGGAATACGCGGATTTTGCGATTTGAAATGGACGGGCAATTATTTTTTCAGCCGCAGGCTCCTGATTTTATTTTTGCGTTTTGCGGCAGTTCCGTTCACATGGCGAAAATTGCGTGAAACAATTTCTTCCCGCCGAACAGCCAGATGACCGCCGCTAGCGCGATATACGGACCGTAGGGCATCCGCGATGACCATTCGCGTTTCCGCAGCAAGATTAAAGTCACGCCCACCGCCGCGCCGATGAGCGAACTCACCATCAATGAAAACAACGCCCCCTGCCAGCCGATGAACGCGCCGATGGCCGCCATGAATTTCACGTCGCCCAAGCCCATCGCCTCGCGCGGCACCACGATTTCCGAGCAGACCGCTTCGAGATGCGTGACGTTTTCGGGATTGATGATTTCGTCGCAGATTTTTAATTCAGACGGCGACAAACGCACGGTCACATCCTTGTAGCCACGGTCCACCAGCTCGACCGTCCGCGCCTGTAAAACAATCGCGTCCGTCTTGCGGTAGAAAAATTCTTCGTAGGGAATCTCCTGATCCGGCAGGCACAGCGCGGTTTCGGTAAAAACAATTTTAGTATCCGGTTCCAGCTTCAGCCGCTGCCGGCCAAACATCAATTTTCCCAGCCGCAAAATCGCATAGACAATTCCCGCGCCGCCGACGATGCCCAACAGGCTTTGCACCATCCCCTGCCCGTTCGTCGTCGCGCCGTGCAGTTGCGGCAGGAAAAATGAAATCACAAATCCCGCCGCCGCGCCGCCCAGCGTGATTTCGTCCGGGATGATGAAATGCTCGAAATCAATGAACGTCGCCGCGATCAAGCCCGCGATAAAAATGGAATAAACCAATGCCAGCGGCATGGATGACAGTGGATGATTGGGATTGCCGAACATCAGCCAGCAGCTCAAAAACATCACGCCGGTCAGCAGTTCCACGATGAAGTAGCGCGGCGAAATCGGTGCGCCGCAATTCTTGCAACGGCCCCGCAATGTGAGCCACGTCAGCAGCGGGATGTTCAGGTAAAACGGGATCGAGTATTTGCAGTGCGGACAATGCGACGGCGGCGAGACCACGCTCAAGTCCAGCGGCATCCGGTAGATACACACGTTCAGAAAACTGCCGACGATGCAGCCGAACACAAAGAAGCAAGACGACCAGAAATGGAACGGCACCGTTTCCCAGTTGCGCGCGTCAAGGATCGTGTCAAAGCCCATAAACACTCTCTTCGACGGCGCGGCGCATCACGTCAAGCGGCGCGGGCTGGCCCGTCCAGATTTCAAACGCCTTCGCGCCTTGATGCACCAGCATCCAGATGCCGTTCGCCGTTTTGCAGCCGGCAGCCTTGGCAGCGGCCAGCAACTTCGTCTCCGCCGGTTGGTAAATCATGTCGTAAACTGCGCGCGTTTGTTTCAGGGAAAATTGTTTCTCATCCAGCGGCGAGGCGTCGTCCGTTTTCAATCCAAGCGACGTGGCATTCATCACCAGATCAACCGCAGCTTTTGGAAAACCCTACGCGACGCGCACGGACGGAAAACGCCTTTTGATTTCTTTCGCAATTTCTTCCGCCTTGCTTTGCGTGCTGTTGACGAGAAAAAGTTCTGCGACATTTTCCGACGCTAGTTTCAAAGCCGCCGT
>Ga0209746_1001184_pt1 | contig 12636 bp, 8 predicted proteins | sample BarGraNGADG00211_3_FD_184496 | JGI IMG/M metagenome (GOLD analysis project Ga0209746, IMG submission 184496) | Arctic peat soil microbial communities from Barrow, Alaska - Barrow Graham LP Ref core NGADG0011-211 (SPAdes) (version 2) | ecosystem: Environmental > Terrestrial > Soil > Wetlands >...
ACAGGGTTCCACCTCTTCCCATTCCGAACAGAGAAGTTAAGCCTGTCCACGTCGATGGTACTGCCGAAAGGTGGGAGAGTAGATAGCCGCCGTTTTTTTAAAGCCTCATGTAAAGTAATTTACTTGAGGCTTTTTTTTGTTTATAACTTTTCCAAAGTTCCAAACTTTGGAAAAGTTATAAAAATCTAGAGGGGAGCTAAATAAGTGTAGGAGTTTTATTTCAAGAATCCTTGTTCTTTCAGAACATTAAGGAATTTTTCAGAAAAGAATTCATTGTTTTGGCGGGAATACCGTATATCGGTGAATACCTGAGCTAATGTATCTTTTTTGTTTTCTTTGACGAATTGTTTATAGAAATCACTGTTTTCTTTTTCAGAATATAATTTATCAATATCTGCAGGACTGAAACCGTTATAAGTTTCATAATGAACTACTGCATTCAATGGTAAACGGTCAGTTTGCTCAGGAGAATCAGCAGGATATCCAACTGTAATTGTTGTTACAGGAACAACCAGTTTGGGTAATTTCAGGATGTCAATTATTTCATGGGCATTGTAGGTGGTAGTTCCCAGATAACAAATTCCCAATCCAACACTTTCAGCTGCTATACAAAAAGTTTGAGCAGCAATAATTGCATCAATGGTTGATGCAATGAATGATTGAAAATTTTCATACCCTGGTTCAGCCTGCCGTTGCTCGCACCATTTTGTAAAACGATTGAAGTCGGCGCAAAAGGTAAATACAACCGGAGCTTGTATTATCATGGGTTGATTGAAATGAGCCGGTGCTAATTCTTTTTTTAGTTCTTTGTCGGTTGTAACTATGATGCTGTAAGCCTGCATATTTCCAGTATTTGAAGCTCTGCAAGAAGTTTCCAATAGTCGATGGAGTAACTCATGAGCAATAGATTGGTCAGTATATTTACGTACACTCCGGTGTTGATTGAGTAAATCTAACATAAAATAATTTACAATTGCAAATAAAACGTTTTTTTATTGAACAAAGATAATGCTTTTGTTCATGAGTTACAAGAATAAAAAAGAGAAATCCCGGCTTAAAAAGCGCTGAGTTTTCTCTTTTTATATCTATCGTATTAAATAATCTAATACTGATAACTGATAACTGTTCACTGAAATTACAGTACTCCCTGAGCAAGCATAGCCTTTGCCACTTTCATAAATCCGGCAATATTTGCTCCTTTCATATAGTTAATATAACCATCGGCATCGCGACCGTGTTTCACGCATTTGGAATGAATTTCGCTCATAATCTGATGTAAACGTAAATCAACTTCCTCAGCAGTCCATGTTAAATGCATAGCATTTTGAGACATTTCAAGTCCTGAAGTGGCCACACCTCCTGCATTTACTGCTTTGCCCGGTCCGAACATAATTTTATGTGAAAGAAATAATTCTATGGCTTGCGGTGTGCATCCCATATTGGATATTTCCCCGACACAAATCACGCCATTATGAATTAAAAGTTTTGCATCTTCCTCATCTAATTCGTTTTGGGTGGCACAAGGCAAAGCAATATCCACTTTTAATTCCCAAGGACGACGGTTTGGAACAAAAATGGCACCATATTTATCGGCATAAGGTGAAACAATGTCATTACAGGTAGCTCTTAGTTCAAGTAAATAATCGATTTTTTCACCTGAAATACCTTTTTCATCATAAACATATCCATCAGGTCCAGAAATCGAAACTACTTTAGCGCCCAGTTCAGTTGCTTTTAGTGCTGCTCCCCAGGCAACGTTTCCAAAACCGGAAATAGCAATCGTTTTATCTTTTAAATTCATTCCGGCAGTTTCGAGCATTTGTTTTACAAAGTATAATCCACCAAAACCGGTAGCTTCAGGTCGGATAAGCGATCCGCCAAATTCAAGGTTTTTTCCGGTAAGAACTCCTGTATTCACTCGTGCCAATTTACGGTACATGCCATATAAATAACCAATTTCACGCGCACCAACCCCAATATCACCCGCAGGCACGTCTGTTTCGGCCCCAATATGTCGCCACAATTCAACCATGAATGCCTGACAAAAACGCATAACTTCTGCGTCGGATTTACCTCGAGGATTAAAATCGGAACCTCCTTTAGCTCCTCCCATTGGTAAAGTTGTCAGTGCGTTTTTGAATATTTGTTCAAATCCTAAGAATTTGAGGATAGATAGATTTACCGATGAGTGAAAACGTAAACCACCTTTGTACGGACCGATAGCATTATTGAATTGAATACGATATCCCAAATTTACCTGAACTTCGCCCCGATCATCGATCCAAGGCACTTTAAAAGTAAATATTCTATCAGGTTCAACTAATCGTTCTGCTATTTTAGCTTTTTCAAATTCAGGATGATCGTTGTAAACATCTACTATGGTGCTTAATACTTCACTTACTGCCTGTAAATACTCTGTTTCGCCGGGATGTTTTGCCTCAAGCGATTGCATCAGTTTTTTAATGTCCATACAAAATTGGTATTTTAAAATAAAGTTATAGAAAAATTATTATGATAACTTCCAAAAAAAATAAAACCAGTTGTAATTGTCAAAGTGAAAGCTAATATCCGATAATTAACGGTAAAATAGTAAATTTAGTTACTAAATGACAATTTATCCTTATTTCTTATGACAATTAGATTTAAGTGCAAGTTTAAGTGTTTTATTCGTGATTATCAAACATTTTGAGGTATTTTTTTAATTAGTAATTTATTGAAATTTCCAATCTTTTATTACTATTGCCATTTTGATAATAATACATCTAATTTTAGACATCTAATTTTACAAAATGAACAAAATTACGTACGAAAATTTTAAATCAATAGAAGGTTAAATAATATTCCATATTTTAACGATACTCAATAATTTAGATTTATTAATTCAAAATACGTTTTTGTTTTTATAACGTATGGTCATTCGTCTTCCACAATAAAATTTTGTATCTTTGTGCCCACTCTAAAAGTGTCTACTAATGAGGGATTAAAAATAAATTTAGTAAAAAAAAACAATACTTTAGGTGAAAAAAGTTGTCATTTGTTTTTTATTTTTAGTGGAAATAATTTTCGTTTCTGCTCAGGTTCCCCCAAATTACAGATTTGTAAAAACATGGAGAATAATAGATCGTTTTGGAGTGGTCGATTCAATTCCTGTTGATACTGTTCCACTCAATTATCAGATTTCTAATCCAATAGACAGATTTAGTATTGCTAATTCATATAATGGTAATTTGGGCTCACCGATTCAATCCAAACTTTATTTCGATCGTCCGGCAAGCAGTGATTTTATTTTCACAAATGCCTATTATCCTTATTTGATAAATATTAATCATGCTACGTTTTACAACACGAAAACGCCGTTGAGCAACCTGGATTATAATACAGGTGGCTCACAGTACCGCGATGAAGATCATGTAAAGTTCTTATTTACAGCTAATATCAAAAAGAATTTTAATATTGGAACTACACTTGATTATACTTATGCGCCAGGCGAATACAGCAATCAGGCAACTCAAAGATTTTCTGGTTCATTATTCGGAAGTTATCAGGGAAAACATTATTCGGCAACCGCCTTATTTGCTACAAATGATTTGAGTAATTACGAAAATGGCGGTATTGTTAAAAGCACTGATATCACGTTTCCAATTGCCGGTGTTTTAACCATTGATATTCCTACCAATATTACCGGTTACTCAAATTTTAAACAAAATCAAATATTTTATAATCAGCAATATAGCATTGGTTTTGAAAAACAGATTAAAACGAACAAAGATTCTGTCAAAACGGAATATGTCCCCGTCACCCGATTTGCACATACTTTAAAATATGACGATGTACGAAAGCGATATTTTGAAGAGCAAGTCGTTTCAACTCCATTTTATGTAAATACTTATCTTCCTTTTTCATTTACAAATGATTCTTCTGCTATCCAAACACTTAGCAATACATTTTCTGTAAGTATGGCTGAAGAATTTAATAAATGGATGAAATTCGGATTGACTGCATTTATCGAAAATGAAATTCAGAAATACACTTTTAATAAAGATTCGTTGGTCAATAACATGTTTCAATCTACAACAAAAGTGGGTGGAATTTTGTCAAAGCAACATGGACAACGTTTTACTTACAAAGTATTGGGTGAGTTAAGTTTTTTGGGCTATAAAGCCGGTGATTTTAAATTGGAAGGAAATGTAGGTGGATTTTTTAAACTTTGGAAAGATACTATTTCATTGACTGCCAATGGTTTTGTAAGAAGTGATAAACCATCCTATTTTCTTCAACATTATCAATCCAATCATTTTCGTTGGGAGAATGATTTTGCAAGTGTGTATCGAACGCATCTTGGTGGAACTTTTTCGATTCCTACACGTTCTTTTTCATTGAATGTGTCTGTTGAAAATATTACTCAATATATTTATTTTGATACAGATGCTTTACCGGCTCAGTTTTCAGGGAATATTCAAGTATTTGCAGCTAATTTGAAACAAGATTTTCATGTAGGAAAATTTGCTTTGGAAAATAACGTGGTCTATCAGTTGAGTTCGCATCCCGGAATTTTACCACTTCCAGATTTTACACTTTATCATAATTTATATTATAATGATTTATGGTTTAAGGTTTTGACTATTCAGTTAGGAGTCAATTTACGTTATCATACTGCCTATTACGCAACAACTTATATGCCTGCCACAGGTCAGTTTTATAATCAAACGACTACCAAAATCGGAAATTATCCGGCTCTGAATGCATATATAAATTTACATTTGAAACGCACCCGTTTCTTTGTTGAGTATTATCATGTAAATAACCTATTTATGAATGGAGCTTATTTTTCGATGCCGAATTATCCAATTGATCCGGCTATTGTAAAGCTCGGTGTTTCGTGGAATTTTTATGATTAAAAGGGAACAAATAACGCATATTTTCGACAGTAAGAAAATACTTGATTCGAAATTACTTATTCAAATAGGAATTGCTATCTTATTAATAGTCATTCTATTAATAAGTTTTATAACTTTTAGTAATTCAAGGAATAGAATTCATGATTTGCCCGGTATTATTAAATCGGGACGGTTAACCGTGTTGACAGATAGCAGTAGCACGGGTTTTTCGGTAAAAAATGATAGCATATTCGGATTTCAATACGAAATTGTTAAAGCATTTGCTGACAGTTTAGGAATAGAACTGGTAATCTCTGAACAAAATGATTTAAAAACAGGGATACAAGGATTGAAAAATGGTGATTATGATATCATTGCAAGTTTTATTCCAATCACTACCGAATTGAAAAAAGATGCTTCATTTACAATTCCATTAATTACATCGAGGCAGGTTTTAGTTCAGCGATTGAATACCGATTCTGTTCAAACAAAGCATATTACGAAACACAGTCAGTTAGCTAATGATACAATTTATATTCCTGAAAATTCTCCATTTAAAATGAGATTGGTGCATCTTTCAGATGAAATTGCCAGTCCAATTTATATTATAGAAATGAAGAATATAAATCCGGAACAAATAGCTCATTTAGTGGCAATTGGCAAAATTAAATATACAATTTGTGATGAACAAATTGCTCAAAAGCTTAAGAAAATTTACCCGATTCTAGATGTATCCATACCTATTGGGTTTGCGCAGCAAGAAGCGTGGATTGTAAATCCAAAATCAAAGAAATTACTTCAGAAACTAAATGAATTTTTGAATGATTTTATAGGAAGTTCAGCTTATTGGAAAATTTATCGGAAATATTATTAATGTGTCAATGTGCTAATTAACCAATTAACCAACCAACTACAATATGCCATTAAATATCCCTGTAACATTACCGGCAGTCGATGTTCTCCGGAAAGAGAATATATTTGTTATGGATTCAGATCGTGCATCGAATCAGGAAATTCGTCCGCTAAAGATTCTGATTTTAAACCTCATGCCTGTAAAAATCACAACTGAAACCGATTTAATTCGCTTACTTTCAAATTCACCGTTGCAGATTGAAATAGACTTTTTGCACATGGAAAGTCATACTTCTAAAAATACACCCATTGAGCATCTGATGACTTTTTATAAAACTTTTGAAGAAATAAGTCAGAGCAATTACGATGGATTAATAGTGACAGGTGCTCCGGTTGAATTGATGGAATTTGAAGATGTGAATTACTGGCCTGAATTGACCAAAATTTTCGATTGGGCTCGTGTACATGTTACTTCCTCATTCTTTATTTGTTGGGCTGCGCAAGCCAGTTTGTACCATTATTACGGCATCCCGAAATATCCGCTTAATGCTAAAATGTTTGGAGTATTTGAACACAAAACCTATAATCCGCAGAATCCTATTTTCCGTGGTTTTGATGATGTTTTTTACGTTCCTCACAGCCGCTACACCGAAGTGCGTGCAGAAGATATTTTGAAAAATCCCGAACTAACCTTACTTTCCGAATCGCCGGAATCTGGCGTGTATATGGTGATGGCGCGTAATGGGCGAGAGTTCTTTATCACCGGACATTCCGAATATTCGCCTTGCACATTGGATACTGAATATAAACGCGATTTGGCAAAAGGACTTCCTATCAATATGCCCCAAAATTATTACAGAAACGACGACCCGAATAACGAGCCGATGGTTCGCTGGCGAAGTCATGCTAACCTGCTTTTTACCAACTGGTTGAACTACTTTGTTTATCAGGAAACTCCGTATGATTTGACGAAAATACATTAAAATATCCCCTAACCCCTAAAGGGGAATTAAGTTAGAACTGTCAATTAATTTGCATTGATGAATAAAGAAAAAAAAGATGAAACTAACTCTTGTTCCCATTTAGTGGCTAGGGGCTATTCTATCGAACTTCTTTCTCCAGCCAAAAATCTCGAATGTGGTTTGGCAGCTATCAATCATGGAGCCGATGCCGTGTATATCGGTGCATCACAGTTTGGTGCGCGCGCCGCTGCCGGAAACTCAGTCGAAGATATTGCTGTGTTGGTTGAATATGCGCACAAATTCCGTGTAAAGGTGTTGGTGGCTGTAAATACCATCCTTATCGATGAACAATTACCGGTAGTAGAAAAGTTGATATGGGAAATATACAATGCCGGAGCCGATGCGTTGATTGTGCAGGATATGGGCATTCTGAAGCTGAATTTACCACCTATTACACTTCATGCCAGCACACAAACCGATAACCGTACCGTCGAAAAAGTGCGATTCTTGCAAGATGTCGGTTTTTCAAGGGTTGTGTTGGCCCGTGAGCTGACTTTGAAACAAATTTCGGATATTTCATCTCAAACCGATGTAGAGTTGGAAGCCTTTGTGCATGGTGCTTTATGCGTGAGTTACAGCGGTCAATGTTACATGAGTCAGGCTAATTGCGGACGCAGTTCCAATCGTGGTCAGTGCGCTCAGTATTGCCGTTTACCATATCATTTGCTGGATGCAGATGACAATATATTGGTAAAAAACAAGCATTTACTTTCGTTGAAAGATTTGGACCGGTCGGATTTTCTTGAAGAAATGATTGAAGCAGGTATAACTTCGTTTAAAATTGAAGGACGATTGAAAGATGCTGATTATGTAAAGAATATCACAGCTTATTACCGAAAGAAATTAGACACAATTTTGGAAGGAAATACGAATTATAAACGATCTTCATCCGGAAAAACAACTTTCTTATTTGAACCGAATCCGGAAAAAAGCTTCCGTCGTGGTGCAACCGATTATTTTTTACACGGTCGTAAACCGGATATTATTCAACCTGATACTCCAAAATCATTGTGTGAACCCATTGGAAAAGTGACTTATATCGGACGAAATTTTTTCGAAGTTCAAAACGGAACGGATTTGAATAATGGTGATGGACTTTGTTTTATCAATAAACAGGGCGATTTAACCGGATTTCGTTTGAATCGTGTTGAAATACCCTCTCACAGGGGAGAGGGGCAAGGGGTGAGGTGTTTTCCATCTGATATGCCACGAATGGATACGGGTGCATTCTTATATCGTAATCAGGATCAGGTATTTGAAAAAATCTTAAAAGGAAAAACCGCTGAACGTAGAGTGGGAGTGGAGATACTTTTCAAAGAAACCGGAAGTGGATTTTCCATTCAATTGACTGATGAAGATGGAATTTTGAGTATGTTCGAAGTAGCTTGTGAAAAGCAACCTGCACAAAAGCCGGAAGCGGTGAACTATAATATTAAAAATCAACTTTCCAAGCTTGGTAATACAATTTATGAAGCTACAACTATTCAGATTGAAATTGATGCTCCGTGGTTTTTCCCTGCTTCGCAATTGAGCGAGTGGCGTCGGCAAGCTGTTGAAAAACTCGATGAAGTGAGAAATCAAGCTTATATTAGAATTCCCAAACATGAAGCAAAACCTGCCACTTTCCCAATAAAACAACTGACTTATCTTGGAAATGTAACCAATAAACTTTCCGAAGTATTCTACCTGGAACATGGTGTGGAAGAGGTGAAATCCGGATTTGAAGTAAAAGCGGAGGAAGGTGTGCCTTTGATGTTTTGTAAGCATTGCATTAAATCCACCATGGGTTGGTGTCCGAAAGAAGGCTACAAAGCCACTTTCAAAGAACCATTATATCTGAAAAATAATGATCAGATGTATGAATTGACATTTGATTGTAAAGCGTGCGAAATGCAAATTTCGAAGGCATAAAAAAAAAGCTCTAAATCAGAATTTTGTCTGGATTTAGAGCTTTTTACTTTATGAACCTGCATGCCGCAGGCAAGCTTTAAAAACTTTATGAACTGATTGCTTATTTATTCTGAATTGCTTCCACGATTTTAGCTTCCAGCTCGGCCGCTAATTCCGGATTGTCTTTGATAAGTTGTTTAGATGCATCGCGTCCCTGAGCCAGTTTGGTATCACCGTAACTGAACCACGAACCGCTTTTCTTGATAATTCCATATTCCACGCCAAGGTCAATTATTTCACCTGTTTTCGAGATTCCTTCGCCGTACATAATGTCAAATTCGGCTTTACGGAATGGTGGTGCTACTTTGTTTTTCACAACTTTCACGCGGGTTTGGTTACCGATTGCTTCTTCACCATCTTTCAACTGACCGATTCGACGAATATCTAAACGAATTGAAGCGTAGAATTTCAATGCGTTACCACCGGTTGTTGTTTCAGGATTACCAAATACGACGCCGATTTTTTCGCGCAACTGATTGATGAAAATACAAGTTGTATTCGTTTTGCTGATATTGGCTGTCAATTTACGCAACGCCTGGGACATCAAACGGGCTTGCAATCCCATTTTTGAATCGCCCATATCGCCTTCAAGTTCTGCTTTTGGAGTCAATGCTGCAACAGAGTCAATAACAACAATATCCACAGCCGACGAACGAATCAATTGATCGGCCACTTCCAACGCTTGTTCACCGTTATCGGGTTGCGAAATAAGTAATTCTTCAATATTTACACCCAATTTTTCAGCATAAAAACGGTCGAATGCATGTTCTGCGTCAATAAATGCTGCAATACCACCTGCTTTTTGAGCTTCGGCAATGGCATGAATAGCCAACGTAGTTTTTCCAGATGATTCAGGACCTAAAATTTCGATAACACGTCCGCGTGGATAACCGCCAACTCCCAACGCTATGTTTAACCCGATGGAGCCTGTAGAAATAAAGGAAACATCTTCCACTTTTGTGTCGCCCATTCGCATAATAGTACCTTTTCCGTGGTCTTTTTCAATTTTATCCATTGCCAGTTGCAATGCTTTCAGTTTGTCTGAGGATGGTGAATTTAACACCTCAGGAGTTTTTGCTGCCATAGTTGTTTTATTTAATAATTTTTGTTGAATAATTTACCTGATAATTTTTAGGATAAAGTTTGTTTCTACAAAGATAAACAATTTTCTATTTTAATACTTCTAACTTTGCAAATTTCAATAATAAAGATTTCAACCCTTTTTCTCCAAAGTCAATATCGGCTTTTTCATTGCCATTTACTATGCTGGTTTCCAACACTTTTCCAATGCCAAAGACACTGTGTTTTACATAAACTCCGATTGGAATGGAAATATTTTCTGTTGTAATTTTATCTCCAACCGAGTTGCTTAATTTCACCATTCGTTTTGGGGTTGCAGGTATATTATTTCCCCTGAAAATAGGTTTAGAAAATGAACTTTGGAAGCGATTACGTTCCGTTTCCAAATCGTCGTCCCAATCTCCGATTCGGGTTTGTTTTGGTTTTGCTTCCGGAGGCATTTCAAGGTATTGTTCGTCAATGTCTTTTATAAACCGACTTGGATTGGAGAAATTTGTTTTTCCATTTCGAAAACGTGATTTTGCAAAACTGATAAAGCAAAGTTCTTCCGCACGGGTAATAGCCACATAAAACAATCGCCTTTCTTCTTCCAGTTCGCGTTCGCTTTGAGTGCAAAATGGCGAAGGAAAGAGTTCTTCTTCCATTCCGACAATGAAAACCGCTTTAAATTCCAGTCCTTTAGCTGCATGAACGGTCATCAAAGTAACTTTGTCTTTGTCTGATTCCTTGTCTGTATCCTGATCAGTGAGCAACGAAACTTCAGACAGAAAATCGGATAGCAGAGCGGTTGGTTCTCCGTCAACCTGCTTGGATTCACAGAACTCGTGAATGGCTTTTAAAAGTTCCTGCACATTTTCCTGCCGACTCATGTTTTCAGGTGAATGGTCGGTGAAAGTATCACTTATTACACCGGATGTTTTGACTATGCTGTTTGCCAAATCGTACGCGTTTTGAGTTGAAACCTGCTCAGCAAATACATCAATCATACTCCGGAATTGTGCCAGTTTATTTGCCGTTCCGGCATTCACGGGCAGATTATATTTCAGCATATCGGTCAGCACTTCCCATGCGCTGATTGCATGAAGTTGAGCACATTCAATCACTTTATTCACCGTTGTATCGCCGATGCCACGTGCCGGAAAGTTGATGATGCGTTTCAGTGCTTCTTCATCGTTTGGATTACAAACCAACCGACAATACGCAATCACGTCCTTGATTTCTTTGCGTTGGTAAAACGACAAGCCACCATAAATGCGGTACGGAATGCTTTGCTTACGCAATGCCTCCTCCATTACACGCGATTGCGCATTGGTGCGGTAGAGAATGGCAATATCCTGACAAAGATAATTACTTGTAAAACGCAAATCGGAAATATAGTTTGCAACAATAAAACCTTCTTCAAAATCAGTGAAAACACTCAGTATTTTAATCGGGTTTCCAGTTTCTTTTTCCGAGAAAACCGTTTTACGGATTTGTTGCGCATTTTTGTCAATCAGGCTATTGGCGGCATTGACGAGAGTTTGTGTGGAGCGATAATTTCGTTCCAACTTGAAGATTTGAGCGTTGTGATACGTGTTTTTAAACTGCAGAATATTATCAATATTCGCCCCACGAAATGAATAAATGCTTTGTGCATCGTCACCCACCACGCAGATTTTCTCGTGTTGTTCAGCCAGCTTTTTTACAATCAGGTATTGAGCAAAATTGGTATCCTGATACTCGTCCACTAAAATGTATCTGAAAATTTGCTGGTATTTTTGAAGAATAGTTGGATTATTTTTGAAAAGCACATTGGTTTGCAGCAATAAATCGTCAAAATCCATCGCATCAGCCTGTTTGCAACGGTTGCAGTAGATTTTGTAAATGTCTTTCATCAGCGGAACGCGCGACGCATTATCGGCTTTAATCAAATCTGAGTTTGCCAAATAGGCATCCGGTGTTATCAAATTATTTTTAGCATACGAAATCCGGGATTGTACAAAACCATGTTTATACACTTTGTCGTCCAGTTTCATCTCTTTTATAATGCTTTTTATCAGACTTTTTGAATCAGCAGAATCATAAATAGTGTAATTCTTTGAATAACCGATCAATTCTGCTTCGGAGCGAAGGATACGCGAAAAAACAGAATGAAAGGTGCCCATCCAAAGGTATCGGGCAGTTTTTTCGCCTACCATGGTGGCAATGCGCTCCTTCATTTCGCGGGCAGCTTTGTTGGTAAAAGTAAGCGCCAGAATGGAGGATGGAGCCATTCCTGTTTTTAGCAGGTAAGCTATTTTGTAAGTCAATACGCGCGTTTTACCCGATCCGGCACCGGCTATTACCAGTGAAGCTCCGTCGGTATATTCAACCGCACGGCGTTGACTATCATTCAATTCGTTTAGAAAAGATAAATCCATAATAATGTGCTAATTTGCCAAAGTGCTAATTTGCCAATAAAAGAAGCTGAAATTAATTTTAAAACTGAGAATTGAAGATAATTTTGCTAAGCAAATATCGCCGAATGCAAATATCAATTAATATCTCAGTTTCATCTGCAAAGTTAGCAAATTGATTCGTTTCCCGCTAAAATAGTTTTCAACAACTTGAAGTTTGACAAAAAGCAGTAACTTTGCAAAAGAAAACTAGCCCCACCTAACCTCCCCAAAGGGGAGGAAATGAAGTTAGTTTTGTCTTTTTATATAAATCAATAAATTAAAAAACATGCTTTCTATTCCCCCTTCGGGGGTTAGGGGATCGTTTCTTTTTTTCTAATTCACTGCATAAAATGCATTGGTAATCAAATTCAGAATCACCAGGCAAATATCCTGTGGGATGATGTTGATGTTACCAATTTTTTCATCAAAATCAGTTTT
>Ga0209746_1001189_pt1 | contig 12595 bp, 10 predicted proteins | sample BarGraNGADG00211_3_FD_184496 | JGI IMG/M metagenome (GOLD analysis project Ga0209746, IMG submission 184496) | Arctic peat soil microbial communities from Barrow, Alaska - Barrow Graham LP Ref core NGADG0011-211 (SPAdes) (version 2) | ecosystem: Environmental > Terrestrial > Soil > Wetlands >...
TGGCAGTTTTTTGGCATTCCGCTTCGTACAATGTCATCCAGCCAAACATTCGATGGTTCGTATGTTAGTCAAATGTTCGAAACCGGTACTACCACCACTGAACATTGGTTACAACTTACAAACGCCTCTAATCTTACTTCATTTACAGGTTATGAAATTACGCAATTATCGCCCAAAACAATTTATTTTCGGGGCGAATTGGAAAATAAAGATTTTTATTCTGGTAAATTATCATATACCAGCAGTGTTACCTATCCAGGACAACATTTGATTGGCAATCCTTACACGGCTGCCATCGACATAACAAAAATAAACTTTGGATCGACAAATGCTGCGATTATTGAGAATACAGTTTATTTGTACAATACCGGATCGTTTGCCGACTGGACAAGTGCAGGTTCTGGATCTGGAAGCGGCACTTCAGCTGGTCAGTATATTGCTGTTCCGGTACTAAATGCAGGTGTCAATGGTTTACCGGCTCAGATACCATCCATGCAAGCCTTTCTATTAAGAGTAAAAAGTGATAACGCATTAGCCACAGTTTCAATTCCGTATAGTGCTGCCGGAACAGTAGTAAAAAATACCGATATGCAACGTACCAAAGCTGCCAATAATTCTTCATCTTCGGACAAGGTTTGTACAATGATTGATGTCAAAGGTTCCCGGTACGCCGACCGGATGTGGATTGTCTCTGAACCCACTTGCACACGCGGTTTCGATAACGGTTGGGATGGAGTTAAATTTCTTGGTTCACCGCTTTCTCCACAACTTTTTGCTATGGAAGTTGATGGCGATTATCAGGTTGATGCTGTTGCCGATATGAACAATACAGAGTTGGGCTTCCAAGCAGGTGAAGATGTGGAATATACACTTACTTTTAATCAACAGAATATCACAAGTAAATATGCGGGAGTATATTTAGTGGATTCAGTGGAAAACAAAACTGTAGACATAACCGAAAGCGGTTCAACTTATAAGTTTGTGGCAGAGTCAGCTCCAACTAAAGTAAACAGGTTTAAAATAATAACCCGTCCTAACGAAAAAGATGCACCCGATGCTGATATAAAAGTGAAATTATTCAGTTCGAAAGGAACAATTTTCGTACAAAATATAAGCAACTCAACTGGTGAACTGAGTCTTTACAATATGGCGGGTCATTATATAAAAAAGGTAATTTTTGGTGCAAATGAAATAACCACTGTTTCCACGAATATAAACCCCGGAGTTTATGTTGCAAAGGCATTAACCAATGGAGAAGAGATAACTAAACGTTTAATAGTTTGGTAGAATAAGAAAAAATGCAAAAAAATATATTGGTTTGGGTATTACCGTTAGCAGGATTACTTTTAGTTGTGCTCTATTCCCCTATTGGAAGTCCCGATTTATATAAACAAAGAAAATACTTTATAGAGAATCAGGGTGTTAACTTTAACGGAGGAATCAAAAATGCACCCAAGGGGAAAAATAATTATCAAAACGATGAACTGGAACTGTCTGTTCCGGATTATAGTTCCGAGCGGAAAAATACTGCCTCATCATACCCGGTGAAAAACACAACCGCATCTTATGGACAAACCACGGGATATGTAGCAATACAAGCAAAAGACCCTTTCATACCGAATAAAAGCAGTAACGGTTCAACTGGAAATGAAGGTGCATCTTTTTCTGTCGGACACAAAAGTTCAAGAAATAATTCCGTATTTCAAGATAACGGCATCACTTCATTAAACACTGATTTAAAGTTATTTGCCGATAATAATACCACGCGACAAAGTACCCAGAATCAACTAAATGATGGAGGTACCGATCCCGGAGGTGACCCGACAGGCAATCCAATTCCTGTTCCCGATGGTTTCGGTTTCTTGTTGTTGCTGGCAATTGGCTACGCAGGGTGGAAAATAAATTTACGAAATTTCCCGGCCAACTAGCGGATGAAAATGATGTAACTTGACCTTTATGCCCTAAACTTCATAAAAAGCCACTAAAAACAAGTTTCCAAACTTGCAAATTTGAACACTCAATTGGCTGAATTTCAAATCTGAAGCTCAGCCGTTTGTATAATAATACCGATTGCACAAACAATATAGCCCAATTTCGACTTCGTCTTATTGTCCGATTTGTTTGTATGCATCGGCATTAACAACAGTAGACATATAAAACAGATTGGACTGTTTTATATGTACAGTTGGTATAAGCAGAACAATAACAATTTAATATCAATAAAATGGAAATCAGCTACCATTAAAAAAAACGAGGCGACACCGAAAAGCCAAACGAGTAGGGAAAATAAAAGAATAAAAAATGGAAGATTCAATTTTAATAACAACAAGCACTTCGTTGGATGGTTACAAAGTGACAAAACAATTAGGCTTGGTACGGGGCATAACCGTTCGTTCCAGAAGCATATTTGGTAATATTGCAGGAGGTTTTATGACAATATTCGGTGGAAAAAGTGTTATCTATACCGAGTTGTGTGAAAAAGCAAGAGAAGAAGCTTTACAATTAATGATTAATCATGGCAAAGAATTGGGATGTAATGCAATTATCAATGTGCGGTATGACGCCAATGATATAATGAGTGGATTAACCGAAGTTCTTGCATACGGAACGGCAGTAATCGTCAATCGTCAATAAAAACAGTTAAAATTTGTTCAACGAAGGTTATATAGAAAGTACCTCAGGTGAGCGTAGCATCTCTATATTTTCTAAGTTTGTGCACACTGCGTTCAATGTCTGAGCGAAGCGGGTACTTCCCGCCGACTTGGGACACGGTGGCCAGGAAATAAAATCTTAATTATCATCTGATTTTTTTAATTAGATTTTTATTTCCTTTTACAAATTCAATTTCATCAAAGTACTTCTTATTCAGAAAAATGGAAAATTTTGGGTTTTGAGAACCGGAGGAGATATCAATTCCTAATCCGGACTTTATAATGTGAATGGGGAACTCGGAACAAAAAAATGCAGAGCTGTCGGAAGCATTATATAGTTCGTCAAAAGGAGTTTTATGTTTGAGGTAGTATTTGGCTTTTGAGATGATGATGTTATTCGTGTCGGGACGGAAGCGAACAATATGAACCGATTCAATTCTGCTATCGTTCATAAAATATTCCAAAGTACAGATTTGAACTCCATCCGTGTCTGAAACTTTTTTGGAGAGACAATGTATCACATACAGTTTTCCGGTACTATCTTTCTGAATTATGCCACAATGCGAAATGTCCAGCGTGTCTTTTAATTTGGCTACCACTATTTCGCTTATTAACCCGTAACTTTTACGTAGAATAATATCACCATTTTGCAGATTGACAGTTGAGTAAGAACTGATATGTGTTGTTTTTGTTGGAAAGTCGCAATTCTCCAACAAAAACAACAGCATAAAGAGAAAAAAAATACGGATTATTTCAGTTTGTATTGTACTAACCACTTATCTTGTAGTTTTACCATGTGAAGTTTGGTGGTGACTGAGTCCTTTACTCCACCCGTATTCATATCGATGCTACCCATTATTATGCCTTCTACTTCAGCTGAATTGCCATCTTCTGCCAATTTCACATCTTTTGTTTTGTATTTAATATCGGATTTTTTCATTTCAGGCACTTTTTCTTGTACCATAGCTGCAATAAAATCTACCACTTTTCGGGTGTCTTCGGTACAAAGTCCTTTTGCTACTTCAAAGTCAGCTTTGTAAAGCGCAATGTTGAATTTTGTGGCTACTGCTTCAGGAGTGTTACTGTTGGAACATGATGCCATTAATACCATGATTAGCAAAATCATAAATGAATTTAGTTTTTTCATAATGAATTAATTTTAAAGATTAATACTTGCTTGAATTGAATATTTATGTATAAAACAGATTGTAAAAATACACATTTATTTATTATTTACAAAAAAAATGAAATTTTTTAAAATTATCAACCGCTACCGCGAATCTTCAATCCCCTGATGCCCGTAGTGTAGTTTGGCGGTCTATGGTTCGGCGTACGTCTCCCGACTAAGTCTCGATAGAAGCAAGGCTTTTGCCTTGCATATTAAAATACAATCGACTGAATCTATCTACGCTGACTGTTGGCTCAATAAAGAAGTTTAGCCGATATTTTTTTATCTCTCATTTAGGGGTTAGGGAGCCTCTTACATTCAACAATCACTTTTTGCTCATTTGCCAATGTGCAAGCGAATAAATAAGTGTCTCCACCTTCTTTTATCTTGAGCTTTTTACGAAGTTTGTCAACGGAAAGCGGATAATTACGGGTGCTGATATTAGCTTTAGGCACATTTTCGAGCAATTCTTTCAGCTCTTTTTTAGAGTTTTCCCAAACCTTTTTCACTTCAAATACGCGTCCCGGAAATTCAAGTGAAAGTTTAGCTGACGTGTATAAATGAGTATTAGTATGCAATTTATCCAATTCAAATTTGTTTGCAATTAAGCGGAATGCACCGCTTTTCATCACGGCTGCATTTGGCTCGTACAGGTATTTTTCGATAATTGGGGCATAATCAATTTGCACTGTACTTTCTTCCTGCTGATAAAATTCAAACACATCGGTTTTACTTTTTTTTCCGAAGTTAATAGTTTTAATTTTTTGATTTGAATGTATTTCCTGGTCAAGTATTAGTAAAACTTCCTTACATTCATTATTCACACTAATAATATGAATTTCATCCGTAGTAGGTAATTCACGAAGGGCAGCCGTAACATCTATCATGGGTGATAGTTTTATCATTACCCGCCTTGCTTTTTCAAGCAAACGGGATGATAAGACGGAAACATCCGGTTCGCAATCGGATAATAACACTACTTTTTTTCCACTCGAACTCCGACGTGCCGGATCGATAAAAATCCAGTCGACAGGTTCCATTTCTGCAAGGTATTTTTCTGTTTCGGAGTGAATAACCCGAATATGATTTCTCCCAAGTGCTTTGAAATTGTGAGAAGCCAAATCACATAATTCTGCTTGTCGTTCGACATACGTAACTTCTTGAAAATTTTCCGACATAAAGCAGCAATCTACTCCGAATCCGCCGGTGAGGTCGACGAGTGTATTGCCTTCGCAAAGGGTGGATTTATATTTAGCCATTGATTCAGAGGAAGATTGCTCTAAAGAGAGTTGAACAGGGTATAAAATGGCATCTGTTTGACAAAACAAGGGAACTTTTGATTTTATTTTCTGTTTTCCGTTGATTTGACGAATAGCGAGGGGCATATCAACCAATGGAAAACGAGCGGATTGCAATGCTAATTGATGCACATCAGTATCAATATTTTCAAAAATAAATTGTTTGGTTTCTTTGTTCATGTAAATTCGATAAATTTGTTTCAAAAATACATTATTAAATTTATTCCACGAAAAGTTAGGAAAAAGATATTTTGAAAATTGATATAAAAAAAGGTGTCTGATTTTGATTTCAAACACCTTATATATCTAATGTCGTAGATTATGGCCACATAAGTACTACCCGAAAGTCCATTGCAACCGGCTGATCAACTGCAAAATCAGAATTTGTCACATAGAAGTTCATGACACCTAAAGCATAATCAAAATCAACTGTCCGTGTCCACAGCGCTCCATAAACATCTTCATAATGACGAACATACGGTAAAACCTGCTGAGCGTTATTGATTAAAATGTAGGATAATACTGAACCATTATTAAATACGGTTGAATTTATTTCCGGCATGGAAAAATAACAAGTATAATATCTGTTTAAACTATCTTTATCTATATTTTCAATCCAATCACTGTTTTTAACTGTTAAATCAATAACTTTCATTTTCAGATCTTTATTTGAATCATCGCATGATACAACGAACAATGCGACTAAGAAGAATAAAAGTGTTTTTTTCATGTGGAATGATGTTATAAATTAGCTTATTAAAATGACTTTAAGATAGTTGGATAGCAGTATGCTTCTTGTTGGCATAAAGTATGATTTTTACTTATTTGATTAAAACAAATATTATGCCTAATAGTTCTCTTTCAAGAAATTTTTAAGAAATATTTTAAAATTATTAATAAATAGTTTTCTGAAAATGAATAGAGTAGGGGTTATTACAAAAAAATATACGTACTACCCTTTGTAAATTCGCCGAAAAGCAGTACTTTTGTGCCGGGTAAGTCCTACACGACCAGCTCCTTTTGAACTCCCCCAGGGCCTGACGGCAGCAAGGGTAGAAAGTTGTAGCGGTGCGATGTAGGGGGCTTACCCACTTGCCTCTTTAGCTCAGTTGGCCAGAGCACGTGATTTGTAATCTCGGGGTCGTTGGTTCGAATCCGACAAGAGGCTCAAAGCGAAAGCCGCTTTCATTCAGTTGGAAGCGGCTTTTTATTATAATGTGTCTCACGAAAAAGATTCTTTTAGTTGTTAGAGATAAATATTGTTTTAACCGGATTTAAACCAGTATTGAAAGTATATTTCAATATTCCTGCTTTGCTAAAGCAATACATTTTCCCAGTATTTGTATAGTCGGTTTCGCCAATGAAAATATCCTTCGTAACCGGATTAACATCAATACTGTAAGGAGTTTTAGCTACAGCCGATGATGCAATGAAAGCTGTATTTATAATCATTTTGTTTTTGACGTCATAAAGCGTAAAGGTTTTATTAACCACATTATAATTGGTATCATAATCGTAATCATACATGTAGGCAAAATCACCATCAATCGTTAAATTATAAGCTCTTATTCCCGTAAGTTTAGTGACTTTCTCAGGTGTGACTGCCGCTTCAATACGTTGTAAAGTATAGGGAATCGTACTGTAATTTCCCATTGAAATAACATATAAATCGCCATAGGAATCTGATTTCAAAACGATGGGATTGATCACCACTTTAATTTTTCGTATTTCGGTAAAAGAAACCGGATCGATGACAGAGATTGTACTGTCAGGAACCGCAGCCATACCGCCTGAATTACTGACATAAATCAGATTGTTTGCAACCGCTATACCTTCAGGATTACTTCCAACCTTAACTATTTTTTCAATATTGAATGTAACTGTGTCAAGACGGGCAACGTGTCCATCGTAAAGTGTTACATAAACTTTTCCGTTGTAGGAAGTTAAACAACGAGGATAGGCAGGAGCATTGTAAGTATTTAACATTGAAATTGATTTAAGAGAAATGCCTGAAGCTGCATCAACTACTTCAATGAGACTGGAATTATAAACGGCAATGTAAATCTTTGATCCGTATTTCATCATGTCCTGTCCCGTATCGCCTAATCCGCGGTTGTTTTTTTGAGTGAAAATATCTACAGCTGTTGTCGAATCCGCAAAATTATGATAGGTTAGGGAGGTGTTGTTTGCCCCGTAACTTCCCTGATTCAGGACGTATACACCCGTACTGACAGCTACTGTTACAGGTTCTTCATTTCGCCTGACACATGAAGTTAAAGATAAGATAAAAAATATTGTCAATAAAAATGATACAAAAAACTTTCCTGTCTTCATAAAATTTAGCTTTGTAATTAGTTGATTATAAATTTATATTAAATGTAATTCTGTAATTTCGACCGGGCATGGGGTAAAACTTTACCACTTCGTATTGTGTATTGAGTATATTGATGATTTCTCCCTTAATATTTAAGCGTTTATATTTGGCTGAAGCAAATATTGAATGCTCCATATATGGGTCCAATTCATTTGCCGGTATATTCTGACCACTCCAGCGTATGCCCGAAAATAGCATATTATAACCTATTTCCCACCATTCAGTTTTATAAGAAATTGATCCTGAACCCGATGAAAAAGGTGTATATGGAATTTGTTCTCCATAATTGTCAGTATCAGGTGTTTTATCGGTTGCTTTTTGATATGTGTAATTCATTCTCACCACAATAGCGTTGGAATCTCTTATTGTCGCTCCAAATTTTAAGCTCAAATCAACACCCCGAATTTCGACTTTTCCTTTGTTAATCATCGACCAATGAAATAAATCGCGTGGAATGGCGATGATTTTATCGGTTACTTCGTTCAGATATCCATCCATGCTGAACTCTAATCCATTCATAAACCCTGATCTGTTCAACCTATAAAGCATTCCCAGGTTATACTGATTGGTATTTTCGGGACGCAGATTGATATTCCCCAAATCCTGATAATAAAGGTCGTTGAAAGTAGGTACACGAAAAATATTCTTGTAAAACGCTCTGATTGTCAAATCGTATTTTGAAAATAATTTATAGGATACATTTACGTTGGGTGACAATTTGTTTCGGTCGGGCGATGGAGTCCCCACGCGAACCTGTTCGCGAGTCATGGTGCTCAATACATTAGCTCCCAACGAAAATCTTTCTGTAGCATATTTGGCCGCAACATTAATCAGTCCTGTATTTCGGATTGGAAACACAAAGTTTTTAAAATTGAGGTTTGAATTGATATTTAAATCGTTGAGCCACCAATCGAAAGCAACTGAAGTACTTAATTGTTCGAAGGGTTGAAAAGCTGCCGAATAAGATACATAATATTCTTTTTGTAAATAATTGTCGGTTAAAAATCCTTCCGGATATTTTGAGCCTGCATCTTTATATATTGAGTTGGTCTGATTGTATTTGGCAACTAATTGGTGTTGAAATTTTTCGGTAGGTTTGTTCAAATAATGAATCTGTGAAAATAAAATATCTTCCAGCAATCGTTGCTTATTAAAGGTGTTATAATATGTTACATCGGGCAAACCCCGTTCTGAATTTATGTAATTGGCTTTAAACGAGATATATTCATCCGCATGAATTAAACAGGTCGTATTTATTTCACTACGAATGGATTGCACATCGGCATTGGTGCGGGTGAGTATTTCCGACAAGTTATTTTGATTGCCATAATGTTGAACGAAGGGATATGCACCTGTGGCTTTGAGCCAATCGGAGAACAAATTTATATTCCACTTTTTATTGATATTTTTGTTGAGAAACAAAATTGCATTAGCCAGTCCAAACGAACCGGTCTTCCCTGTGATTTTAGCATCGAAGGACTTTATGCTTTTGAAATCCGGCTTTTTAGTCGTTAGCTCAATCACGCCTGAGTAGGCAAACATGCGTGCAGTTTGGAATATATTGTTCGGCTGACTGTTGCTGACTGAAATTTCCGATAAATTATCAAGTGAGAAACGTCCTAAATCAATTTGTCCGGTCTGAATATCATTTTGCATTACACCATCATAACTTACGCCGGTATGTTGTGCTCCTAATCCTCTTATTGATACGGTTTTCATACCGCCAATGCCACCATAATCTTTAACTGTTACACCTGAGAAATGTTTGACAATATCAGAAACAGTACCTGCATTTGACAGTTCAATTTCTTTTTCCGAAAATACCTGAACTGGCAATGTTGCACGAATCTGATAGATTCCTTTCACTGTAACTTCTTTAATATCCCGATGCAGTAAGGTGTCTGTTACAAGATTTAAAGCAGAGACCGAAGTGCAACAAAAGTATGTATTCCACAAAAGGAATAAGCCGATAGAAATTGATTTAAAGATTTTTTTTGACACAGTAAAAACTATTTGACGATGAATAAACCGTTAAATAGCTTTCGGAAATAAACATAACAAAAGCAAAAGGTAATTTTTGCGGATGTCCCGTCGCTTTTTCCTCGAAAGCTTCTGAAAATAAGTTATGATTGGCAGGTCTTCTGACTTACTCCCGTTATTGAACGCCTTCCCGATTTAGTTGAATGGTTAATTTGTTAATCTGTGATTCGTTTTTTAAACTATCATCTGTCAACTATCAACTGTCAACTGAAATTACCAGTGGCAAAAGTGTTGTTCAAAACGTTTATTAAATAACTGTCAACTGTGAATTATCAACTGTCAATTATTTAATGGAGCTTACAGCAGCGGGACTGTACAGGATTTTCACCTGTTTCCCTTTTAATTCAATCCTCAAAAAAACGAAAATTGAAACCAAAGCGATACAAAAGTAATATATATTTTTCAAAGAAGTATCCAAATCGTAGAATTATTCGTACAACAGAATATTAATAATTATTTAAACAAAAAGAAAGAGGCTGTCGCATTATGCGACAACCTCTTATTCATTTATTTTCTTCTTCAGCTTATGCAGATTTTACTTTATAATTGCAGGTTGTTTTTCCTTTAACAATATTTGTAAGTTTTGATTTCAGTAATTGACGACGGATCGGAGTAACTTTATCTGTAAATAAGTGTCCTTGCAAATGATCATTTTCGTGTTGAACCACACGGGCTTTGTAACCTTCAAATTCTTCGATATGTTCTTTAAAATCAGTATCTAAGTATTTAATTTTTATTTTTTCGGCACGTAAAACCATTTCGTGAATGCCCGGAATACTCAGACAACCTTCTTCGCCGGCAATTTCTTCATTACTTTTTTCAAGAATCATAGGATTAATCATCACTATTTTAAAAGCTCCTAATTCAGGGTCTTCTTCTTTGAGAGGAGCTAAATCTATCACCAGTAATCGAATAGGTAATCCTACTTGTGGCGCAGCCAATCCAACACCTTCGGCATGATACATGGTTTCAAACATATTGGATATAACGACATTCAAATCTGGATAATCAGCTTGGATAGGGTGGGCTACTTTTCGCAAAATAGCATTGCCATAGGTATAAATAGGTAAAATCATTATTATCAGTTAGTAAAGCTTGCCAGCTGCAAGCAGGTTCATAAAGTTTTTAAAGTTGAAAGTTTTTACTTTCCAAATACGATTGCAAAATAATAGTGGCAGAAATTTTATCAACAAGTTCTTTATTTTGCCTGTCTTTTTTCTTTAAACCGCCCTCCAGCATAGCTTTGTGAGCCAAAACGGAGGTAAAACGTTCATCAACGTAAACAAGTTCAATCTTCGGAAACTTTCGCTGTAAACCCACCACAAAAGGACGGATATACTTCATGGAATCCGATTCCTTACCGTTCATTTGCTTAGGTAATCCGATTACAAATTTGTCAACAGGTTCTTTGGCAATGTATCTCTCGAGATAATCCATCAGGTCATGTACTGACACCGTTTCCAAACCATTAGCAGTGATATGAAGCATATCGGTAACTGCGAGTCCCACACGTTTTTGTCCGTAATCAATCGCCAGAATTCGTCCCATTGTTTTTTTTGAAAGCACAAAGGTACAACATTTAGTCAAATTATTCGATTATAGAGTGTATTGGACTTTATTTTTCTTTAAAAACTCGAATTTTGAATCCTGAAAATATACTAAAATTATTTATCACATAATAATACAAATTAAATTCGTAGTAAATACTGCTTAGATGATGAACCTGGTAAATAATTATACGCAATATATCCTGTTTTGTTAGATTTGTTTACAAATTATAGCCAAAAGAATGTTTAATAAGTAAAAACTGTACTAAATGCTGCTTTTAAACACAAAATAGACTAAAATATTTTATGAAAAAAAAATGGTTTAGTGAAAAAGTAGTAGTAATTTTGAGAGATTTTTTTTTTATTTTTTTTCATCTTTATTTTTTTGAAACATTAATTATTAATAGTATTTATGAAACAAATGAAAAGGGCTGTTTTGCTGCTATTTGCAGCAATATTCACATCAGCAAAAACGTTTGCCAGCGAGGCAGACATCGCTATTCCGGATTTACATGCCGGGCAATTTCACATTTTCGGACAAGTTGTTACATCATGGGATTTCTTATTCTATGGAGCACTGGTTATCTGCTTTACGCTGGGTATCAGTTTGTGGTTACGTTCCCAGGTTAAGAAACAGAAGGCACATGTCTCCATGCTCAAAGTTTCCGAAACAATTTATCAAACCTGTAAGACTTATTTATTACAACAAGGCAAATTTCTGTTGATGCTTTTTGCATTCGTTGCTGTAATTATGTCGTACTATTTTCTGGCGCTTCAGGGAAAAACGGTTGGCACATTATTATTTGTTCTTTTATTCTCCATTGTTGGTATGGGTGGCTCTTATGCAGTGGCCTGGTATGGTATTCGTATCAATACCTATGCAAACTCACGTACCGCTTTTGCATCGCTTCGCGGTAAACCCTGGGATGTTGTCAATATTCCGTTACGTGCCGGAATGAGCGTTGGACTTTTCCTGATTTCGCTCGAATTAGTCATGATGGTCATTATTCTTTTATTTGTTCCCCGCGAAATTGTTGGTATTTGTTTCCTTGGATTTGCAATTGGTGAATCATTGGGTGCTTCGGTACTCAGAATCGCCGGTGGTATTTTTACTAAAATTGCAGATATAGGTTCCGATTTAATGAAAGTGGTTTTAAAGGTAAAAGAAGACGATCCCCGTAACCCGGGCGTTATCGCCGACTGTACCGGTGACAATGCCGGTGATAGCGTCGGACCAACTGCTGATGGTTTCGAAACTTACGGTGTAACCGGTGTGGCTTTGATTACATTTATTACATTGGCAGTACCATTTGCATTTCCCGGTAAACCGGAAATGATTGGAGAAATTCAGGCAAAACTTATTGTTTGGATATTTGGTATGCGCTTTCTGATGGATCTTATGTCAGGTATTTCTTATTTTATCAATCAGGAAATTTCAAAACGCAAATACAAAGGACTTAAAATGTTCGATTTTGAAGCACCTTTGATGCGTCTAATCTGGATTGCTGCTATTTTAA
>Ga0209746_1001190_pt1 | contig 12590 bp, 9 predicted proteins | sample BarGraNGADG00211_3_FD_184496 | JGI IMG/M metagenome (GOLD analysis project Ga0209746, IMG submission 184496) | Arctic peat soil microbial communities from Barrow, Alaska - Barrow Graham LP Ref core NGADG0011-211 (SPAdes) (version 2) | ecosystem: Environmental > Terrestrial > Soil > Wetlands >...
CTGTCGCCGGCCAACCGAAGCTGAAGACAAGCTGCGCTGCCTCATCCCGCTCGTGCAGCGCCGGCCAGGGACGCTGGTGCTCGCCGGTGTAGTTGGCCAGCGGGCGGATCAGGCGGTTGTTCTCCTGCTGCTCCCAGACATGGGCGGCCCAGCCTGCTATGCGGCTCATGGCGAACAGGCAGGTAAAAGCGTCGACCGAGATGCCAAGCGAGTACAGCAGCGGCGCCGAGTAGAAGTCCACGTTGGCGCTCAGGTTGCGCTCACGGAAGTAGGGGTCCTGCAAGGCGACCGTCTCCAGCGTGCGGGCGATGTCGTACCAGCGGCGCTGGCCGGTCGCGTCGACCATCGTCTCCAGGTTGCGCATCAGCGGCGCGGCGCGCGGGTCACGCACCTTGTAGACGCGGTGGCCCATGCCCATCACTTTGCGCCCCTGGCCCCGAATGCTGCGGAACCACGGCTCGACGTCCTCGACGGAGTCGATCTCCATGAACTGCAGCATCGCCCCCTCGACCGCCCGCCCGTGCAACGGCCCTTTGAGCGTGCCCAACGCCGAGGTGATGGCCGAGTGCAGGTCCGCCTCGGTCGAGGTGGTGACGCGCGCCGCGAAGGTCGAGGCATTGAGCTCGTGTTCGGCCAGCAACAGCAAGTACTGATCCAGCGCCTTGGTCGCCGCCGGTTGCGGTTCCTCGCCCGTCAGCATCCACAGGAAATTGGCCGTGTGGTCCAGGTCGGCGCGCGGCTCGATCGGGTAACGGCCGCGGCGCAGGCGCTCGAAGGCCGCCAGCACGACGGCAATCTGCCCGAGCAGGCGATAGGCCTTGCGCCGGAAGGCTTTCGGCGAAGAGTCCTCCGAGTCGGGATCGTAGAGGGCGAGTTGCGACACCATGGTGCGCATGACAGCCATCGGGGTGGCAGTCTTGGGGACGCCTCCCAACGAGGCGAGGATCGCCGACGGCACCTCACGGCCTTCGGCGGCGCAGGCCCGGGATTCGGCTAACTCGCCGGCGGCCGGCAGACGCCCGTTCCACAGCAGGAACGTCACCTCATCGAAACTGCTCTGCTCGGCCAGCAGGCGAATATCGTATCCACGGTACTCCAGGATGCCGGCGCTGCCGTCGACGTAGCTGATACTGCTGTCGGAGACTACGATGCCGGCCAGCCCGCTGCTGCCGTTCCTGTTCGCGTCCTGGGTGCCCATCTGCCCCTCCTCGATCTCGGCCGGGACCGCTGGTCCGGCCTGTAAGATGGGCCGATTGTAGCATCCCTCACGTTCGCTCTCTAGTACCCATATGGGTACTATTTAGTAGGGGCTATGTGATCGTCTCGATCACCATGATCGTCTCGATCATCGCCCAGAAATTCTCCAGCGGCGTGTCGAGCTGAACGTGGTGGGTGGGGCCAAGGATCAGGCCGCCGCCCTTGCCGATGGTCGCCAGGCGGGTGCGCACCTCGTCCGCCACCTCGGCAGGCGTGCCGAAGGGAAGGGTGTGCTGTTCGTCGATGCTGCCCCAGAAGCAGAGCCGGTCGCCGTACTGCTCCTTCAGGCGCGCCGGGTTGAGGCAGGCGGGCTGGATCGGGTTGAGCACGTCCAGGCCGATCTCGATCAGCTCGGGGATGATCATCGAGATATCGCCATCGGAATGGTAGGCCACCTTGAGCGCCGGATTTATGGCTTTGAGCGCGCCGATGAAAGTCGCCATGCGCGGCTTGAGAAAGCGGCGCCAGTGGCGGGGTGACATGAGCATGCCGTGCTGCTGGCCCACGTCGTCGCCCAGCCAGATCATGTCGACGCCCATCTCGACCAGCCGCTTCGCCGCGGCCAAGTGGTAACGGTAGGGGATCTCCAGCACGCACTCGGCCAGGTCCGGGCGGGCGACAAAATCGCTGAGCAGGCGCTCGTAGCCACGCAGGCCCCAGGCCGTCTCGAATATCGTCGTCACCGTCACGCCGACGATCCAGTACTCGTCGCCGAACTCGCGCAGCGTCCAGCCGGCGTCAGCATACAGCTCCGGCCGGTCAGGATCAGGCGCGTGATACTGCGAAATGGCCCCATCGTCGGCCAGCGGGTGCTCGACCATCTCCGTGTAATGGCCGGCGCCGAAGGGTGTGTCGTAGGGAAACTCGCGCCAGGTGATGCCCCACTCGTCGGTGTAACGGCCGCCCGCCTGGTAGTACGAGTTAGCCCAGCCGACCGACGTCAGCAGCATATCTTCGCCCAGCGCGCGCTCGAGCTCGTAGGTGTTGCCGCCGCCGTGCGGGTTGTGATGGCCCGTACTCTGCACCAGCGCCGGGCTGCGCCGGGCCAGGTCGGCGCGCAGGCGCTCGGCGAACTCCGGCGTGAAGCTCACCTGCAGCGGGCAGCGGTCGGGCGCCTGATGATCCAGGGCGGTACGGACACGTTCGCGATGCTTCATCTCGGTTCCTTTGGGGGGATTGGCTTTACTTGACACGAGCGTGCAGGCGGCCGCCGAGCCGCAGCCAGGCGAGTTCGCCGCCTTCGCGCAGAAACTCGCCCTGCTGGCCTTTGGCCGGCTCATCCAACAGCAGCAGCCCGTCGTCGCCGTGGCCTCCCTCGCCGCCTGCCGTCAGGGCGGCGCGCACGGGGGGCGGGGCGGGCATGGGCGGGGTGTCGGGTGTCGGGAAGCCGCCCAGCGGCACGAACTCGACCAGCAGGTGCGCGCCTTCCACCACCCGCAACACCAGGTCCTCGCCCAGCGCGCGGTAGCGCCCGGCGTAGTGGGCCAGTTCCTCGGCTGTCGCGGGCAGGGCCATCGGTTCGACCTCGTGCGCGCCCAGGTAGTGCTCCAGCGCCCAACGCACCGCGTGCGCCGTCAGCTCGTCGCCGCGCTTCGAGTTGGTCAGGATCACGACGGCAAAGCGGCGGGCGGGCGCAAACTGGATGGTCGAGATCTGGCCCTTCGTGCCCCCGCCGTGGCGGATCACGCGCACGCTCTCACCGTCGCTACGGGGCACAGCGCGGATAAACCAGGCCAGGCCCATCCACTCGCCGTTGGCCGCCGGCACGTAGGGCGTGTGCATGAAGGCCAACGAGCCGGGCGCCAGCAGGCGGCGCGCCTTGCCGGAGGCATCGCCCCGCATCCTAGCGCCCGCCGCCCCAGCGCCTTCCGTCCCATCGCCCATCTGGAAGCGCGCGTAGCGCAGCAGGTCGTTGACCGTCGATACGATGCCGCCCAGCGGGCCGATGGCGCGCGGCAAGCCCCAGGGCCGCGCCACCGCAGGCGTCCGCTTGCCGCCGTCCGGGCCGTCTCCATAGACAGCCTCGTGCCCGACGGCCACCGCATGCGTGATGCAGTCTGCCGCGGAGAAGAAAGACATGCGCATCCCCAGCGGACCGAGCACCTGGTCCCGGGCCAACACATCGAAGGGCCGGCCCTCCAGCACTTCCAACAGGCGGCCCGCGAGATAGAACGCGGCGTTGTTGTAGGACCAGTAGCGCCCCAGCGGGCTCACTTGCGGCAGCGCGGCCAACCTGGCGACAATCTTCGCCAGCGCGTCATCGCCGGGGCCGCCATCGGCGAAGTAATCCCCCGCCCAGCCGGCCGTATGTGTGAACAGGTGATGGGCTGTTACCTGCGCGGCGACCGCCTCGTCGGCCAGGCGCAGCTCGGGCAGGTAGCGGCGCAGCGGCGCATCCAGGTCCAGCCGCCCCGCTTCCACCAGGCGCATCGCCGCCGCCGCGGTGATCGTCTTGCTGATCGAGCCAATCTGGAACAACGTGTCCGCGTCCACCGGCAGCGGATGCTCGACGTTCGTCACTCCGAAGCCCGCCGTGTCGCAAGCGTCGCCGTCCAGGATCCCCACCGCCACGCCAGGGATGTGCAGGTGGGTCATCTCATCCCGGATGACCTCGCAAAACTGCGCGAACAACGACTTTTCCATCATCTCAGCGCAACCGCCGGCTGAGCACCGTTTGCAGCCCCACCGAAACAACAATGATCAGGCCATACACGAGCTGGGTCCAGAAGCCGGAGATGTTCATCGCAACGACCCCGGCGTTGATGGAGCCGATGATGAATGCGCCGACAAAGGTGCCGAAAATCGTGCCCGTGCCGCCGAAAACCGACGTGCCGCCCAGGAATACCGAGGCCAGCGTCTGCAACAACGTGCCGCCGCCCTGGCCCATGGTCGGCCAGAAGTAGGACAGCTCGAGGCTCTGCACCAACCCGGCGAAAGCCGCCACCATCCCCACCAGCACGAAACACATGATACGCACGCGATCCGCATTCACCCCCATCAGCCGGGCGCTCTCCTGGTTGTCGCCTACCAGGTAGACGTGCGCGCCGAAGCGATGCCGGTTGAGGAGCAGCCACATCACGACGGCGATGATGATGGTCCAGACGAACTGCATGGGGATCTGCACCTGGCCGATCTCGATGCGACCGGTGAGGGCGATATCGATCACGCTGCCCTTGGCCGCCACCAACGAACGCCCGCTGCCGCTTTGCAGCACCAGCACCACGCCGGCCCAAAAGAACGAGGTGCCCAGGGTGGCCACAAGCGAAGGAATGCCGACCTTGACCACGATCCAGCCGTTGAGCCAGCCGGCCAGGATCCCGGCCGCCAGGCAGGCCAGCAGGCCGAGGAAGGTGCTGCCGGTGAGCGCGAAGACGGTAGAGTAGAGGACCATGCCCCAGGCCATGATCGACGGGAAAGACAGGTCAATGTCCTTGGCGATCACCAAAAGGGTGAGCGGCAGCGCCATCAGGGCGAAAAACGGCGTCGTGGACATGAACGAGTTGTAGATCGGGGCGGACAGAAAAGCGCCGTTCGCGAAGATGACGAAGACCAGCCAGATGAGGATGGCAATGAAAAAGATACCGATCTGCAAGGCGTTGCGGCGCATCCAGCGCGCCAACGGGCTCATCTCAACGGTGCGATCGCCGCTGCGCGAGGCAGCCTGCGGCTTAGCGGTCATTGGGCGCCACCTCGTTCGCTTGCGCCCGCCCGGAGGGTTGATCGAGCGTGCCCGTCTGCGCCAGGCGGTAGAGACTCTCCACCAGTTCATCCAGCGTGAGCTGGTTCTTCATGAACTGCCCGGCAATCGTGCCCCGGTCGACCACCACGATGCGGTCCGCCGCCTGGTAGACGTGAAAGGTGTTGTGGTCGATGAAAATGCACGACTTTCCGGCACGCTTGATGTTGTTGACGAACTCAAGCACTTTGCGCGTCTCGGCGATGGACAGGCCCATGGTCGGCTCGTCCAATATGATCAGCTCAGCCTCGAAATGCAGGGCCCGGGTGATGGCTACGCCCTGGCGCTCGCCGCCGGAAAAGGTCTTGACGGGTGAATCGGGCGCAATCGCCGACGAAGTGAAGCCCATGTGCTCCTGCATCAGCCGGGCGGTCACCGCGCGCATCTGCGCCACGTCGAGCACACCGCCGCGCCGGGTGATCTCGCGCCCCATGAAGATGTTGCGCCAGACCGGCTGCTGGTCGGCCAGCGCGCGCTCCTGGTAGACGGTCTCGATGCCCAGGTCGCGCGCCTCGGAAACGGTGAAGCGGCCGCGCCGCTCGCCCTTCCAATAGACCTCTCCGCCGTGATCGGGCTTGTAATAGCCGGTGACGATCTTAATGAGCGTGGACTTGCCGGCGCCGTTATCTCCCAGCAGGCCGACGACCTCGTTCCGTCCCACCTCGAAGTTAACGTCGTGCAGCGCCTTGACCTCGCCGAAAGTCTTGTTGATGTTTACCATGCGGAGAAGAGGTTCCATCGACAGCTCTTTCTCGTTTGCCGGACGGGACGGCGAGCCGCCCGCCCGGCAAACGAAAGGGAAATGATTAGCGGATTTCCTTGGCCGCCAGCGGGGCCAGGAGGTCAACATTGCTCTTGTCGGCGAAGCCGCCGCCGGTGTCGATGTTCAGGCCGGCGAAGGCGTACTTCTTGGTCAGGCACAACTGCAGGATCGGCAGGTAGCCTTGCAGGTACGGCTGCTGGTCGATGACCAGCTCGGTCCAGCCGCCCTGGATGGCAGTGACGGTGGCCGGCGAGAGGTCGAACCCGGCGATGTGGATCTGGCCGGGCTGCTTGCCGGCGGCCTTCAGGTAGGTCTCGGCAGTGGCGGTAAGGCCACCGTGATCGGTGATGACGAGCTTGACGTCCGGATGGGATGAGACGTAGCCCGTGAAGGTGGGCGTGCCGGCAGCGGGGCTGGCATTGGTCGCGCTGTCGATCTCGTTGTAGTCCACGGTCAGGCCGGCGGCCTTCAGGGCTTCAACCGCGCCCCTGGTGCGCTCGCCGCGGCCCGGCTGCGAGAGGAGGCCCCAGACCATCGCCCGGTCACCCGCCTTCAGGCCGAAGCGCTTGACGGCCTCGTTGGCCAGCGCCTTGCCGGCGCCGTACAGGTCCTGGCCGACATAGCCGAACCCGTTGGCCGCATAGGCCGCCTGGGCCTTGGGCAGGTTGGTGTTCTGGCTGGTGACGATGATGCCCTGCTTTTCAGCGGCATCGATCAGGGTGTCAAAGGAGTCGTCGCCGGGATGGCCCATGATGGCAATGCCATCGGGCTTGGTGGCGCTGGCTTCCTTGAACTGCTGGATCATCTTCTGTACGTCCCAGTCGGAGAAGACGTAGTTGACAGTGGGGCCCAGGTCAAGCTCAGCCTGCTTGGCGCCGTTGTAGACGTTGTTGGCGAACACGCCGCCGGCAGGGCCGCCGGGGAAGAAGGTAATCTTGACACCCGAGCACCACTTGGCGATCGGCTGGGTGCCGCCCGTTTGTGCGGCGGGGGCAGCAGGCGACGCGGCCGGAGCCGGGGCAGCCTGAACGCACGAAGTGACGACGACCACGAGAATCAGAAGAACTGCAAGCAACGTTGCCCTACGCATGTGCTCCTCCTTGATGATGTGCGTCTCTAACACTGAAGACGCCCGTTACACGCCTGTGCTGGTAGAACAGGGTTTGAGTCCGGCGTTCGGATCTGGCGCCATCTTAGCCTTGCTGAATGCGCTCGATGCAGCCTCCTTTCTATACTTGTGACTATGTTTTGGATGTCGAATCGTTTTGACTATAGCACTATCGTATAGGGACGTCAAGGGAAATCCCGCGCACGCGCTGCGCGGGATTTCCCTCGTCCGCTTCCTACGCAGCGTCCGTCAGGAAGCGATAGACGGTGGTCGAGCGGTAGGTCTCGCCGGGGCGCAGCACCGTCGACGGGAACGCCGGCTGGTTCGGCGAGTCCGGGAAATGCTGGGTTTCCAGCGCAATGCCGTCGCCCTGCCGGTAGGCATGCCCGCCCGGCCCGTAGACCGAGCCGTCGAGGTAGTTGCCCGAGTACATCTGGATCCCCGGCTCGTTGGTCCACACCTCCAGCCGCCGCCCGCTGCTGGGCTCGTACAGATGCGCCGCCAGCGCCGGCCGCCGCTCTCCCCCTCCCGCCGCGGCCGCGGGCACAGCGTTGAGCACCCAGTTGTGGTCGTAGCCCCGCGCGCGCACGATCTGCGGGTGGGCGGAGCGGACGCCCGGCCGGATGGTCTTGGGCGTCCGGAAGTCAAACGGGGTCCCGGCCACCGGCGCGAGCTCGCCGGTCGGGATCTGCGTGTGGTCCGTGGGCGTGTAGCGATCGGCGTTTATGTAAAGCATGTGCTCGTCGATCGTGCCGCTGCCCTCCCCCCGCAGGTTCCAGTAGGCATGGTTGGTCAGGTTGACGACCACCGGCTTGTCACAGGTGGCGGTGTAATCGATGCGCAGCGCGCTGTCCCCGGTCAGGGTGTAGACGACCGTCACGTCCATGTTGCCAGGGTAGCCGCCCGCGCCGTCGGGGCTGTGGTAGACCAGCTTGACTCCCGCTCCCTGCGGCGTGCGGGACGGCTCGCCCTGCCACACCTGGCCGGCAAAGCCCTGCCGACCGCCGTGCAAGGAGTTGACGCCGTCGTTGGCGTGCAGGTCGTAGGTCACGCCGTCCAGCGTGAAGCGGCTATGCGCGATGCGGTTGGCGTAGCGGCCGACCAGCGCGCCGAAGTAAGGCTTGTTCTTCGTCTCGTAATCAGCCAGGTCCTTCAGACCCAGGGTCACATTCGCCAGGTTGCCCTCCCGGTCGGGCGCGCGCAGCGACGTGAGGATGCCGCCGAGGGTGATGATGCGCGCTTCCAGCCCGGCCGGGCCGGTGAGCGTGTATTCGTCGACGGCGATGCCGCCGGCGGTCAGGCCATATGGATTGCGCTGGATCTCCATGCGTCAGATCCTGCGCGCCAGGCGGTAATAGGCCTCGTTCCAGCGTAGCTCTTTCTTGAACTCCGCCAGGTCGGTCTTCTTGTCGATCAGCAGGTACTCCAGCCCCGCCATCTCACCGAAATCTTCCATCATCTCCGGTGTGACAGCCTGGCTGAAGCCGGTGTGGTGCGCGCCGCCTGCCAGGATCCACGCCCCGGCAGCGACCTTCAGATCCGGCTGGGGCACCCACAGTGCCCGCGCCACCGGAAGCTTCGGCAAAGGCTGGTCGGGCGAAACCACGTCCACGACGTTGACGATCATGCGGAAGCGGTCGCCCAGGTCGATGATGGTGGCGTTGAGCGCCGGCCCCGCGGGCACCTCAAACACCAGGCGGGCCGGGTCGGCCTTGCCGCCGATGGAGAGTGGGTGGATCTCCAGCGAGGGCTTGCCGGCGCCGATGGCCGGGCAGACCTCGAGCATGTGCGCGCCGAGCACTTTCATGCCGGCCGGGTTGAAGTGGTAGGTGTAGTCCTCCATGAAAGACGTCCCGCCCTTGAGGCCGGTCGCCATCACGTACATGGCGCGCACCAGCGCGGCCGTCTTCCAATCGCCTTCGCCGCCAAAGCCGTAGCCGTCGGCCATCAGGCGTTGGCAGGCCAACCCCGGCAACTGGTCCAGGCCATACAGGTCCTCGAAATTGGTGGTGAAGCCCTTGAAGCCGCCCTCTTGCAGGAAGGCGCGCATGCCCAGCTCGATGCGGGACGGTTCGCGCAGGGCGGCGCGCTGCGCTCCGCCGGGGCGCAGCGCTTCGGCCAGCGTGTACTGCTCGTCGTACTGCGCCAGCAGGCGCTCGATCGCGTCTTCCGGCACGGCCTGCACACAGCGCGCCAGGTCGCCCAGGGGATAACCGTTGACCGAGTAGCCGAACTGAATCTGAGCCGCGACCTTGTCGCCCTCGGTGACCGCCACCTCGCGCATGTTGTCGCCGAAGCGGGCGAAGCGCGCGCCCTGCCAGTCCTGCCAGGCGGCGGCGGCACGCATCCAGGCGGCCAGGCGGGCCTGCACTTCCTGATCCTGCCAGTGGCCGACCACCACCTTGCGCACCAGGCGCATGCGCGTGCCGATGAAACCAAACTCCCGGTCGCCATGGGCCGACTGGTTCAGGTTAATGAAGTCCATGTCGATGCTGGACCAGGGGATGTCGCGGTTGAACTGGGTGTGCAGGTGCACCAAGGGCTTGTGCAGGGCGCTGAGGCAGGCAATCCACATCTTGGCCGGCGAGAAGGTGTGCATCCAGGTGATCAGGCCGATGCAGTTGGGGGCCGCATTAGCCTCCAGACACAGGCGCTGGATGCCATCCGGGTCTACCAGCACAGGCTTGAAAACGACGTTGACGGGGATACCTGCCGCCGCGTCCAAGGCCCGCGCGATCTGGCCGGAGTGTTCGGCCACTTGCCGCAGCACTTCCTCGCCGTAGAGGGGCTGGCTGCCGGCCACGAACCAGACTTCGAGCGATCCGAACTCTTTCATGCGCTTAAACCTCCGCTCTGTTAAGAGATGGCAATGCCCAGGTAGTTCATCAGCAGCAGCGCCACCAGGGCGCCGAGCACGATGTTGGCCACAAGGGGTGCGAATTAACTACGCGAAACGTGGAAGATGATAGCCAGGAGCACCAGGAGGATGTACCCGCCGATAAGACCCAGAAAATGAAGGGCATGCCGCTCTCCCTTGCGCTGGAACCGGCGGCCACGCGGCCCGGCCGGCCGATGGAAAACGTCATACATAGTATAGTGACTGTTGGGCCAAATGCCAAAGCGACGGCGTTGCGGCTAGAGTTTGACCTTAGTCGCAGGCGGCTTGGGACCAATGGCCGCGCGCCGCCCGCGTCTGCCGGAGGCCAAGGTCCCAGCCAAACAACGACCATCGTACGTTCCCCATCAGGCCGAATGAGAGTAGAGTAGGGCAAGATCTGCCAGGTAAAGAGCGATTGGCTTTCGCCTATGCTGGTAGTGCTACAACCGCAGTTGCCGGAGCCGTGCGACCGAGGTCGCTGCAACCGGCCGGCAAAGTCGCTTCTTCAGCGACTGGGGCTAGCCTGCGGAGGCCGGCTTCGCAATGGTTGCTGCAGTTTCCAACCGCCGGGCGAGATGAACTGCGGTTGTAGTGGTAGAAGGGCCGAGCCATTCGCCAATGGAGGTACAGATGTCGACGTTGTACGTGCTGAAGTATCTAAGCACATCACTGATCGGGGCAGCGTTGCTCTCGCTGCTGAGCCTGGCGCCGGCCAGCGCGCAGTCCTACGGGGGGAATTACAACTCGGGCGCCATGCCGGCCGGCCCGGCGATGGGAGCCATGGGTAACGGCAGCGGCTACGGGAGTGGCTCTGGCAATAGCTACGGCAGCAGCTCCGGCAATAGCTACGGCAATAACGTCGCCGGCAGTGACGATCGCCGGTTCTACATCATCCGCCGCGGGGACACGCTGCGTAAGATCGCCGCCCGCTTCGGCACCACGGTCTCCGCGCTGCTACGGGCTAACCCCGGCATCCGGAATCCGAACCTGATATTCGCCGGCCGCCTGCTGCTGATCCCGAGCCTAAGCCACCCGCGCGCCTACGGACCTGTCGCCCCCGGCGGTGGCTACGGATCAGGCTACACACCGGCGCCCGGCTACGCCATGCCTGCCGCCCCCTACGCGCCGCCAGCCGGTATGACGCAGATGCCGGGCAGGCAGATGCCGAGCATGCAAATGCCGCCTGCCCCGGCCCCTGCGCCTGCCCCGGCCCCGGCCCCGGGCTGGCAGACGGTTAACATCGATCTGACGGCCCAGAACGTCACCTTCAGCCTGTCGACTATCACCGTCCCGGCGGGAGCGCACGTGGTGGTCAACTTCACCAACCAGGATGCGATGCCCCATGATCTGGCGGTCTACACGGATAGCAGCGCGCGACAGGTGATCTTCCGGGGGCAAATCATCACGGGGCCAAACGCCAGCGTCACCTACAGCTTCACTGCGCCCAGCCAGCCGGGCACCTACTTCTTCCGCTGCGATGTCCACCCGACGTTGATGATGGGACAGTTCGTGGTTCAATGAGCCATTCGACACGACAGACGGCGCTATGGCAAGCAGGCCCGCGCCGGGCCTGAGGGGGAGCAAGGATTGAATGTCAGAACGGGGGCGCCAGGCCGCAAGCCTGGCGCCTTCCTTGGTCGCTCCCACATTTCCCAGGGGCCGCAGCTTGTCGTATGATAGCGCGGTCCCGGTTCGCCTGGGAGCATTCCATCCTGGCCGGTCGAAGGAGTGAGCATGCCGCTTCCGGATCCCCGCAGTCTCCCCTACACCCTGTTACGCAAGTTCCCGCTGCCGGGCTGGCTGCAGTGGCGGCTGGTCTCGCTGCTGAGCACCCGCTTTCTGTCAGGGGTCAACGGACTGGTGACCGACGAGGCCGGGCGCGTTTTAGTGTGCTATCACACCTACCGCGCCCGCCGGCCATGGGGACTGCCCGGCGGCTGGATGGCCACCGGCGAGACGCCGCTCGTGACGCTCGAGCGCGAGGTCTGCGAGGAAACAGGGCTGCAGGTGGCGGGGCAGCAGGTGCTGCTCATCGGCGCCTGCCCCGACCGGCCGAAGCTGGAGTTCGTGGTCGCGGCACGCCTAGTGGGCGGCGACTTTCGTCCCAGCCGCGAGGTGAGCGCCATCCGCTGGTGGCTGCCGGGCGAAGAGCTCGCCCTGCCCCACCGCCAGCGCGCGATGCTGCGCCAGATCTCTACCCTGGCCCCCGGCGAGGTGGGCTGGTATAGCACGCCCTGGGACGATCCGGAACGGGACTGACTGCCCGCGCGCGTTTGCTCCCGGCTGCGTTCAATCGGCGCCGTACAGGGCCGTGTAGGCCGGATCGGGCCGCAGCGGCGCGAAGACCGGCTCGCGCTTCGACCAGGGCACCATGTCGGGCGCAAGGGACAGGGCCTCGAGCAAGACGGGCAGGGCCTCGGCCAATCGGCAGCCGGCCGCACACGAGTTGGCCAGCGTGTAGAGGGTGTTGCCCCGCAGCTCGGGCGCCGGCGCCAGCTCGTCCGCCGTCTGCGCCAGGTCTTGGCGCACCGTTTCCAACGCCGCCGCTTCGCCCCGCTGGGTGTAGAACTCGGCCAGGTGCAGCATCGGGTGCCAGTACAACGGGCGCACGACGGCCGGCCCCAGGCTCCCGCCGCGCCGCCAGGAATAACGCCCGCGCGTGGTGAGATCTTCGTCGCTAAGGTGGGGCAGCAGACCGCTCACGCGGGCGATGGCCTGCTCGGATTCGACCAACACGGTTTCCCAGGATTTGGCCTGGTTCTCCGCGAAGAAACGCGCGTTGGCTTCGTTGATCGTCGGACCGGGCATCTCTGGCGTTGCGCCGCTCATGACGGCGCTCAGCAGGCTC
>Ga0209746_1001192_pt1 | contig 12584 bp, 12 predicted proteins | sample BarGraNGADG00211_3_FD_184496 | JGI IMG/M metagenome (GOLD analysis project Ga0209746, IMG submission 184496) | Arctic peat soil microbial communities from Barrow, Alaska - Barrow Graham LP Ref core NGADG0011-211 (SPAdes) (version 2) | ecosystem: Environmental > Terrestrial > Soil > Wetlands >...
GAGTACGACGCCAACCTGCGCAAGGCCACCCGACTGATCTCCCAAGTGCCGACCGTGATGGCGCGCTACCGGCGTCGCTACTACGGTCTCGAGCCGGTCTATCCCGATCCCGAGCTCGACTACGCCGCCAACTTCCTCTGGATGCTGCGCGGCGAGCTGCCCGGCGAAGAGGACGCGAAGGTGCTCGACAGCGTCTCGATCATGCACGCCGATCACGAGATGAACGCCTCGACCTTCGCGGCGCGCGTGATCGCCGCCACCTGCACCGACATGCACTCGGCCATCGTCGGCGCCATCGCCGCCCTCAAGGGCCCTCTGCACGGAGGCGCCAACGAGTGGGTGATGGCGACGCTGAAGCGAATCGGCTCGGAGGAAAAGGTCGACGCCTGGGTGGACGACAGGCTCGATCGGGGAAAGAAGATCCCCGGTTTCGGGCATGCCATCTACAAGGTCACCGATCCGCGCGCGATCATCCTCAAGGAGATCGGGCGCAAGGCGTTCGAGCGCGCCGACACGAACGAGCCGAACTGGTTCGCCATGACCGAGCGCATGGAACGCCGCGTCTTCGAGCGTAAGGGGCTGGTGCCGAACGTCGACCTCTACTCGGCCTCGGTGCTCTACTACCTGGGCTTCCCGATCGACCTGCTGACTGCTCTGTTCGCCGCCAACCGCGTCGTCGGCTGGTCGGCGCACGTGATCGAGCAGCACTCGGACAATAGAATCATCCGGCCTACCATCAACTACACAGGGCCGCCGGCGCGCGAGCTTCCGGTCAGCCAGGAGCGAGCATGACTGAGCAAGGCAAAGAGCATCCGACCACCCTCGCCGAGGCGGCAGCCGAGGCCGACGAGTTGGCCCTGCGCGGTGCCCAGCGCGAGCTGGCTCAAATGCGCAGCAAGTGGGACGACGAGCTGGAAGGCGCGGCCAGGAGCGAGGATTTCCGCGAGCGGGCCGTTGCCTACAAGGCGATCGGGCAGTTTCGCTTTCGCCAGAAGCTGGAGCTGCTGAAGAGAGGTTTCGACGACGAGAGCCCGGGCTGTCGCGGCTCGGCGCTGGTGTCGCTGGAGCTGCTCTCGCGCGGCCACCCGGGAGCCGTCAACTCCGTTCGCTCCAACCTGCACAATCTGGCGAGTCGCGACGACAATGGCGCGGTACGGCGGCTGGCGGTCGTCTGCCTGCGTAACGGCTCGCCCCAGTCGGACACGCTCGGCATGCTGGCCGGCATGGCCGAGGACGAAGCGCTGGAAGAGAGCATGCGCGCGACGGCAAAAACCGTCGTCGGCGCACTCAAGCGTAAGGCCAGCGCGCGTCCTCCCAAGCGTTAAGAGGCTGTTGAAGCCCTAGCGCGACCTGGTTCTGGCGTGCGGGTGGGCGCTGAAGTAGGTCTCGCGCCGGCGCTTGTCGGAGACGTGGGTGTAGATCTCGGTAGTCGAGAGGTCGGCGTGGCCGAGCATCTCCTGAACGCTGCGTAGGTCGGCGCCGCCATCGAGCAGATGGGTGGCAAAGGAGTGGCGCAGCAGGTGCGGGTGGATGCGCTCGGGCTCCAGCCCGGCGACTCCAGCCAGGCGGCGCAGGATGAAGAAGGCGCCGGCCCGGGTGAGACCGCCGCCGCGCGCGTTCAGGAACAGCTCGGGACGGGGGCGCCGCTCCAGATAGGGCCGCCCGCGCGCCTGATAGCGCGTCAGCGCCTCGGCGGCCTGGCGCCCGATCGGGACGATTCGCTCCTTGTCGCCCTTGCCCAGGCAGCGCACGATGCGGTTGTCGAGATCGACACCGGCCCGCTCCAGCCCGACCGCCTCGCTCACGCGCAGGCCGGCGCCGTAGAGCAGCTCGACCAGCGCCCGGTCGCGCAGGTCGCGCGGCTTAACGCCGTTTGCCGCCTCGATCAGGCGCTCGGCCTCGGCTGGAGAAAGGGGATGCGGGAGCTTGCGCTGTCGCCGCGGCGGCCTGAGCTCGGCCGCGGGATTGTCGCCGCGCGCCCCAATCAGAACGAGATGACGGTAGAAGGAGCGCAGTGCAGCCAGCCGCCGCGCCACGGTAGCCGCCGCCAGTCCGCGCGAGCGAAGCTCGGCGAGGTAGCGCTCGAGGTCGTCGGTTGTCGCGGTGCCCAGTGGTTTTTCGAGCACCTGGGCGGCGTCGGCCAGGTCGCGCAGGTAGGCCTCGACCGTCCGCGGCGAGCGGCGCGCCGCGAGCAGCGCGAGGAAGCCTTCGACCTCTTGTTCCATCGGACCGTTCTAGTTCGCCGCGGCCGCCGATATTCCGCCCCGTCTCGGTGCCAGGCACCAAGACATGTCCGCGAGAGACGGTGGTATCTCAATTACCTGCTTAGGGCTGGTTTCCGGCCGCTTCGGCCATGTCCGCGTGCCTGGCACCGGGACATGGCCCGGCGGGGCAGCCTCGCGCTTGGCGGGTTCTCGGTGCGTCAAGACCTCGGGTGCGCCCGGTCATACACCCTTCTCAGCCGGCGAGCGTCCACGTGGCTGTAGACCTGAGTCGTCGACAGCGAGCTGTGCCCGAGCAATTCCTGAATCACTCGCAGGTCGGCGCCGCCCTCGAGCAGGTGCGTGGCGAAGGCGTGGCGCAGGCGGTGCGGGTGGCGGATTAGGCGGCGCAGCGTGCTGGTGTCGAGGCGCCTACCGCTGACCGAGAGGAAGAACGCATTATCGGCTCCGCGCGCCAGCTTAGGCCGGGAGTCGTGCAGGTAGCGGCCGGTCCAGGCGGCCGCCTCCTCGCCCAGCGGAACGACTCGTTCCTTGCCGCCCTTGCCGCGGATGTGCACGGTCTCGTTCTCGAAGTCGACGTCGATCAGATCGAGCCCGACCGCCTCGGCGCTGCGCAGGCCGGCCGAGTAGACGAGCTCGAGCAGGGCGCGGTTGCGCAGCGCGAGCGGACCTTTACCCTCGCTCGCGGCGAGAAGCTCGTCGACTTCGCTTGCGCGCGGCGTTTCGGGCAGGTGGAGCGAACGGCGCGGCTTCAGCGCCAGCTCGGGCACGCGGGCGGGGCCGAGCGCGAAGCCGATCAGTCCGCGCACGGCGGCCAGCTTGCGCGCGATCGTGCGCCCGGAGAGGCGGCTCGGTTGCCGTCCCGGTCGTGCGGCGCCGAGTTGGGCGGCGTAGAGGGCGAGCAGGCGCCCATCAACCTCTTCCAGAGTCGCCGCCTTCTGGGCCAAGAAGTCGGCGAACTCGTTCAGGTCGCTTCGGTAGGCGCGCCTGGTCGCCTCCGAGAAGGACGGCGAGGCGAGAAAGCGGTCGAGGGTGCGGTTCAGATCCACCTCTTGATGGTTCGCCGTTGGGGAGAGAAACCCGCTCGGCAGTTCGAGCTTGACTGATTGCTCGGCCTTGACTTCCTAGGGCACTTCTCTCTATTCCCTCCCCCAAAGCCACCCGCCCGCGGGGTCGTTCAAAAGTACCGTCTCTTAGCGGCGAGAAACGCACCGCAACGCGCCGAATCTGTTCCAAATCGACAAGCGAGCCAACCGCGTACCAGCGCGAAGTGGTTCGCGCCGCGTACCATGCCGGGGATGTCGCGAGGCGGAAACCCAACCAAGGCGCTTCTTGCGCTGACTGTGGCGCTGATCGCCGCGGCGCTGCTTGCGGGCTCGGGCTCGCCCGCCGGCGCGGCCGGCGCGCCGCTGGTCGTGATCGATCCGGGCCACGACCGTTACTCGAACTCCGCCACCGAGCCGATCGGGCCGGGCTCGAGCACGAGGAAGATCAAGGACGGCGGCGGAACGCGCGGGGTCGTCTCGGGTAAGCCGGAAGCCATCATCAACCTCGCCGTCTCGAAGCGCCTGGAGGCGCTGCTTCGGCGAGCGGGAGTGCGCGTCGTGATGACACGCACCACGACGAGCCACGTCTCGATGGGGAATGTCGCGCGCGCCCAGATCGCCAACCGGCTGCACGCCGCCGCTCTCGTGCGCGTGCACTGTGACGGTTCCACCTCGGGCGCGACCGGAACGCACACCCTCTACCCGGCCTATCGGGCGGGCTGGACGAGTGACATTTACAAGTCGAGCCTGAAATTGGCGAAGCTCGTGCAGGCCGGGCTGGTTGGGTCGCTTCGCTTCCCCAACCGCGGACTCGACGCCCGCTCCGACATCACGGGCTTCAACTGGGCCAACGTGCCGGTGATCCTGCCCGAGCTCGGCTTTCTCACCAACCCCACGGAGGATCGCGTGCTGGCGAGCAGCGCCGGTCAGCAGAAGGCGGCCGTCGGCATGTGTCGCGGCATCCTGCGCTTCCTTGGCCGCTCGCCTTCCAGCTGTAGCTGAAGCAGCGCGTCTCGAGACGAAGCACTCCGTCGCCTGGCCGCGCTCAGGCGCGATGGGTCGTCCTGAAGGTAGCTGCCAACAGGAAGGGCCCGCTACCGCGGGCCCAACCAAAGAAGCAGAACCACGTTGCCTATCAGCGAACCGCGGCGACGATCTCCTCGCTCAGGCTCGGGAACTTGCTCAGGAACTCGGCCCGGTCGGCCTTGAGCCCGGTCACGATCTCGGCGTACTCGGCGCTGCGGCCGGTGCGTTCGTAGAGGCGCTTCGGCTGCAGTAGCTCGATGTCGTCAATGCCCGGCACCGAGCCGGCTACCAGGTAGCCGAAGTCGTGGTCGGTCTCCCACTCGATCGTGCCTTCCGCGATGCCCTTGACGATCGCCGAGGAGTGGGGGATGCGCACCTTCTTCGAGCGCTCGTCGTCCTCGGGGCCGCCGACGCGGCCGGTGCTCATCAGGTAGACCTCGAGCGGATGGTCTGAGAGCAGCTCGAGGAAGCGGTTGCCCTGCATGTCGTGGGGCAGCGGGAAGAACGGGTTGGTGCCCGGTACGCGCAGGAACTTGCCCGCCTCGTCGGCTCCGCCCGCGCTCGTTCCCTTCGTCTCACCGAGCATGAAGTAGGCGGCGGCCTGCGCTCCTTCGAGCTTGGCGACGGCTGGAATCACGCCCTCGTTGCGGTTCAGGATGAGCAGGAAGTCGGCGTGCTCGATCGGCTCATTGGCGGCCGAGTCGATCGAGTCGAAGGTGAAGGTTCCGCGGCCGTTCTTGGTGTAGGAGGTGTCGAAGAAGTCGAGCTCGCCTGCCCCGTCTTGTGACACGTTCTCGAGGTAGGCCTCGGGCCGGGTGACAGCGCCGTAGATGGTCGGCTCGTCCTCCTTCGAGAGGGCGAAGGTCTTGGCGAAGCAGCCGCGCTCGGTGGCATATACGCGCCCGCCCGGCATCCAGGCCACGAAGTCGTCCTGGATCGGCAGCGAGTTGTTCTGGCGGGTGAAGGTGGTGGTGGTCTTGCCGGTGCCCGAGAGGCCGACGATCAGGCCGATCTTGGCTTCGTTACCAGTGGGGATCATCTTGCAGCCGGCGTGCAGCGCCAGGCCGCCCGCGTCGAAGACGCGCCGGTTCCACATCCGAAGGCCGCCCTTTTTCGACTCGCCGAAGTAGTCGGAGTTGAAGACGCGCGTGACGCCGGCCTCGACGTCGACCATGATCAGGCGGTCGTCGGGGAAGCCGGGCGCGGTCAGGTTGGGCGTGTAGACGACGGTCAGCTCGGGCTCGGCCGTCTCCTCGTCGCCGTGGAAGTAGAGCTGCTGCTGCATGGCGGCGATGTTGGCGTTCGCGGCCTCGATGTAGAGGCGGGCGCGGGTGCGGAATTCGGAGTGGTTGCCGATCCAGCCGTCGATCAACACCATCTCGGTAGCGGCGATGTACTCGTTCTGGCGCTTGGCCATCTCCGCCGCTTTCTCATGCGTGATCGATTGGTTCTGACCGTCGGGCTCGTCCATGACCAGGAAGGTCGAGCCCTTCGAGCGGGCAACCACCCGTGTCTGGACGTTCAGGTTGCCGTAGCGCGTCTGGCGTGCGTTTGGCATCTTCGCCGTGAGCTGCTTGAGCTCGGCGGGTGACGGATTGTCGATCAGCTCGAGAGCTGGAGGGAGTTGAAACGCTTTGCTGGCCACGTGCCCCACTCTTTCTAGCCGGCCGCCGGGTCGGCGGTCGCGGGCTTGTGTTGAATTCGACCTCTCGGTCGCGTTCGGGTACCCGATTATCCCTTCGTGGTAACTGAAGCGGCCGGCGGTTGCCCGCTTTCTGCCTGCCTCGCTCCCGAAGGAAGTCCCATTTATATCAACAGCGGAGGAAGGAAAAGCGTAGGCGGGCGACCCTATGGGTTCTCTGCGGGGGGCGATTGTGTACGGTCTGGAGGACGTGGAGAGCTCTCACGACGTGCTCGTAATAGGCGCCGGTTGCGCCGGTATGCGCGCCGCGATCGAGGCATACGACGCGGGCGCCGACGTCGCGCTGGTCTCCAAGCTGCATCCGACCCGCAGCCATTCCGGCGCCGCTCGCGGCGGCATCAACGCGGCGCTCGGGAACGCCGGCGCGGACAGTCCCGAGCAGCACGCCGCCGATACGGTCAAGGGCTCCGACTACCTCGGCGACCAGGACGCGATCGAACTGTTCTGCGCCGAGGCGCCCGCCGACATCTACCAGCTCGAGCGCTGGGGCGCCCTGTTCGACCGGGACGCCGAGGGGAGGCTCGCGCAGCGCGCCTTCGGCGGCGCCGGTACCCCGCGCACCGTCCACGCCGCCGACGTCACCGGCCACGTGCTGCTGCAGGTCATGTACGAACAACTGTTGGCGCGCGGGATCTACGTATACGAGGAGTACTTCGCCTGGCGCCTCGTGCTCGGCGACGAGGGTTGCGAGGGCGTGCTGGCCTGGGATCTGGCGCGCGGGGGAGTGAGGGCGCTTGCGGCCAAGGCCGTGATCCTGGCCACCGGCGGATCCGGGCGTGTCTACCACGGCTCCACCAACGCCCACGCCTGCACCGCCGACGGCATGGCGATGGCGCTGCGCGCGGGGCTGCCGCTCGAGGATCTGGAGTTCGTACAGTTCCATCCGACCACGCTCTTTCCGAGCGGGCTGTTGGTGACCGAGGCGGTGCGCGGCGAAGGTGGCTACCTGCTGAACTCGAGCGGCGCACGCTTCATGCGCCACTACGCGCCCGAGGCGATGGAGCTGGCCAGCCGCGACGTCGTCTCGCGCGGCGAGCAGACCGAGATCGACGAGGGTCGCTCGGTTGAAGGCTCGCTGCTGCTCGACATGCGTCACTTCGGGCGCGAGAAGATGCTCGAGCGCTTCCACGGCACGCGCGACCTCGCCCTCACCTACGCCGGCATCGATCCGCTCGAGCGGCCGATTCCGGTGCGGCCGGGCGCCCACTACCACATGGGCGGCGTGGCCACCAACGTCGACGGGCGCACGGAGATCGCGAACGTCTTCGCCGCCGGCGAGGTGGCCTGCGTCTCGCTGCACGGCGCCAACCGGCTGGGCGGCAACTCGCTGATGGAGACGATCGTGTTCGGGCGGCGCGCGGGACGCGCCGCGGCGGAAGAGGCGCTGGGAAAGAGCGGCGGCGCCGAGCTCGGGCCGAGCGCCCGCTCGGGCGGCGAGCGAGAGATTGTGAAGTTGCTCGAGCGCCGCGAGGGCGAGCGGCCCCGTTCGATCCGCGACGAGCTCGGCGCCTCGATGCACGAGAACTTCGGCGTCTTCCGCGAGGAGGGCAAGATGCGTCGCCAGCTCGAGCTGCTGGAAGACCTGCGCGAGCGCTACCAGCAGGTGCTCGTCGAGGACAAGGGCGAGGTCTGGAACAGCGATCTCACCCAGGCCTTGGAGCTCGGTTTCCAGCTCGATCTGGCCGTCTGTATGGTCAGCGCGGGGCTCGAGCGGCGCGAGAGCCGGGGCGCCCATTCCAGGCCCGAGGACTATCCCGAGCGCGACGACCAGAACTTCCTCAAGCACTCGCTCGTGCGCTGGTCGAACGACTGGCTCGATCTCTCCTGGAAGCCCGTGACGATCACCAGGTGGCAGCCCCGTAGGCGCGCGTACTGATGCAGATACGCCTTCAGGTCGAGCGTTCCGATCCCGCCTCGGGCGAGACGAGGCTGCAGCTCTACGAGCTCGAACTGCGCCGCGAGGCGACGCTGCTCGACTGCCTCGAGCAGATCAAGGACGAGCTGGACGGCACGCTCGCCTTTCGCCGCAGCTGCCGCGAGGGAATCTGCGGCTCCTGCGCGGTGAGAATCGACGGGCGAACGGCGCTCGCCTGTCGTACTCCCGTGGCCGAGCTCGTCGCCGGCGGCCGGCTGCCGACCATCGCTCCGATCGGGAATCTGCCCGTCGTGCGCGACCTGGTCGTCGAGATGGAGCCGATGTGGCAGAAGATGCGCGCGGTGGAGCCCTTCCTGCGGCCTACTTCCGAACCTTCCGGCGACGGGCGCGAGACGGTTGTTCCGCCCGCCCGGCTCGAAGCCGTGCGCAAGGAGGCGCTTTGCATCAACTGCGGCGCCTGTGTGTCGGAGTGCGACGCGATGAGCGTGAGCCCCGAGTTTCTCGGCCCGCACGCCCTGGCCAAGGCCTGGCGCTTCGTCGGTGACCCGCGCGAAGAGGAGACGCGGCCGCGGCTGAAAGGACTGAGCGGCGAGCACGGCATCTGGGAGTGCACGCGCTGCTACCTCTGCAACGAGCGCTGCCCGAAGGGAGTCGATCCGCGTGACGCGATCGCCAAGCTCGGGGCCGAGGCCTTCGCGGTCGGGCTCGTCCGCGACCGCGGCGCCCGGCACGCGAAGTGGTTTGTGACCTCGGCGCGCACCACCGGCTGGCTGCGCGAGAGCGAGCTGGTCGTGAAGACGCTCGGCATCGCCGTCTCGGTGACCAAGATCCCGCTCGCGCTGCGCCTCTTCCGGCGCGGCAAGGCGCCTCTACCGTTGCCGCGGCACAAGGCGAGCGAGCTTCAGCCGGCACGCGAGCTGCGCCGCATCGTGGCCGGGCAGGATCGGCGCGGGGCGCAGGGGATCGTCCAGGGCGAGCGGGTGCTCGAGAGTATCGAGCTCGTCCGCGCGCCCGAGCGGCCGGCGCCGGAGGCGGAGGACTTCTGATGCGCCGGATCGCCTATTACAAGGGCTGTTTGGCCGGGCTTTCCGCCCGTGAGCTCGACAGCTCGACCAGGGCGCTGGCACCCAAGCTGGGGCTGGAGCTGGTAGAGCTGGAGAACGTCACCTGCTGCGGCGCCGGCGACATCCAGACGGCCGATCCCGACTACGCGCTGCACCTGAACGCGCGCATCTTGAGTGAGGCCGAGCGCGCCGGCCTGGACCGGATCCTCACCGTCTGCAACGTCTGCACGCTCAACCTCAGGCAGGCGGCCCGGCAACTCTCGGACGACGAGCTGCGCGCGCGGGTGAACGAGAACCTGGAGCGCTCGGGCGCCCGGCCGTATTCGGGCGGCGTCCAAGTGACGCACCTGCTCTGGCTGATCGCCCGCGGCGAGGGGCTCGAGCAGCTGAAGGAAGTCGCCGTGAAGAAGCTGGACGGGCTGCGGGTGGCGCCCTTCTACGGCTGCCAACTGCTTCGTCCCTCCAAGCTGATGGGCTTCGAGGATCCCGATCGGCCGAGCTCGCTCGAGGCTGTGATCGAGGCCTGCGGCGCAGAGCCGGTCGACTACCCGGCCAAGACACTCTGCTGCGGCTTCCCGATACTGCTGGCGCGCGAGAAGACGTCGCTGGCCGAGCTGGCGCGGCCGCTCGAGCAGGCGCTCGAGGCCGGCGCCGAGGCGATGGTCACCTCCTGCCCGCTCTGTCATCTCTCGCTCGACGCCTGGCAAAAGAGCGTGGAGCGGACGCGAGGGAAAAAACTCGGCCTGCCCATCTTCCACCTCTCGCAGATGGTCGCGCTGGCCGCCGGCCTGGAGCCCGCTCAACTCGAGCTCTCCCGCCACGTCGTTTCGATGGGCCCGGTGCTCGCCAGGCTGGAGTCGCCGCTTGGGGGAGAGCGATGATCTGGGTCGTCTTCATCGTGGCCGCGCTGCTTGTGACTTTGCTCGGCTGGGGCATCTTCGAGGCCGGCTGGGTGCGTCTGGTTGAGCTGGAGGCGCCCATACCGGGCCTGCCGCGGGAGCTCGACGGCCTGCGCATCGCCCATATCGGCGACTTCCACCTCGGCGCACGCTCGCGCGGGCGGCGGGCCGTGGTCACGGCCGTTAACTGGGTAAGCGAGCGCAAGCCCGACCTGGTGCTGATTAGCGGCGACCTGCTCTCGCGCCCGCGCGGCGAGCCCGAGCTGAGGCGCCAGCTCGGGCGGCTCGAGAACTGTTTCGTCGTTCTCGGCAATCACGATTTCGCGTTCTCGCGCGATCCGTTCTCGCGGCCCTCGGCCGTGCGCGAGCTCGAGCCGGCGACGCTGCTCTTCGACGAGGCGCGCAGCGTCCAGGTCGGGGGGAAGCAGGTTCAGATCGTGGGCGTCGATCCGCGCAGCTACGCGGCCAGGCAGGCCGCGCCGCAGCTTCTCGCCGATCCAGAGGCGGCGCTTCGCATCTGTCTCTGCCACTTCCCCGGCATCGCCGAGCGCATGCCGCCAGATTCCTTCGACCTGATCTGCGCCGGGCACCTGCACGACGGCCAGATCGCACTTCCCTACCCGGGCGGGAAGCTCCGTTTCGCGCACCTACGCCAGCGCCGCGGAAGGGGCCTCGCGCGGCGCCCGAGCGGGCTCCTGCATCTTTCCGCGGGGCTCGGTACGACCTTCGTTCCCTTCCGCTTCTTCGCCCGTCCCGAAGCGACCGAGCTGCGTCTGCGATCTGAAAGCCTATCCCGGTAAGCCGGTACCCCTACCGAGATAAGCTCTAGCTAATGGATGGACAGGCTCTGATCTCGCCGGAGGTGCTCGCTCGCTACGCGGCCGACGCCGCGCGTGAGGTCGAAGGAGTCCGCCGCGTCATCACCGGGCACCTGCGCCGGCAGCCGGGCGTGCGCGTTCGCGTCGGCGAGGACGGAGTGCACGTACAGATACCGGTGGTGCTGGAGTACGGCATGCCGATCGCTCCCGTCGCGCGCGAGGTTCAGCGGCGTGTGCGCCGTTATCTGAAGGTGATGGCCGACGTCGATCTGTCCGCCGTCGAGGTCGTCGTCGCCCAGGTCGAGCCCGGGCAGGAATGAGCCCGCGCCTGGAGCCGCTCTCGCGCGGGACACTGCCGAGCGCTCCCACCGTCTGCCACGGCTGCGTGTGGTGGCAGGCACGCGGCGGCAGGTCGGTCGGCAAGGAGCGCTGGATCGAGCTGGCCGAGGAGAGCTGGGGCCCCTGGGGGATGGTCTACTTCGATGACGACAGGCGCCTGCTCGGAGTCATGCAGTATGGGCCCGCGTCCTTGTTTCCGCGCTCGCAGAAGCTCCCGGCCGGCCCGGCCTCGGAAGACGCGGTGCTCGTCACCTGTGCCTATCTCGTCGACGCGGCCTCTCCCTGGGTTATCCAGTCGCTCTTCCTGGCAGCCGCCGGCGAGGCGCGATCAAGGGGCGCCGAGGCGCTGGAGGCCTTCGCCTTTCGCTACTCCAAAGAAGACGATTTCGAGCAGCGATTCACCCTTCATCGCGCGATCTTCCCCCACGACCTTCTCGCCGATCTCGGCTTCGTCACGATTCGCAGCGCCGGCCGCGTGCAGCTGGCGCGACTGGAGCTGGGCGGGCTCGAGCCCAGCGCCGAGGCCGAGCCGGGCGGGTTACTCGCCAAGCTCAAGCGCCTCTACTGGCCGGCGCCGGTACCGTCGCCGCCGCGGCCGTAAAGGACAGTTTCCGGGCCGAGCGGCGACCTTTATCGGGTGTTTATCTCTGACTGAAAGGATCGGGATGTCAGAGCGCCGAACCGACTTCTTGGAGGTCACCCGATGTTCTTCTTCATTTCTAAATACAGCTTGGGATTACGTCTGACGCCGAAACTGAAGAGCTCGATGGATCGCGCCCGCCGCCTTGCGCCTTGGATAGTGGTCGTTGTCGCGACCGCCCTGATTCTCAGCGCCTGCGGAAACGGAGGAATGCGCGTCTATCGCGACTCGACCTCGGGATTTCGGTTCGACTACCCGACTCGTTTCCAGGTCCACTCCTTTTTTGACCAAAACGGGATAGAGGGAGGCAGCGGCGGCGTTACCGTCGCGAACAAAACCGCTCGGGGGTTTGTCGGTCGCGCGGACAACGGGCGCTACCTTGGCGGATTGCAGCCTGGCGCGGTTGTCTTCACCCTCTCGACTGTCGCCCTTGCGAACTTAGTCGCGACGTCGGGAGATTCTGGAGGTGAAGCGCATTTCCCGTTACGGGCGGCGTCGTTCAAGCACTTCCCCGACTCGGTGTTTCTCGACAGCGCCCTTTGGCGCGAACTCGGGTTCCGGGCGAACGGCGAGCGGTTTCTAGTTGAGGTCTACTTCGGTCCGCGAGCGAGTGAGGCCGACCGCGCCGCGATTTGGCAGATTGTTTCCTCGCTCCGTTTCCGCTCGCTACACGCTGGTTAGCGAACCGGCTAGAGCGGCGCTCTCGTCCTCAAGAAGAACAACAGTTCTCTATTCGCCCGCCACCGGAGCGCGGAGCGGAATGAAGCACTCCATCGCCTGGGTGTGGTCGGTGGATGCGAGGCTAGAACGCAGTGCCCGAGTTCGTAGGCGGTGGCTACGGGCGCGACCGAGGACGACGTCCTCGCGCCGCCGAGCGCGGCCGGGCGATGGAGTGCTTAGTTTCGCTACGCGCTCAAGACCGCCCGCCCGCGGGGTCGTTCAGAACTACCGT
>Ga0209746_1001193_pt1 | contig 12583 bp, 13 predicted proteins | sample BarGraNGADG00211_3_FD_184496 | JGI IMG/M metagenome (GOLD analysis project Ga0209746, IMG submission 184496) | Arctic peat soil microbial communities from Barrow, Alaska - Barrow Graham LP Ref core NGADG0011-211 (SPAdes) (version 2) | ecosystem: Environmental > Terrestrial > Soil > Wetlands >...
GTCATGATCGGCCTCGCCACCGGACCAGTCGAACGCGGGCGACTGGTCCGGGCAGCCGCCGCTGACCTGACCCGGCAGCCAAGGGTGCCAGCCGTGCATCGCAGATGAGATGGGCCCTAGAGTTAGCACATGATGTGGTGTGACGTGCTCGCAGCCAGAGGTCTCGGATGAGCTGGTGGGGACGGCGGCGTCGACGTTCCGCGCCGCATCCGAAGGGACCGATGGACGGCCCGGGGATGACGGTTGACAGCGGAGCGGTCCGGGATCACCTCGCGTCCTTCGTCTCCAGCAGACGCGGGGTCGAGGCTTTTGTCGAGCCGCCGACCAACGTGACAGCGACCACCGTCGTGCTGATTGCCCATGACGGGGAGTGGACGCGCCGAGCGGTTTCCTCTCGTGACGCAGCGTTCGAGCTGCCGAGATCGCTCGGCATACCGGTGTACGACGTGAATCAGACCGGGTACCCGTCCCGCATGCGGGAGTGGAACTCCAGACAGCGCAAGGGGCCGCTGAAACAGGAGCGGCGCCTGGACCCGGGTCGTTGAACGAGTCTTCGCATGCCAAGGTTGGAAGCAAGTCACCTGAACACAGTGACTCAAGGAGAGCAGACATGACGAAAGAATCAGAGAAGTCCGACAGCGACCAGGGTGACCAGGGTGTCCACGGTGACCAGCCGGTCGCTGAGTCCACGGCCGAAGAAGTGAAGCGCAAGTTCCGTGAGGCCCTCGACAAGAAGCACGCCCACGGTGGACGCGACGTCTCCGAGGACGGCGACGCGGCCAAGATTCACGATGCTCACGGACCGGCCAAGGCGCAGCAGATGTTCCGTCGCAAGAGCGGCGGCTGACCGCCACCCGAGGCAGGACAACAGCGCAACAAGAGGGAGCCGGCCACGTTGATGTGGCTGGCTCCCTCGTCGTTCGTCCGCTGTGTCCCAGGCGTGGGCTGTATGCCGAGGGCTCAGGCCTGCGACTCGGCGATCCCCACGAGGGTGCGGATGCCGAAGCCGGTGCCCTGCTTGGGGGTGTAGCCCCACGGCGCCTCGTCGTTGAACGCCGGTCCGGCGATGTCGAGGTGGGCCCACGGTATTGGCTCGCCGGTCTTGCCATTGCCGACGAACTCGGCGAGGAACCACCCCGCGAAGATCACGCCGACCGGGCCGGACTGCAACAGATCGGCGACCGGGGAGTCCAGGGTGGGGCGGATGTCCTCGAGCAGGGGGAAAGGCCAGAAGGGTTCGCCGGCGTCGTCTGCGATGTCCTTGACGGCGAGTAGCAGGTCGTCGTCGTTGCTCAGGAAAGCTGCCGTGCGGTGGCCCAGGGCTGCGACCGCGGCACCGGTGAGGGTGGCGATGTCGATGATCAGGTCGGGCTTCTTCTCCGACGCCAGCGCGATGCCGTCGGCCAGGACCATACGGCCTTCTGCGTCGGTGTTGTTCAGCTCGACGGTCTTGCCACCGCGGATGGTGACGACGTCGCCGGGGCGGCACGCGTCGGGGCCGGGCAGGTTCTCGGCGAGGCAGAGGTGTGCGGTGATCTCGACCGGCAGACCCAGCTCGGCGATGGCGAACACGGCGGAAGCGACGGCGGCAGCACCTGCCATGTCGCACTTCATCGTGTTCATGCTCTTGGAGGGTTTGATGGACAGGCCGCCGGAGTCGAACGTGATGCCCTTGCCGACGAAGGCGAGGTGCTTGGTGGCCTTGGCCGGCGCGTAGCGCAGAGTGACCAGGCGCGGACCACGGGCTGAGCCCCCGCCAACCGTCAGGTGGCCGCCGAAGGCCCCCTTGGCCAGACCGGCTTCGTCGAGGATGGAGACCTTGACGTCGCTGCCGGCTGCGCGCTTCTTGATCTGCGCGGCAAATGTCTCCGGATAGAGCTCGTTGGGTGCCTGGTTCACCAGGTCGCGGGCGTAGGTCGTGGCCTCGCCGAGGGCGATGGCGCGCTTGACCGCGGCGCGCAGATCCTTGTTCCGGGCTGCGGGGGTCGCGACGGTGATGGACTTGACCGGAGCCGAGCCGGGGCCGGCGGCGGCAGTCGCGATGGCGTATGCCCCGAACAACGCACCATCAGCGGCGGCGGCAGCCTCGGCCACGCCTTCTCCGGGTGCCACCACGGCGACCTTCGACAGGCCACTGAGCTGACGGATGGCCGAACCGACCGCTCTACGAATGGCCTCAGCGCTGATGGTGGCGCCCTGCTCGACGACTTTGCCGGCACCTGTCACGACCACGAGCGCGGCAGCCACGCCGGGCACGGAGACGAGCTTGACGACCTCCTCGCTCTTGCCCTTGGCCTGCAGCGTGGACAGCGCCGACTCGAGGTGGGTGAGGGTCTGCTCACCCAGCCCGTGCCCCGGTGCCAGGGCGGCGCCCTTGTTGGTCTGGACCGAGACAAGGACGAGGGCATCGCCATTGAGCTCAGCCGCGGTGCGGTCGGACACGGTCAGCGTGGTCACAGAGTTGGTTTCCTTCGTGGTCGTGGGCGGGGTTCGGGCGCGACCGGGGTGTCACGCCTTGGACGAGAGTCGTTCCTGATCCACCGTGAGAATACCGTCAGCAGTTTGCGGATACGGTGGGCCTTATGACTGAATCCTCGCTCAAGACCTCTCCCCTTCACGACCGACACGTGGCGCTGGGCGCCAAGATGGCGGACTTCGGTGGCTGGGAGATGCCGATCGAGTACCCAGGCGGGGGTGTGGTGCGCGAGCACACGGCGGTCCGCGAACGTGTCGGCATCTTCGACGTCAGCCACCTGGGCAAGGCGAGCGTGAAGGGGCCTGGGGCGGCGGCGTTCATCAACTCGTGTCTGACCAACGACCTGGGCCGCATCACTGTGGGCAAGGCGCAGTACACCATGTGCTGCGACGAGACAGGCGGGGTGGTCGACGACCTCATCGTCTACCTGAAGGCCGATGACGACGTCTTCCTGATCCCCAACGCCTCCAACACCGCTGAGGTCGTGAGCAGGCTACAGGCGGCCGCGCCCGAGGGACTCGAGATCAAGAACCTCCACGACGGATATGGCGTCATCGCCGTCCAGGGAGCCAAGAGCGACGCGGTCCTGGAGGCGCTCGGCCTGCAGACCGGCCACGAGTACATGTCCTTCGTCGAGGCCGACTGGAACGGCAAGCCGGTCATCGTGTGTCGTACCGGCTACACCGGCGAGCGTGGCTACGAGCTGGTCCCGCGCTGGGACGACTCGCTGGAGCTCTGGGACGCCCTCATGGAGGCGGCTGCCCCCTACGGCGGACTGCCCTGCGGCCTTGGCGCTCGCGACACCCTGCGTACCGAGATGGGTTACCCGCTGCATGGTCACGAGCTGAACATGGACATCACGCCGGTGCAGGCCCGCTCCGGCTGGGCCGTGGGCTGGAAGAAGGACACCTTCTGGGGCAAGGAGGCGCTCGTCGCCGAGAAGGCCGCGGGCCCGAAGCGGACGACGTGGGGTCTGCTGGTCAGCGGCCGAGGTATTCCGCGTGCACACTGCCAGGTCAAGGCTGCCGATGGCACGGTGCTGGGTGAGGTCACCTCTGGCACGTTCTCGCCAACGCTGAAGCAGGGAATCGCGCTGGCCCTGCTCGGTCATGCGGCCACCCAGGGTGACGAGGTCATCGTCGACGTACGCGGTCGCGACGTGCCGGCAACTGTCGTCAAGCCCCCTTTCGTCCAGGTCCAGATTCGCTGACAGTTGCCCCATGACCAATGACGTCGTGGGGCGAGGGACAGCTGGGGATCCCTGGGTGTTGAAGACGCCACCAGGGACGTCCGAGTACTCGATGCACAAGGACGAGGACTCGGACCCGCCGCGTCTGGTGTGCACTGTGGGCAAGACCACGCTGTACTACCAGCTTCGGTGCCTCCAGGACCTTCACGCGATGCTGCGCGCGCGTGGGGACTGGATGGAGCTGGGGGCGGCCGACGAGCAGAAGCCCGCAAAGGAGGGCACCGTCGAGGCTTGGGGTCGATCGGAGGACAACCCGGTCGGCGGTTGGTACGGGCTGAAGAAGGGTCTCCGCGGGCGGTTCGGGATGTACATCCCACCACTCATGGAGGCCCTTGGTCTGGCAGAGCTGGAGCACAACCCACGCAACAACCGGATGCGTGCCATCTGAGGTTGTACGCCATCTGCACTGAGGGTTGTGATCTCGACCGAAGGGGTTGCGATCTGTACTGAGGCCGCGATCTGCACTGAGCCTTAGCCGGCGGTCTGCGCTGAGGGTTAGCCTGCCGGTCTGCGCCAAACTCCGATCATCTTGGCAGGGGAGCAGATCTGGATCCTGAGTGGTTCTGGACGCGTCCGTGAACCCGCCGGGGTCTGGCGGGTTGTGGGGCTGGGTCCTCAGAGGTGCCAGGTGACTTCGCTGGTGGTGGCGGTGGCGGTCCAGCCTCTTTGGTGGGCGATGGTGTGGTGGCGCCCGCACAGTAGTGCGCCGTTGGTCAGGCTGGTGGGGCCGCCGTCGACCCAGTGGATGAGGTGGTGGGCGTCGGCCCAGAACGGTGGCGCGCCGCATCCGGGGATGGTGCATCCTTTGTCGCGTAGCCACAGGGCGCGCAGTATCCCGGGGGTGAACAGCCGCCTGGCCCGTCCGACGTCCAGGACCTCGGAGTCGGATCCGAGCACCACGGGGATGATCGAGGCATCGCAGGCGATCCGGCGGATGGTCTCGGGTGCCAGGAGCTGGCCGGTGAGCAGGGAGGCCCCGGCTCCGCAGCGGGTTTGCAGGTCCGCGAGGTCGACGGTGACGAACACCGCGGCTTTGGTGGTGGTCGGGGCCGCACCGGCGGCGGCGGCGGCGCGCCGGCAGATCTCGATCAGGGCTTCGCCGCGGCGTTGGTCGCTGCTGCGCAGGTCGGAGCACGTTGGGGTTGGTCTGGGTGCGGACAGGGGTCCGAGGATCGCTTCGAGGACTTCTTTGCCTTCGGGGTCCAGGCGTAGCCGGTACTCGGCCATCCCGTCGTCGTCGAACGGCTGGGACAGGCTGACCACGGCTTTGAGCTGGTCGTGGCGGGTCTGGAACTCTTCCTGGCGTCCGTAGGTGGCGATCAGCATGTCCCGCAGGGCGCGGATCTCGCGGGGTCCGTGGTCGGTGGCGATCTGGATGAACCCGTCCAAGACGCTCTCCAGGGCCTCATCCCGGAGCCGGGGGCGGAGCTTGTCCATCTCGGCCAGGACCACCGAGGCGTTGCGGACCCCGACCCGGGCGCCGAGCACGGCCGCGGCCAGGGCGGCGTTGCGGACCGCCCGGCTCGCCTGGGCGACTGCGACCAGCTGGGCGGCGCCGCCGGCGCGGTAGGAGGGCGCCCACTGGATGACCCACGCGGTGACGCTGGGGCAGTCGGATTCGGCGACCACGCCGCGGGCCAGGGCTTCGGCCAGGATCGCGACCCGGGCCGCCTCGACCTGCCGGCCCAGGTCGTCGACCTGGCGGAAGAACGGCCCGAGCTCGGCGTTGCCCACCGCGAACATCTGCGCGGCCAGGCCGGTCAGCGAAGCGGTCGCCGCGGCCACCGCGCGCCGTGCCGCCTCGATGTCCAGTGTCCCTTGCATGCCTTCAACCTAGCCGTGACCACCGACAGCCCTCGGCGCATCCAAACGCACGAATTCACTTGCGAAGAAAGAGATTTCGCAAGGTCCGACCCGCTCAAGGTTTGCCACCCATGCGGTCGCACGGTCCCTGGGTTTGGCGGGCTGATAACCCGTGGTCAGCGGACCGCCCCGAGGACGTCCAGGTAGCCCGCGCTCGCGCGCCACAGCGCGTCGGCCACCGGCTCCAACTTGCCGGGGCTGAACCTGCGTTGCTCGTAGACAGCAGCGGTGGACTCCAGTGCCCGCAGGCTCACCGCCAGCTCAGCATCAAGCCGTGATGCCATCTCGTGAGGAGTTGGTTCTGGCAGGCGCAACGCTTCGGCGTGGCCGTCGCGAAGGGCTGCCAACCCGTCGGCCACGCCCTCACCCGACTCATCCTGCATACCGTGCTCGTCCCAGACCAGAAGTGGACGGCGGATGCGGTGGTTCCACAGCGGTGCGCGGGTCGAGCGCCATATCGCCACCACGGGGTTCTTGGCGAGTCCGGTGGCATGGGACCAGTGCTCGGCCCCGGCCGGAGCACAGAGCCAGGCGACATCCTCGACGGGCAGGTCGACTGCGAGAACGACCGGAAGGGAGTCGAGATCATCCCGACTTGTCAGCACCTCTCCAAAGGTCCAGAGCGCGGTGACCCGCAGCGGGAAGATCGTGGCCGGCCGCCCTGACATGTCGGCACAGACCCGGGCCAGCTCTTCCAGATGATGAACCGCGCGAGACCACTTCATGCATTCACGCTACCCAGCATGGGGCACGGACTTCATGGGACTACCGCGATTCAGGGGTTCACCGAGAGTAGGAGAGCGGATGCGGTCAGTGCGACTGCCAGGGAAACCTCGATGACAGCGCCGAGCACGTCACCGGTGATGCCGCCGAGACGACGAGTGGCCCGGCGGATCACGGCGACGCCGCCGAGCGCCGCACTGCTCATCGCCACCGGACCCGCCCACCAGGAGGGGCCGGCCCACTGAGTCACCAGTGCCGAGACGCCAAGCAGCAGAACGAAACCGAGCGCAACCGCGGCGGGCTGCACCGTGCCTGCGACGGTGGCACCCAGTCCGTCCTTGCGGGCCGAGGGCACCCCCGCGGAGCAGGCCCACGCCAGGAGCTGTCGGCTCGCAAGGACGCTGAGGGCGACGAGGGCGACGCCGGGCCCGGTGGTCAGCAGGAACGCCAGCGCCCCGGCGTCGACCAGGAGCACGAGGACAACGGCAGCCACGCCGCTCGGGCCGATGTTGCCCCGCCGCATGACGTCCAGCGCAGCGGCCCGGTCGTAGCTTGCCGACAACCCGTCCGCCGTGTCGGCCAGGCCGTCCAGATGCATGCCGCGGGTGGCGAGGGTGACCGCGACCAATGCCACAGCGGCCGCCAGCAGGGGAGGCACCGGTACCTCGCGAACCGCCCATCCCCAGAGCAGCAGCACGCTGATGAGCGGGAGCTGGGTGACCGGTGCCAGCGCCATTGCCCGGCCGGCGACGTGTCGATCGACTCGGGTAGGGACCGGCACCGGGATGGCGGTCAGCGTGCCGAACGCCAGCTTGAGCCCGTCAGGCATCAGTCGGCCACTACGTGGCAGCCGGAGAGGTCCAGTACCCGACCGGCCACCATCAGGACGACGTGGTCACTGGCCGCACTGACGGCGGCGTTGAGCCGGCCCAGGTCATCTCTGAACATCCGGCCCGACGCGGTGGCCGGCACGATCGACCAGCCCACCTCGTTGCTGACCAGGACGATGTCGGCCGTGGCTGAGCGGAGTGCCTCGAGCAGCCGGGTAGTTTCCTCCTGCGCGTGGGATGCAGCCCGCTCGGGGTCCTGCCATCCGTCGATGTCGTCGACCAGCCGGGTCAGCCAGGTGGACAGGCAGTCGATCAGGACTGGTTCGTGAGCCGCCCGGATCACATCCGAGAGCTCAGTGGTCTCGAGAGTGGTCCACTGCGGGGGTCTGCGGGCCTGATGCAGCGCGATACGCGCTGCCCATTCGGGATCGGAACCGTCCGGCACGGGTCCGGGCGCGACGTAGGTGACCGTCGGCTGCGAGCGCAGGAGGCTCTCGGCATACCGGCTCTTCCCGCTGCGCGCGCCACCGAGGACGAGAGTGACGCTCATCATTGCTCCCTGGGGTGGTGCGTTGTCGGTCCCGCGGAGGACCTGGCGGTCGGATACACGGTATCGAGCCGACTACCGTTGGCTCGCAGGCAGTGCCACGGGGCACCCGACGAAGGAGATACAAGTGGGCGTTCCGACTGGGGCCTCGGCCTGGCCAGTGACGGGCTGGTTCCGTGGCTAGCGGACTTCTCGTGGCGGGTACCACCTCGGATGCGGGCAAGAGCCTGGTGACGGCCGGACTGTGCCGTTGGCTTGCCCGTCAGGGCGTGTCGGTGGCCCCGTTCAAGGCACAGAACATGTCCAACAACTCGATGGTCTGCCCGGACGGTGCGGAGATCGGGCGTGCTCAGTGGGTCCAGGCCGTTGCCTGCGGGGTCATCCCGGAGGCTGCGATGAACCCGGTGCTGCTGAAGCCGGGGTCGGATCTGCGATCGCACGTCGTCCTGATGGGGCGCTCGTGGGGAGAGCTCGAGGCAGGCGAGTGGGCGACCGGCCGCAAGGTGCTGGCGCAGGGCGCGTTCGAGGCCTTTCGTGACTTGTCATCGCGATTCGACGTGGTGATCGCGGAGGGCGCCGGCAGCCCCGCGGAGATCAACCTGCGCGAGGGCGACTTCGTCAACATGGGCCTGGCGCAGGCCGTGGACCTGCCCGTGGTCGTTGTCGGGGACATCGACCGTGGCGGGGTGCTGGCAGCCATGTACGGCACCCTGGCCCTGCTCGGTGAGGCGGACCAGGCCCGTATCCGCGGCTGGATCGTCAACAAGTTCCGGGGGGACCTGTCGCTCCTCGAGCCGGGTCTGCGGATGCTGGAGGAACGTACCTCTCGACCGGTGCTGGGCACGCTGCCTTTCTTGTACGACGTGTGGCTCGACGGCGAGGATGCGCTGGCAATCTCGGGCTGGTCCGGTGCTGACTCGGCCGGGACGAGCGCCGAGTCCGCTCTGGGTTCAACGCTCTCGGTTGCCGTGGTGCGCTTCCCCAGAGTCTCCAACGCCACCGATATCGATGCCCTGGCCGCCGAGCCAGGTGTCGATGTCCGGGTCACTGCCGATCCCGACGCCGTCGCCCGGGCGGATCTGGTGGTGCTGCCCGGGAGCCGTGCGACCGTGGCCGATCTGGAGTGGATGCGGAGCCGGGGTCTGGGTGCGGCGGTGCTCTCGAGGGCAGCGGCCGGTCGTCCTGTGCTGGGGATCTGTGGCGGGTACCAGATGCTGGCCGAGGTGATCGACGACCCTGACGGTGTCGAGTCCGGGTCTGCTCAGACGACTGCCGGGCTGGGGATGCTGCCGATTCGGGTGCGGTTCGAAGCGGCCAAGCATCTGGGGCGACCCAACGGACAGTGGCGCGGGAACGACGTGACGGCATACGAGATCCATCATGGGGTGTCCTCTCGTACCGTCGGTGGTCCTGAGGCGGAGCCGTTCCTGGACGGATGGCGCGCGGGGGCGGTGTGGGGGACCACCTGGCATGGCACCTTCGAGAACGATGGGTTCCGGAGGGCGTTTCTGGCCGAGGTGGCCTCCCAGGCGGGCGTGCGATGGCGGGCCGACCCGGGCGCGCCGGGGTTTGCCGCGCGCCGCGAGCTGATGCTGGATCGCCTGGCTGACGCGATCGGCGAGAATCTTGACACGTCGGCCATTGCTGCGATTGCGGGCGTTGATCTGTGAATTCTCGGGGCCTGGTCAGAGGTCGTAGACCTCGAACGTGACGGCGTGCTCGACACCCATGCTCTGGCCGCCGCGGCCGAGAATCATCTCGAGCAGGTCCGATGGTGACGGATAGTCCGCGCCGAGCCCTCCGAGATAGATCTGGTGGGCTTGCAGGGATGCGACCGCGGCTTCCAGGTGTCCGGTCACGTCCACGCCGTGGGTGATCTCGGGCGAGGCCGCCATACACACCCACCGCACTCCGCCCCAGGGCTCGTAGCCCTCATCCGCCAGGTCCGGGTGGATCCACCGGTTTCCGGCATCCCTGGACGCATCGAGGGCCGCAAGTCCCACCGCTCGATGGTCCGCCTGGTTGGTGCCTCCGCCGGCGAACCGCTCGCGATGGGTCAGCGTGACGACGACCTCGGGCTTGTGGATGCGGATGGCGCGGGCGATGTCGCGGCGCAGAGGCAGGCCGTACTCGACCATGCCGTCGTCGTGGTCGAGGAACTCCACGATGTCGACGCCCACCTCGGCTGCGCCGTCACGTTCCTCCTGGGCACGCAAGGACGCTGCCTCGCTTGGTGCCACTGAGTCGATGCCGGCCTCGCCGTGTGTGGCCAGCAGGTAGCTGACCGTCTTGCCCTGCTGCACCCAGCGGTCGACCGCAGCGGCCATGCCGTACTCGAGGTCATCGGGGTGGGCGGCCACGCACAGGGCTCGTGACCAGGACTCGTCGAACGAGGGAAGGACCTGTTCTTGCGCTCTGAGGTCGCTCATTTCGCCACGTTACACATGGTTCCCTCGAAGCGGTGGCCAGACACCCGGCCGTTCGCCGGTGGTCCATGATGGAACCTCGGGCGACCGTCGCCCCCAGGAGGAGTACCCGTGTCCTTGTTGAGCGAAACCGTCGCGGCGATCACGCCGGCCTCCGTCGAAGCGATGGCAGACGCCGAGGAACGCCAGTCGGTGCTCACCAAGCCACGCGGCTCGCTGGGTGTCCTGGAGGACCTCGGGACCCGTCTGTGCGGCATGTATGCCGAGTGCCCGCCGCCGATGCCCGAGCCGGTCACCATCGTGGTGTTCGCCGGAGACCACGGTGTCCACGCGCAGGGGGTGTCGCCATGGCCTCAGGAGGTCACGGCGCAGATGGTGGGGAACTTCCTGGCAGGGGGAGCGGTGGTCAACGCCTTCGGCCGACAGGTGGGCGCGGAGGTCGTCGTGATCGACATGGGGGTTGCCTGCGAGGTGCCGCCCGCGACGGGTCTGATCGTGCGCAAGATTGCCGCCGGCACCGCCGACATGACACAGGGTCCGGCGATGACACCGGCCCAGGCACAGGCGGCCATCGAGGTGGGCATCGAGGTGGCCAGGGACCGTGTTGCCCGGGGGAGCCGGCTGCTGGTCACCGGTGACATGGGGATCGCCAACACGACGGCGTCCGCGGCCCTGATCAGCGTCTTCACCGGCCTGGACCCCGCCGAGGTCACCGGCCGGGGCACCGGCATCGACAACCCGATGCTGGAGCACAAGGTGTCGGTGATCGAGACGGCCATAGCGATCAACCGGGTGAACCCGAACCACCCGCTGGCGGCGTTGGCCGGTGTCGGGGGATTCGAGCACGCGGGTGTCGTCAGCTATCTCCTGGCTGCGGCCGCACTTCGGACCCCCGTCATTCTTGACGGCGTCATCGCCTGCTCGGCAGCGTTGGTGGCGCGGGCGATCGCTCCCTGCGCCGCGGACTACTGGGTGGCCGGTCATCGCTCGGTCGAGCCCGGCGCGAGCGCGGCCCTTGCCCATCTCGGCCTCGCTCCGCTGGTTGATCTCGGGATGCGCCTGGGCGAGGGCTCCGGAGCGGCACTGGCCGTGCCACTGGTCCAGGCTGCGGCCCGCATCCTGCGTGAGGTTGCCACCTTCGACTCGGCCGGTGTCTCGAACAAGGAGTGATCATCTGAACGCCGGCGGAGATGCCCACCCGTCGACTGCGACCCGGGGGGTAGCCGAGGTTCAGCCGCTGACGACCACACCACGACGTCGGCGGATGCCGCGCTCGATGCCGGAGAAGACGGCGTCGACCGCGATGCCGATCACCAGGATCGTCACCATGAAAGCGATCATGTATGACGTGTCGCCCAGCTCGCGGCTCTGGTACAGGTACTGGCCGAGGCTGGGCCGGTAGGCGATGGCAACCATGAGCTCGCCGGCGAGCAGGGAGCGCCAGGCGAAGGCCCATCCCTGCTTGAGTCCCGACACGATGCTGGGCAGCGCAGCCGGCAGGACGACATGGCGATACAGCGAGAGGCCGCCGGCGCCGAGGTTGCGACCGGCCCTGACCAGCAGCGAGGGCACGTAGTCGACTCCGCTGATGACACCGTTGGCGATCGAGGGCACTGCGCCGATCAGGATGACGAACAGGATGGCCTGCTCGGACATCTGGAACAGCAGGATCGCCAGAGGGAACCAGGCGATCGACGGCATCGTCTGCAGTCCGGTGATCAGCGACCCGATGGCCGCCCTCAGGATGCGCGACCGTGCGACGAGAACGCCGAGCAGCAGCCAGGTACGTGGTCGACGAGCTGGTCCGGGCCGTTGCGGTTGGTACCGGTGTCACCGTACGTGCGGCCCATCTGGGCTTCACCCCGCCCACCCCGTCAGCGGCACTGCGAGAGCTCGCTGCCGACTAGTTCGCCTCGGTGCGGGTCGTGCCTTTGCTGTTCGCGCCGGGTTACCACCTGACCCACGACGTTCCACGGGCGGTCGAGGCCAGCGGGGTCGACGAGCGGATGGACGTCAGCGTGGCGCCGGCGCTCCTGGCCGGCGGGCCTGGCCAGCGGCAGCTGATGCTCAGGGCCCTGGCCGAACGCCTGCTCCAGGCGGGGGCGGACGGGTCGATCGACGGGCTGGTGCTGGCCTCGGCAGGATCGAGCTCGCGGATTGCCCGTCAGCACATCGCGCGCCTCGCCCGTGCCCTCGAGCGCTCACACGGCATACCGGTGGAGACTGCGTTCGCGTCCGCGGGCTCCACGCCCTCGCTGACGCAGGCTTGTGAAGCCCTCTCCGACAGGGGGGTTGGGAGCCCGGCGGTGGCCTCTATCTTCGTGGCACCCGGCAGGCTCACCGACGTGGTCGGCGCCTCATGCCCGGACCTACCCGTGGCGGACCCGTTGGGATCGAGCCCGGCGTTCGTCGAGCTGCTCCTCACGAAGGCGCGGGTGCCTGTCACCGGAGACCTGGGCATCGCCAACG
>Ga0209746_1001195_pt1 | contig 12579 bp, 6 predicted proteins | sample BarGraNGADG00211_3_FD_184496 | JGI IMG/M metagenome (GOLD analysis project Ga0209746, IMG submission 184496) | Arctic peat soil microbial communities from Barrow, Alaska - Barrow Graham LP Ref core NGADG0011-211 (SPAdes) (version 2) | ecosystem: Environmental > Terrestrial > Soil > Wetlands >...
TTCAGGACCGGCATGCGTGTAACAACCTGAATGTGTGTTACGTGGAATAGAAGAACCAACAACGTTACAAATACCGAAAATAAAAGCGCCTTGAGATTTTGCCAATTCAACTGCAGCTAATGTATCGGCAGTTTCTCCCGATTGTGAAATGGCTATCACAATGTCATCAGGATTAATAACAGGTTTACGGTAACGAAACTCAGATGAATATTCCACTTCAACCGGAATACGTGCAAATTCTTCTATGGCATATTTCCCGATTAAACCGGCATGCCACGAAGTTCCACAAGCAGTTATGATAATTCGTTTGGCTTTCAGAAACTTTTCTTTATTATCGATAAAACCGGCCAGCGTAATGTTATTTTCATCAATATTTACTCTACCACGCATGCTATCACTCAGCGTTTTAGGTTGTTCAAAGATTTCTTTTATCATGAAATGAGGATAACCCCCTTTTTCCAATTGATTCAAGGTCATTTCCAGTTTTTTGATTTCTGGTGTTTTCTCAACATTTCCTATTGTTTTGATTTTTAATTGTTTGCCACGTTGTAAAGTCACAACTTCTTCTTCGCCAATATACACTACCTGATTGGTATATTCTATAATCGGTGTAGCATCGGAAGCCAAAAAGAATTCATCCTCACCAATTCCCACTACCAACGGACTCCCTTTGCGAGCTGCCACTATGATATCTGGGTGATTTTTTTCTATAACTGCAATTGCATACGCACCAACAACTTGATTAAGCGCTAATTGAACTGCAGTAGTTAAATTAATATTGTTGGTTTTTTTGATAAATTCAATAAGTTGAATCAATACTTCTGTATCTGTCTGACTTTGAAATGTATAACCATGTTCCTTCAATCCTTCTTTCAGTATGGCATAGTTTTCAATAATTCCATTATGAATTAAAGCCAATTCTTCGGATTGCGAATAATGTGGGTGAGCATTTACCTGATTGGGTTCGCCATGAGTTGCCCAACGTGTGTGTGCAATACCAATTGTTCCTTCAATGTCTTTTTTCTCAGCAAAATGAACCAGGTCAGAAACTTTTCCTTTTGTTTTATAAACGTTCAATTTATCGTTATGTAATAATGCAATTCCGGCACTGTCGTATCCTCTGTATTCAAGACGTTGAAGTCCTTTAATAAGAATAGGATAAGCCTGTTTGTTTCCAATATAACCTACAATTCCACACATAATCTATTTATAATTATTGATTAATATTTACTTTTTCGTATCCGTTCCAAGGCAATTAATGTTTCTTCACGACTGCTAAATCCTGAAAATCGCATATAGCCATCGCCGGAGATTCCAAATACAATTCCCGGAGTTCCCACAATTTGATTTTCATATAATAACTGTTGAAAAAATTTCCATGAAGATTGATTATCTGGTGTTTTAACCCAAACATAAGGCGAATTTATTCCACCATATACTTTAAAACCCAACGATTTCAATTCGTTTCTTATGAGTGAAACATTTGTAAGATAATAATTTACCAATTCCTGTGTTTCGGTTTTACCTTTTCGACTGTAAATAGCTTCAGCTCCCCGTTGAACAATATAGGACACACCATTTGTATAGTTTGCATTTCGTCTGTTCCAAAGTTTAATAAGCGGAACTTCTTCACCCATTTTGGTGTAAACTATCAATTCTTGCGGAAAAACAGAATAACCACAACGAAGACCAGTAAAACCAGCTGTTTTGGAATAACTTCGTACTTCAACGGCCACTTTTTTGGCTCCTTTTATTTCGAAAATACTTCGCGGTAAATCCGGTTCATTTATATATGCCTGATAGGCTCCATCGTAAATTATAATACTTTGATGTTCAATTGCATAATCAACCCATCGCTTTAATTCTGTTTTTTTCAAAACAGTTCCTGTAGGATTATTGGGATTGCACAAGTAAATAACATCCACTTTTTCAGTTGGTAATTCTGGAACAAAATCGGTTCGTTCGGAACATCGTAAATAAACAACATTGCTCCATTTTTGTTCTTCGGTAAGCACTCCTGCACGTCCACTCATAATAGTTGCATTTTCATAAACCGGATATACCGGATCTGAAATAGCAATAATATTATCGCGCCCTAACACATGGCCAATGTTGCCAATGTCTGATTTTGCGCCATCATTTATAAAAACACTTTCTTTATCAATATTAATACCGTATGATCGATAATCTTTTAATATTTTTTCGATCAGAAAATCATAACCCTGAGGTGGACTATACCCTCTGAAACTCTCGCTCAAGCTCATTTCATCTATGGCAACTTGCATTGCCCGTACAACTTCATTTGGAAGCGGACGGGTAACGTCGCCAACTCCTAAACGAATTAATTTTGAATTTGGGTGAAGTACTTTGAAAGCGTTAACGCGCTTCTCTATTTCGTCAAAACAATAGATTTCGGGAGTTTTTAAATAATTCTCGTTTGCTAATGCCATTCAGGAGAAGGGTTATTAAAAATGAGGTTGAAATTCTACCGGAAATAAAGTGCAAAATTGCGCTTTTTTTTCCATTAATAAAAGCGTTTGCTGATAAAGATTGTAAATTTTAAATCAAAAAACATTCAAATAAAATTAAATAAATAAGACAAATTATTTTGTTTCAATTCTTAATTAGTCTTGTTACTGACATTTATTTGTGTCTTTTTTTCAATTCCTTTGCCAAATCGTCAAGTGAATATCCTTTCGAAGTGAGTAATACTATAAGATGATACATTAAATCTGATGCTTCATAAATAAATCCTTCTTCAGTTCCGTTTGTTGCTTCAATAACTGTTTCAACGGCTTCTTCTCCAACTTTTTGAGCCATGCGGTTCACTCCTTTTTTAAAGAGAGAAGTAGTATACGAACCTTCTGGCATTTCTTTAAAACGTAAAGTTATAAAGTCTTGCAGGTATTTCAGGAAAGATATATCATCGGCATTACTTTCGCCCCAGCAAGTATCAGTTCCTGTATGACAAACAGGTCCAACCGGATGCACCTTTATTAATAAAGTATCGTTGTCGCAATCGGGTGTAATGGAGACAACATTCAGATAATTACCGCTCTCCTCCCCTTTTGTCCACAAGCGATTTTTAGTACGACTAAAAAAAGTAACCTGACCGGTTTTCTGTGTTTTGGTTAATGCTTCTTCATTCATATAACCGAGCATCAACACTTTCGATGTCCATTCATCTTGAATAATAGCAGGCACCAAACCATTTGATTTTTGAAAATCTATATTCATTTTGTTTTGATTTTGCTTATCTGGCTAATGATCGGCAAAATTACTAAAAATCACTCAAAAATAAGTAGTAAAGACTGAAAAATTAGGGTTTTGTTTATTTTTCAACTAAAACAAGCCTGAAAATATTTAAAATAAAAAGGAATCTGAACTTTAATTTTGAAAAAATATTGTACTTTTGCTAACCATTTGAGAAGGAAAGTTGCCGGAGTGGTCGATCGGGACGGTCTCGAAAACCGTTGAACGGGTAACTGTTCCGAGAGTTCGAATCTCTCACTTTCCGCAATCAAAGAGAGGAAGTCTATATCAGACCTCCTCTCTTTGTAAATTACTTATTACCAAATACTTGCTATTTCGTAATTCGTTCCAACCATTTCAACATGGCTATCATGGTAAACATAGAAATACAGCAAGCCGCTACAAAAATAGTCCAGGTTAATGATATCGGAATGCTTGTATAGAATATGGCGCCAATAAACAGCAATGAATTACCAACTGCTGTTGCTCCTAACCAGCAACCCTGCATGATTCCCTGATATTTAGGCGGAGCCACTTTCGAAACAAAAGAAATTCCCAACGGACTGATAAATAACTCGGCAACTGTCAATATCAGGTACGTTCCGATTAAGAGAAAAGGCGTAACGCGTTGTGCGTCGGGTAAACCACCCATGGTTGTTATTTCGGCTTTGGATGGTAATCCGATTGAACATACCGACATAATCACATAAGCCAATGCGGCTATTCCCATACCAATGGCAATCTTCTTTTGGGTTGAAGGTTCTTTACCTCTCGATCGTAAAGCTCCGAAGATAGCCATAATGACCGGAGTTAAGAATACCACGAAAAACGGATTAATGGATTGGAAAATTTCAGCCCCCTGAAGTGTAGTAAAGCCTAAATTGATTTTAATACCGCTCAAATCGGTATAATCTTTTGCAAAGTAAGTTAGCGTCAATCCATTTTGATGAAACGAGAACCAGAAGAAAATAACTACCGCAAATACGGCAAATAAAGCATATAACCGTTGTTTTACTTCTTTTACATCCATTTCTGTTATAGCTGCTCCGGTGGTAGTATCATAAGCTGATTTTGGATCAGGGAAATTCTTTTTATTGACTATATAAACGACAAGCGAAATAAGCATAGCAACAATGGCAACCCCAAATGCATAATGAAAACCGGTTGCAAAAAGGTTAAGATATTCCTTGGCAAAAACGGTCATATCATTTCCGGCAAATCCAACCTGAGTTGCGAGATCGTGCATGCGAGTGGCTGCTTCTACCGAAATATTTCCACCTAATTGTTCATGACAAAGTGCCGGCAAATCTGAATTATATGCAAAACCGTGTGAACTAACCCACCAGTTACGAACCCCAACTGCTGCAAAGGGAGCAAAAATAGCCCCCACATTGATAAACATGTAAAATAATGAAAAGCCGGAATCTCGCTGACTTGAATACTGCGGATTGTCGTACATTTGACCAACGAGCGCTTGTAAGTTCCCTTTAAAAAGCCCATTACCTAATGCAATTACAAACAAGCCAAAACATGTAATAGCAAGAAATAATCCAAATGAATTGGCAGGAACAGGTGTGGGAGTCGGGATAGCAATCAGAAAATATCCAATTGCCATTAAGATCAGCCCAACTAGAATGGTTCCTTTATAATTGCGTTTTTTATCGGCAATTAAACCTCCGAAAAAGGCCAGAATGTAAATTGAAAAATAAAAAATAGAATAAATAAGTCCGGCTTTTACTTCGTCTAATCCGAATTTCGACATAAGGAAAAGCGAAAGAATTGCCATCATGGTATAAAAACCAAAACGCTCGCCCATATTGGCTAATGAGGCAGCTAATAATCCTTTAGGATGTTTTTTGAACATAAAAAATTAATTTAATGATTTGTTAATGTGTTATTTAATTCATTTCTTACTGATAACTGACCATTGATAACCGTTCACTTATAACTGTTCATTATTTTTAAGGTTTCAACACCACTCCTTTATTTTTTCGTCCGTCCACTTTTATAATAATCGGCTTTTCAAAACGAATATGACGGATAAATTCCGATTCATAAACAGCCGGTTGTGCATTTAAATATTCTGTGTCATAGCTTCCATCTCCCAAGAATGGATTGATAGTAAAATAGGCCACACCGAATGAAGTCAGATTTTGAAAAAAATGGGTTCCCTGACTTGGATCAACACGATAATTGGATAAACCGGATTCTACAATCAATCGCGCATTACTTATATGCGACCATTTTACAGGAATTCCTAACCAAGGATCGGCTGAGCCCCAACGTCCGGGACCAACAAGTATATAATGGCGGTTTTCGTTCACTAATTGACGGTTCAGTCGTTCAATTTCAGACATGATAAGCTGATTTTTAGCGGCGCTAAATGCTTCGGGTTTTACATAAACCAAATCGTACAAATCTGTTGTAATACCGTGTCCCAAAGCACTCTTGCTCGTTATTATAGCATTTTTTTCAGGAATTGAACCAATATCTTCATTTATCATTTCCTTGTTGTCTACAATCGGACGAATCTGAAGCAAATAAAATGTATGTTGTTTCTTGGGAGAATAATCCAGATTGACGGCAAATTCTATTTCGATAGGTCGTCCCATTTCGGATTGCGCAATATGCAGCACTTCTTTTAAAATTTCTGCAAGAGGAAACACGTTGTGTTGTAATATATTAGCAAATGTTATAAGTTTTTTTCCCCCTTCATACAAACTATCGTAAATAAATCTATCCTGAATATTAAAAGTAGAAGCAATATAACGAAGCGTGCCATCTTTTTCTGCATCAGCAATAGGAATTTTCAATAAATTAAATCCATCGTCAACCTGAGGAACAAATTGAGTCTGACTTAAATCCAAAGCATTGAAATAAGTTTGTGTTTCACGCAATGCCAAATCCAACGTACTGGTTTGAAGAACACTGTTGGGATAAGCAGGCGAAAAACGCAAACTCATGCCGCCATCCATAATGTATTTCCCGAGTCCCAGAGCAATATTGGCAATTCCGTCTTCTGATTTTTCTGCTCCGATCGGATAATAATTCAATGAACGAGAAACCCCTGAAAATGAAGGGTAGTATCTGGTTTCATAAGCATTACCACAAATTTCCTGTAACACAATAGCCATTTTTTCTTCGTCAATCAAATTTTTTGTTGCCGTCATATACGCTTTGCTGTCGCGATAAAAAACGGAAGCATAAACCCCTTTAATGGCTTCGGTAATCATTAGCAGCATTTGTGTTTTACTTTCGCCGTTATAGGGTACCATATAGGTGGAATAAATTCCGGCAAAAGGCTGATAATGTGAATCTTCTAATAAACTGGACGAACGAACTGCAATTGGTGTGTTGACGGTCCCCAGAAAAACGTTCAAATCGGCAATCAAATGCTTTGGAATGCGGGCTTTCAAAAAATGTTTCAGAATGACTTCATCATCCAAATCCGATATAGCTATCGGATAGAGTTCGTTAAGTTCCATGAACTCGTTAAAAATGTCAGTGCATAAAACTACCGTTTTAGGTATCATGATCAGTGCATTCTCAAAATTTTCAAAACTCTCATTTCGTTTTATCATAGCGTCAATAAAAGCCAGACCACGACCTTTTCCTCCCAAAGAACCTTCACCGATACGAGCAAAATTGGAATACTGATCAAACCGATCACGCTGAAAAACCGCTACAACGCCTCTGTTTTTAACTTTGCGGTAATGTACAATTGCATCAAATATAATCTGGCGGACTTTTGCCAAATCGCTTGAAATATCTTTTTCTACATTGATATTTTTCAAAAATTCAGCCAACGGAAACATGGCGCGTGAATATAACCATCGTGAAATATTGTTGCGCGAAACATGAAAAAAAAGCGATTCATCGCTGACAGTGAAAATGCTTTCCTGCAATCCACGTAAATTTTCTACGCGAGCTTCCTCTTCTCCTGTTATAGGATTAACAAACATAAAATCGCCAAAACCAAAGTTATCGGTAATTTTCTCGCGCAATTCCATCAATAGTGTTTTTGACATTTTATTCAGAAAAGTCGCTTTAACGAGATCTGCCGCAGCATGATTTGATTCTTCGGTCGATTCGCAAATCAGCGGGATGTGCTTATCCTGTTTGCGGATTTCACTACATAAATTTATCCCTGCTATTTTATTTTTCACACCATTTTGTGGGTAACTCACATCGGTAATTACCCCCAACATATTGTGTTTGTATTTCTCGTAAATGGCCATTCCTTCTTCGTATGATCGTGCCAATAAAATTTTTGGACGGCCTCTCATACGGAGCATTTGTTCGTGTTCGTTCAATGCTTCGGTCATAAAGGAGCGCGATTGCTTAAAAACATATTTGTAAAGATGCGGAACGATCGAAGAATACCATCGAATAGAATCTTCAACAAATAAAATAACCTGAACGCCAACCGAATTTACATCTGCTTCTACATTCATTCTGTCTTCAATCAGTTTGATTATAGCCAACAGAATATCGGAATTTCCCAACCAACTGAACACGTAATCGATAGCACTTAAATCCTCATTGGCAATGCGTTGAGATACTGATTTAGAAAATGGCGTAAGCACTACGATAGGAATATCAGGAAATTGTTTTTTCACGCGTTTTGCCCATTCAAACGGATTGATACTATCTCCGCTGGGCATTGAAATAATTAATTCGAAGGTTCGGTCTCTGAGTTGTAAATTGGCTTCTTCTTCCGTTGAAACCAAGGTAAAACGAGGTGGATAACGTAAATGCAGCGATGTATATTCATTAAAAATCAACTCATCAATTCGTCCATCTTCTTCCAACACAAAAGCGTCGTATTTACTGGCGTACAATAACACATTATAAATCCTGTGCGTCATCAGATTGGCAAAGGAAGTATCCTTGAAATACAGTTTCTTAATGCTGGGAGTATTCATTCTTAATTCTTAATACATAATTATATAGATTCGCTGAGCAAAAGTAATAAAAGGATTGAATTTTTTAGTAAGAAAACGGAATGAATTATATAAATCAAAAAAAATCATGAAAAACAGCAATTAGATATAAAAAACCCTTTGATTTTTAGATTAAGAAAAATAAAGTTAATATATTTGCATGTATTTGGAATGAATATTCCTTTTCCAATGGTTGACAAAGAAATATTATTCTGCCGGCCGTACTCAACTGAAAAAAATCATGCAAAAAGACAAAACCCTTAAAGAATTCCGCTATGGCGAAGATAGAATGACCATTGGCAGAGCACTTAACTTAGCCAGAGGATTGGAAAAAGGAATTTTAACCGCCACAGTTCGCTCGAAAGTGAAAATAAACCGCGATGTGGTGGAAAATATTGTACACAATAAAAAAGTGGTTTATGGCATAAACACCGGTTTTGGACCTTTATGCACCACGTTGATTGGTGAAGAAGACACAAAAAAACTGCAATACAACCTGTTGATGAGCCACAGCGTGGGTGTTGGAAATTCGATTGACAAAGAAATTGCCAAATTGATGATGATTCTCAAAGTTCACGCGCTTTGCAAAGGTTATTCCGGCATTGCCGTAGAAACGGTTGAACGGATTTTGTGGCACATCGACAACAATGTCATTCAGTGTGTTCCCGAGCAAGGTTCGGTCGGTGCTTCGGGCGATTTAGCACCACTTTCGCATCTTTTTCTGCCACTGATTGGCATGGGAAAAGTTTGTTTCGACGACAAAATAAAACCCATGTCCGAAGTGCTGGAACTATTCAATTTGCAACCGGTCGATTTGGGTCCGAAAGAAGGATTGGCGTTGATAAACGGTACTCAATTTATGAGTGCTCACGCGGTTATTTTGTTGGAAAAATTCCAAAATTGTTTGGATCATGCCGACATTATTGCAGCCATAAACCACGAAGCCATGATGGGTTCTGTGACCTGTTTCGACGAAGAATTGCACAATCTTCGACCTTATTCGGGCAGCGTTTATGTTGCAAAACGTATGCGGACTTTGCTGCAAAATTCTGAAATTGTGACATCTCACCAAAATTGTCACCGTGTGCAAGATCCATATTCTTTGCGCTGCATTCCGCAAGTTCACGGTGCATCGCGCAATGCGTGGCTTCACCTGAAAGAAACCATTCTGATTGAAATTAATTCTGTTACCGACAATCCAATCATTTTTTCGGAAGATAAAACCATTAGTGGTGGACATTTTCACGGTCAACCCATTGCCATGCCCATAGATTATGCAGGATTGGCTGCCGCCGAATTGGGAAATATTTCCGATAGGCGCGTGTATTTATCCATGATGGAAAGTGTGCCGGGATTGCCCAAATTGCTCATGAAACACACCGGCTTGAACTCGGGTTTTATGATTTTGCAATATACCACAGCTGCTTTGGTCAGCGAGAATAAAACCTTATGTTTTCCGGCAAGTGCCGACAGCATTCCTACATCGCTTGGTCAGGAAGACCATGTAAGTATGGGTTCAATCGGCGTTCGCAAAAGTCTGCGAATTGTGGAGAATCTGGAAAAAATTCTGGCTATCGAAATGCTTACAGCGGCTCAGGGATTTGATTTTCGCAAGCCGTTGAAATCCGGAATTCTGATTGAAGAAGCGCACAAACTTATTCGGGAGCAAATCACATTTGCCGATACCGACCGCATTTTCTCCGACGATATTGAAAAAGCAATTGATTTAATCCGTTCAAAAAATATAATTAGTCAACTGAATCAGGTTGCCAAAAAACATCATATCGATTTTAAAAACGAAGAGCATGAATTATTCGGAATTTATTGAAAAATATGCTTCACATCCTCATTATGTAGCACCGAGAGGCAATCTTTTGCATGCAAAATCGTGGCAAACCGAAGCACCGTTGCGCATGTTGCTGAATAATCTGGATGCCGAAGTAGCCGAAGATCCGGCCAACCTGATTGTGTACGGTGGAACCGGACAAGCCGCACGGAATCCCGAATCGGTGAAAGAAATTATTCGCATTTTGTTGGAAATGGACGAAAATCATTCTTTGTTGGTTCAATCTGGAAAACCTATCGGTTTGGTGCGTTCGCATCCTCAAGCACCACGAGTTTTGATTGCCAACAGTAATTTGGTTCCGGCTTGGGCAACTTGGGAACATTTTGAAGAATTGAAATCGAGAGGTTTGATGATGTACGGACAAATGACCGCCGGAAGTTGGATTTACATAGGTTCGCAAGGCATTTTACAAGGAACTTACGAAACTTTTATGGAATGCGGACGCCAATATTTTAAGAGCGATATGAAACATAAATTAATTGTTTCGGGAGGAATTGGTGGCATGAGTGGTGCTCAACCATTGGCTGCAACTATGGCCAAAGCAGTTTATCTGGGTGTGGATGTAGATCCGGAACGAATAAAAAAGCGGTTGGAAACACGTTATATCGACAAAATGACTTTCGATTACAACGAAGCCGTAAAATGGACATTTGAAGCGAAAGAAAAAGGCGAAGAAGTATCCATCGGATTGGTTGGCGATATTGGCGATGTGCTCGAAAAACTCCTGAACGATAATATTATTCCAGAAATTCTGACTGACCAGACTTCGGCTCATGATCCGCTAAATGGGTATGTGCCGAATGGTTTTTCATTGGCAGAAGCATTGGAACTGCGTAAAACAAATCCAACTTTTTACAAAGAAAAATCGTTGAAAAGCATGGCACGCCACGTGGGTTTTATGCTCGAAATGCAAAAACGTGGCAGCATAACGTTTGATTATGGCAATAATTTACGTGAATTTGCACGTCAGGGAGGCGAAGTAAATGCTTTCGATTACGATGGATTTGTTACGAAATTTATCCGCCCGTTGTTTTGCGATGGTAAAGGTCCGTTCCGTTGGGTGGCGCTTTCGGGCGATCCGGAAGATATATTTACTACCGACCGGGAATTAATGAAGTTATTTCCTGAAAACGAACATTTGAATAAATGGCTTACCGAGGCAAAGGAAAAAATTGCTTTTCAGGGATTGCCAAGCCGCATTTGCTGGCTGGGAATGGGCGAACGTGAAAAAGCCGGTTTGTTGTTCAACCAATTGGTAAAAGATGGAAAAGTAAAAGCACCGATTGTGATTGGACGTGATCATCTGGATTGTGGATCAGTTGCTTCACCAAACCGCGAAACGGAAGGAATGCTCGATGGAAGTGATGCAGTATCCGACTGGCCGTTATTGAATCTGATGGCCAATACAAGTGGGGGAGCTACCTGGGTTTCATTTCATCACGGAGGTGGAGTGGGAATCGGTTATTCGCAACATGCAGGCATGGTTGTTGTGGCCGATGGCACCAATCGCGCAGCCGAATGTTTGAGTCGGGTTTTATTCAATGATCCGGCAATGGGAATTTACCGTCATGCCGATGCCGGTTATGAAACTGCTATAGAAAACAGAAAGAAATTGGCCCCATAACCCCCTAAAGTGGGAAATTTTTCGATTATTATGAGCACAAAAGACTGAAAATAAAAGTAACTCTATTTATATCAAAAACTCTATTCAACCTTTTTTTAATTCCCCCTTTAGGGGGTTAGGGGGCATTTATTATGACACTAACCGGACCTTTCAAACAAATCCTTACCATGGATAATTTGCCCGAAAAAGGGAAATTGTCAGACGATCAAATGGAAATTATTCCCGATGGTGGCATTTTGCATCAAGATGGAAAAATAATTGCTGTGGGTGCTTTTAAACAATTGAAAAAGCAATACAACCCTACAACAATTGAACGATTGGAAGGTAATTATGTTGGTTTGCCCGGAATGATTGATGCACACACGCATATTTGCTGGGCAGGTTCACGTGCCAACGATTACGCTTTGCGCTTGTCGGGAAAAAGCTATCTCGAAATTGCCGAAACCGGAGGTGGAATTTGGAATACTGTGCAAAAAACACGTGAAGCGTCGATAAACGAATTGACTGAATTGACGGCTCAACGAGCTAAAAAATTAGTTGAACAAGGCGTTACAACTATCGAAGTAAAAAGCGGTTACGGATTATCGGTTGAACAGGAATTGAAAATACTGGAAGCCATAAAGTTGGCCGATAAAAATTCGGATGCCGACTTAATTCCAACTTGCCTGGCGGCTCATATTCTTCCGAAAGATTTCGACGGAACCGAAACTGAATATTTACAACACATTATCAGCAAGTTATTGCCCGAAGTGTTGAAAAGAAAATTGGCCAATCGTGTAGATATTTTTGTGGAGAAAAATGCATTTTCTGTTCAGGCAGCGAAAACCTATTTGTTGAAAGCCAAAGAATTAGGATTTGACATTGTGCTGCATGGCGATCAGTTTAGTGTTGGTTCGGCTTTGTTGGCCAATGAA
>Ga0209746_1001196_pt1 | contig 12579 bp, 12 predicted proteins | sample BarGraNGADG00211_3_FD_184496 | JGI IMG/M metagenome (GOLD analysis project Ga0209746, IMG submission 184496) | Arctic peat soil microbial communities from Barrow, Alaska - Barrow Graham LP Ref core NGADG0011-211 (SPAdes) (version 2) | ecosystem: Environmental > Terrestrial > Soil > Wetlands >...
ATAAACTGTCAAATTGATAGTATGAAAAGTGGCTAAAAATCATAGAAATCACATTCTATAACCGTAGATCGAAATGTCAAATTCATATTGGATATAATTGTCAAAAATCGAAAAAACCACGTTTGCCTGGATAGAAAATAAGTGTCAAATTTATGTCTAAAAAATCGATAATAGAAAGAGATTATGATACACTTGATAAATCGAAAATTCACTCAGTAATAATTTGAACTGTCAAATTTGGGCTGTAATAATATCAAGACACCATATCTTCCATCGCTGTTTTAATTTCCTCATATTTTGCACCCTTCCTCAGGATCTTGAAATTAACAAGGTCAACAACCGTCGAAGGCTCCCCGGAACAGTCCCCCCCATCCAGTATATAATCCGCTGCTATCTTGATTTGCGCCAGTCTTTTTGGAGGTGCTTCCCCGGAAATATTGGCGCTCGTTGAAGTGATCGGTACTCCTGAAAGCCGGATCAGCTTTATCGTGGTATCATGAGCTGGAAAGCGTATTCCCACAAGTTCAGAACCAGAAGTGAGAATATCGGGAACTTTTTCTTTCTTTTTCAGGACAACTGTCACCGGCCCTGGAAGGAATATGTCTATAAATCGCTTTTCTTTTTCCCCAATATACACAAGGTCTTCCATCATCCCAAAGTCGGATACCGCAACAGAAACCGGTTTATCTTTATCCCGTTTCTTTATTGTGAATACTTTTTCAAGGGCAATATTTGAGAAAATATTTGCACCTATGCCATACACGGTTTCTGTGGGATAGATGACTATACCGTTTTTCTTAATTATATCAGAGGCTTTCTTAAGATCCTTTCCGATCATGGGTAAGCCTCAAATTCAAAAAAATAAACAATTAACTCGGACGAACTGAAACGAACTCACATTAATGGAGTTCGTTTCGGTTCGTTTTAGTTCGTTGTTATCGTTATTGATCAAATCCCACATAGTGCAGAAGTATTCCTGAAAAATTTATTGAAATAAAAAAAAGTTGTTTTTATTAACTAACTCACGCCGGAACGATCGCCAACGATGTTACCGGGCAGTTCCGGGTGCATATTCCACATGCGATGCATACGCCATAATCAATTACTGCAACGCCATTGTTCACATATATCGCAAGTTTCGCGGTGTTTGCATCAAAATCATCCGCTTTTGAGAGTTTTGTATTTTGCGGGCAGACCGACACACATATTCCACATCCGTTGCATATCTCAGATTGCATTAATTTCTTATCCTTTGCCATGATGTATGATACTTCTTAGAATGATATGAACATTTCGATTAATACTGGGGTTCCAATCCTTCAAGCCTGTTTATAATTTCCCGGTTCAATCCTGATGTCAGCTCCTTTTTCTCCCGTTCTTTGTGTACTGCATCAATACCAAGCTCAAATAATTTATCAAGTTCGGTTGAAGAGCTTATCGATAGTAAGGTCAGGACACTTGGCATTTTTCCGTTCTTCAAGAGAATTCCCTTAAAGATCTGTCCAATTTCGCTGGATAACTTCTCAACCTCACTTGTGATATCATTGACATTCAGGTATTTTTCATCTCCCTCAATTATCATCATCGCCCTGTTCGATTCCTTATAGGGTTCAAGCTTGAAGAGAAGACCTGCATACGAAATGCTATGCTGGATGACAGATTTTATAGGCATATTCTTGTCGCCTTCACCAAAACCCATCGTTGCAAGCTTTATTCCTCCCGACATAACAGTTTTAAAATCACCCAGGTCAGTTACCATCATCATTTCGCTGTCAAGCGCTTTTAATAGAAAGAGAAACCTCTTGGCAACAGTAGAATTTATTTCATCATAAGCATTTTTTATATCCTTTCCGAGATGTTTTAGATATTGATTATCCACAATTATGGTGCCATCACCATTTCCATCCATTATTTCTTTTACACAAAAGATAGAATTTTGCAGGTAGATAGAACCTTCTTCCCTGAATGGAAGCACTATTATCCCATATACATTGTATTTATAACGTTCTTTCATTGCATCTATTAAAAGTGGCGCGAAAGAAGATCCAGTTCCACCTGATGCCGAAGCCATAACAAAGGCAACATCAAAATCGCCACGCTCCTCTATGATCCGAAGCAGCAGCTCTTTATTTTCTTCAAAAGTTTGTTTCCCGACATTTCGGTTAGCACCAACTCCATGCAGATGGGGCACCTGGATCCTGTCTTTGGCTTTCGTGTGCTTCAATTCTTTGAGGTCATTTACGGCCGTATTAATGGCGATCGTTTCAACGTGGCTTTTGAATTTTTGATTTCCATAATATTTTGCCAGGGAGCTTCCCCCAAACGCTTCTTTGTTGATGGAATCAAGGATCCTGTTCCCACATTGTCCAACACCGATAATAAGTACATTTAGCATATTTCCTCTAGAACCTATACTCTTTATGTCTTTTCATAATAAATAACACTATGCCAATTATGATTATTATAACGGGAATAAGGATATACAGATAATTTTTTTCTTTTTCGGCTATATTAATAGAATCGGAATTTGAAGAGAAACCTGTCGAATCATCAGAATAACTGGTTTTCAATTGAATAGAATAATTTCCACTTTCAACTGCTTTTAAAGTAGCAGAATATTCTTCGGATTCATCTGGCTCTATCTTTTTATATACCTGCCTTAGTTCTCCTTTTGTTACTTCCATTCCTTTTGGAATCGGCCCTTCTATAAGTACCGATTCAGCAGAAATATTACCATTGTTTGTTATTTTAACTGTTACCTCGACCAATTCACCAGTAAATATATTCTTTCTATCCAGGGTAATATTTGTTAAAAGATGAGATTTCCCTTTATTTTCATCAAGAACAGTAATTGAGAGAGAATTTGATTTTGCACTATTTGAACCGTACTTTACTGTTGTAGGTTCAATATTATATGATCCCGGCTCCGCTGCCTTCAGGGCAAACAAAAGTTCCAGGCTGTCACCCGCTTTAAGTTCGTCTTGTATGGCTGGAGGAAAACTTGAGCCTGGAGCTCTCGTAAATCCTTGTGGCAACTTTTCATCCAATGTAAGGTTTTGCGCAGTTCCATTACCAGTATTTTCAACAATAATTTTAAATTCTACAACATCCCCTTTATTTAATATTATTTTATCGACAGATTTTGTTATTAGTATGTTTGGTATTTTCTCAGAGATCACGGGGATTTCAATAGTATATTTTTCCGGGATTGACCATGTATCAGGATATTCCAAAGTGATCTTTGCGACTGTTTGAGAAATAAATGAGTAATTAAGTTTGATCTTATTAAAGGGTTCGTCATTGTTAGAAGGATCTTCATTTTCCCGTAAATAAAATTGTTTTGTTAATCCTTCGGTAATTAGATTGACCTTAACGAAGTGCATATCTCCCGGTTTACTGATCTCAATCATCTCTATTTTGTAGAATCCCTTCATGAAATTTAATCCCGTATAATTTTCAAGGAAATAGGAGTCGGTTTTGACGGCATTAACAGGAATTGAAAAAAGTAATAGAATTAAAAATGGAATAGATAATTTTCTCAGCGAGCAATAACCATTATTCTGAAGTGATCTCATTAACAAACAGTCTATGCTATCTATTATATTTAAACCTTATGAGCATGATATGTATAGTTAAAAATATATATCACATCTCGATGCGCGAGATAATCCCGTGAAGCTTGTGGGGGGGAAGTTTATAAAATTGTACAAAGGCAGGAGTAAGCTTCTTAATCATAGAATAAATTCTCCAGATCACGTTATCCGAAACAATGTCCTCAAGACCGTAGAAAATCGTTTTTTCATCAATCCCATTTTCCCTCAAAATCTGTTCAACATCTACTACTTCCATATAGCCCATATAAATCTCAAATACCCTTAGCCCAACTGCAAGGTGACTCTTAAATGAACCGGAAACACCATATGGATTTTCTGTTTTTATAAGGGAAACAATTATATTATCATAATAAATTATATTATTATTGAACATTGTATTGCCTATATACGGAGGCAACCTTTTGACATCTCTTGCAAAAAATAGAGCCGTCCCGCTGATTTTATTTAGATCGTTATATATTTTAGTATATTCTTCAAGAAAAACATCCAGGTTCAAAGGTGTAAGCGCTTCAGCCAGCCTTTTCTGTCCCTTGGTGTAAATCATTATTACACTGAAAGGTATTAAGGCCAGTATTATAGACCAGTAACCTCCATATGGTATCTTATGCAGGCTTGAAGTGAGAAAAACCATATCTACAAATGTAACAAGCAATGCTAAAATGAATTTTGATCTCTCATTTTTCATATAAAATATCCAGGTCATCATAATACCTGTGAGTGCCATTGTACCGGTGACTGCAAGACCATAAGCCTCCGCAAGGTATTCTGATTTCCTGAACACGAACATGATAAATAGAACCGAGAAAAGTAAAAACCAGTTTGCAGAGTCGATATATATCTGCGACTGCAGTTTTGTTGAAGTATAATCCACTTTAAGCATGGGCAAAACACGGGTCGTAATCCCCTGATAGACTATGGAGAACATCCCGCTGATCATGGCTTGAGAAGCTATGATCGTTGCAAAAATACTAAGTATCAGAAATGGAATATAAAGAATTTCTGCCTGCTGGAAAGCCATTTCAAAAAGAACGTTTTTTGTTTCGGGATGCTGTAGAATGAAAGCTCCCTGCCCCAGGTAATTTAATAAAAGAGCAATAAATACCAGATACCACGCCCTGATTATGGGAAGCTTGCCTAATTGTCCCATATCTGCAAATAGAGCTTCACCGCCTGTGGCGCAAAGGATGACCTGGGAAAGCAGAATGAATCCTGAAATATGGTTTTCCATGAGATATTCTATTGCATAATACGGATTAATCGCAAGAATTATTGAGGGGACTTTAATTATGGAAATAAGACCTGATAATGCGATCGCGCAAAACCATAAGACCATGATAGGCCCAAACGCCCATGAAATTTTTTCGGTTCCTTTTCTCTGGATTGTAAAAAGGGCAATTGCGATCATTGCTGCAATGATAACAATTGTTCCCTGGCTTATTCCTTCAAGCCCGGGGATAAAAGCCATCCCTTCAACTGCACTGAGTATGCTGATGGCTGGCGTTATTACGCCGTCTCCGAAAAGGAGAGATATACCGATAATGGAGAGGAGCGAGACAAATGCTACATTTCTTCCAGATTTTAATAGTGGTACAAGTATTTCCTTAAGAACAATTGTTCCCCCTTCACCTTTTTCCCCAAGGCTCATGGCAAGCCAGGCATACTCCACGGTCACCACTATAATTAGTGTCCAGATAATCAATGATATAATTCCCATAACATGGGCTTGTGTTTTAGAGGTCAGGAGAAAAATAACAGTAAGCGTATAGATCGGACTTGTTCCGATATCACCGAATACAAGACCCAGCGATTTTATTATTCCCGTGAGACTTTCTTTCTTAAACATATTACTATCTTGCTTTTGTTATAAATCTTCTCTTCACATTATCTCATTGCTTTTAATGTTTTCCAATTAAACGTCTCGTCTTCTACTGATTTAGTTAATTCCAATATAACCATATTTTTCACTTTATTCTAACTCATCCTCATTATATTATTTGAACCGTGTAAAAAATCTACAAATTGCCTAATATCGACGCAAAGTGTATGAAAAATTAAATAAGATTTCTTTCATATTATATTACTATTCTACAAACGGTTTCCTTGATTTTAATATAACATCCGCGACTTCAGGTCTCATGGAATCAGGCGATGGTCTCTTTCCCGCCTCTATCATCTGCCTCATCTTTGTGCCGCTAAAATCCACCCTGTCGGTATGGGGACAAACCTTATCGTTTGATATTCCGCCGCATTTGTTGCAATAGAAGAATGACATGAAGAACATGGGTTCAATGCCAATGTCCGGGAATTCCTTGAAGATCTCCTGGGCAGCGAATGGATGATAGTAGCTTCCAACGCCTGCATGATCGCGACCTATGATGAAGTGAGTGCATCCGTAGTTCTTCCTGACGATGGCATGAAATATTGCTTCCCTGGGGCCTGCGTAGCGCATCTCTGTCTGGAAAATACCAAGAACGACCCTGTCCTTGGGATAATAATTATCAATGAGCACTTCGTAGCTTTCAAGTATGACCTCATCAGTGAAATCGCCTTTTTTCTTCTTTCCGATGACCGGGTTTATGAAAAGCCCATCTACCACCGTGAGTGCGGATTTCTGTAAATATTCATGACCAAGATGCGCGACATTGCGCGTCTGGAACCCTACGATTTTTTCCCAGCCTTTCTCCTTGAAAAGATTCCTTGTTTCTTCGGGTTTCATAGCATATTTATAATAAGGAGTTTTGGATTCATTTACCAGACTTATTTTACCACCAAGCAATGTGTCTTTCATGGAATATGTCTTTGCCACGCCTGGATGGGCGGCATCGTTCGTCCCGTAAACCTGTTCTGCGAATGCTCTTTTATCATAGCCGAATGTTTCTTCGACCTGCATTACTGCAACGATATGATCATCATTCTTAAGAAGGATCTCGTCTCCATCCTTTATCTCATTGTTATCTGTGTCAAGCACGATGGGAAGGGTCCATGGAAGGTCATTGGAGAGGCGCTTCTTATAAAGTATGCTCTCATAATCTTCACGTGGGTTGAAACCTTCAAGAGGACTGAATAAACCTGATGCGACATTCTCCACATCTTTCATGAGGTCAACGCTGATTGGAACGCTCTGGTAATCAGAAGCTTCATCGATTATCTTTTTTCGTTTCTGTTCAGTTAATGTCCTGTTAATTAATTTTCCGCCGTGCGGTTTTATTTGATTCATGTCTATCCCGGTTTTTCCTCTTAGATTGAATTGCTCTGTAATAATTGTTTGCGAGGGGGGAAGATCGCAGGATTTGTGGGTGACTTTTGCGCAAGAGATTTAATATTTTAATAGTTATAATTATATGGCGCTTTAAACCGTAAAGTGTGCGAATGACGAAGATTCACACGGTCACATAAAATCTATTAATTCATTATCAATCTCGTTCCGTGCATGATGACAAGTATTTCAATAGCATCTGGTTTAGTTTGCTATATAATCCGATAATTTTGAAATATTATTTCACGAATGCATTTTCGATTATACTCCGGCACTATACCGCAAGCAGGTAGTGTGCAAGCGCAGATATCAAAGCTATGAAACTAATTATGAGAAAAGCTTCCGAGACCTTGAGCATTCTATGTTTCTTCGAAACTATTTCTTCAAAAGTCTCTTTCGAGGCGCTGCAAACTTCAATTATTTTTAGCTCGCCCATATACAGCTCAAAGGTTTACGCTGCCATGGCATTTCCCTTGTCTGTAACCTTTGCACTGTAATTATTGGATTCCCTGGATAGTTGAAGTTCTAAATCCCGATAATTCATTCGCACCACCGCATGTTGATGGTTTACATGAGTGAATGATATTATAAGCTTTCTTATTGTTAATATTAATGAATTGCTTAATAATGGGGGGGTTATAGGGTGAAACCAGTAACCTGAAAACCGGTTGTTCTACGCAGAGCAGCGGCGTTTTTTATAACAATTATTTCTCTTTGAGTATGAACTTGCAATTCTTATGCCCTGTCCCGTAACATTCTATTTCACTAACCCTGCAGGCATACTTCAATTTACTTAAAAAGACACCTTCGATGAATCCTTCATCCATAGAACAAAGAGTTTTTCCCACATCCGGCATTTTGCCGCAATGATAACAATTTACAACCGTAATTTCAGTCCCATTCCCATTTTTTATAGTCATATCCCCAAGCCTGTGCTCCTTCCAGAAGTCAGAAATTTCATCAAGAACGCCGCCAAATTCTTTTGATTCGAAATCACGTCCTATCCTTATACCAATATCCGTACCAAGCTTTTTCAAAATCGGTTTCGGATCGATACCATGTGCTTCCATTACGTATCGAAAAGAGCAGAAAAGTTTTTCCTTGAAAGAATCACCGTCAACTATTGATGAAGTTATAATATCCATTTGGGTATCATATTGCTGGTGTATAGGAGGTTCGGAGTAAGCAAGATATATCGCATTCAGGACAAAATATTTCTTTCGTTTATCGTTAGGAAAAGTTTTCTCATGTATGAGATCCATTTCCTGGAGGTCACGCAAATGCACAGAGATCGTGGATTTTGCTTTCATGGATTTTTCCACAAGTTCATCAAATGAACTATAACCATTATTGAGAAGTTCAAGGATCTTTAATTTGACAGGGCTGTCCAGCGCCACCATGCCGCGATTGTTAGATAGAATTGCAGTATTCCGGGACATTTCCATTAATTATAGATGGTTTTAGTTATATAAATAATGTTCGTTTCATTACGAAATTAATCTTGGGAAACAACATAAATACGAATCTGCGAATATCATACCAGATCATGACAAGGGATAAACGCACTATCAAATTCACAAAACCAATTTCATCAAATAAAGAAGGTTTACAGCTTGCTACACCGGAGATCGTAGCAAAATATATTGCGAAAAGACTGAAGACCGACATAATCGCAGACCTTGGATGCGGTATCGGCGGACAGGTCATTTTTTTTGCAAGAGTTTGCAGGAAGGTCTATGCTGTTGATAATGATCCTGAAAAGCTCCAGTATGCACGAGAGAATTGCAGGTTGTATGGTGTTGATAACGTCGAATTCATACTTGGAGATGCATTATCATCGCAGGTAAAGGAAAAAGTATCTGACGCCAATATTATTTTTTCAGATCCGGCGCGCCCCCTCTCGGAAAAAGAAAGAACTCTAGAGACTCTCAAGCCCCCAATTACAGAGATCATAAGAATATATTCTGATATAATACCTGATCTTGCATTCCATGCTCCGCCCCAGATGCCACCGGAACGTTTAACACTTAATTGCGAGCGTGAGTACCTTTCCCTAAACGGGCAATTGAACAGGCTGACATTATACATGGGTTCGCTGAAATGCTGTGAAAAAAGTGCAGTCGTGTTGCCCGGTGGGGAAAGGTTATGTTTATCCGGCGCCCCGAAAATTTGGGAGAGTTCGCTTTGTGAGTATGTTTATGAACCAGAACCTTCAGTGGTAAAGGCAGGTCTTCTGGATGAACTGGCAGGAAAATTGGGACAGGAACAAAAACAACTTTTCTTTTTTAAGGGAGATGAGCGCAGAACATTATTGACTTCACCCACGCTGATTGAATCGAATTTTTTTAAGGATAAATACAGGACGGTAGGCAGAACCGAGATGGATATGGTTAAATTGAAAGGTTTATTGATATCCGAAAAGGCGAAAAATGTAGTACTACGGCTTGATATTGATCCTGGAAAATACTGGGATATGAGGAAAACGCTTGAAGAAGGATTGAAGGGGACAAGAACGCTGCATGTTTTCGGGTTCGGGAATGAATTGATAATCTGCGAGAAGTTAGGATAGTACATGGATTAGTCGATATCAACAAGCATTGCTGATTTATTCTGAATAATAGCTGCTAATTCTACAGTTCTCAGGGCCCCGAATTCCTATTACGAACCACTTCTTCAATTCCCTTGTGGTCAGCCAGAGATTAATGACCGTGAACTAGCTGTTATCGCTGGCTGTAGAATTAATTTTAAGAAACCTTCTTTAAGTCCGGGATTTAGTGACTGCTTTAGATAAGTGTTTACGCTTATAAGATTATATTTATTGTATTTTGAGAACTGACAAACCTGAAAATCAGGCACACATGCTTACAATAGTACCTAATGAATAACCTATTTGTTAGCTGCATTTTCCAGACTGTGGAACACTGAAATAGAGCGACCAACGGAATTGCTAAATAATGAGTGCTGATGCCCCTGTAAATTTCATTGCAGATTGGTGATACAGGATAGCATAATAAGGGCAACTGTTTAGGTGAGAGTTAAGGTATGAAAAGAGTAGCCTACTGAAAGTTTAGGGGTAAGGGATAGGAGATCACAGTATAATTTTATATTTTTTATAGTATATATTGCCTATATTTTGTTTATTTTGGGTATATTGCCATTAAAAATAAGATAAATAGTACAATATTACAGTAAATTTTAGTGTTTATTTGAAAGGAATGCGCGACAATATGCTGTCTGATCAATCAATATCAATAATGCTGACTGCCGGTGCAATGCTGGACTGGAAAGTATATATGCATATACTACATAAATTACATTGTGGAGGTTACTTTATGGAAGAAGAATCAAAGCAGATAAATAAAACGCTCAATGACCTGAGCGTCAAAATAGATCACAAAATTGAAGAACTGAATAAATCAATTGAGAAGACACTTGGGGAGAAAAAAGAATATGCTGAAGGGAAGATAACCGAAAAACCACTTGCTTATGTGGCAGGAGCATTCATCGGCGGAGTGATCGTGGGTTACTTGATGGGGAAGGGAAAAAGCTAGTGCAGCAAAGTATAATAGTTTTTCTAAGAGGCCTTTCAAAATCGATAATTCAGGGATTTACCGAAGTGCATGGTGGAATTGGCAAATCCATAGAAGAAGGCTATAGAGAAATCTAGAAAAAAATATTTATTATCGGGGTTGCGATATCAATCACTGGTTTTTCTTGATCTTATGGGGAATTTCATCCAAAATTAGGAGGATATTATGGCATATACACCGAGAATAATTATAAACAGTGAAGCATGCAACTGCATGCCCTTGAAGCACACGGCCTCAAGAACAGAATAGAACATTATGGAAAAGAAAATGGGTTTTGAAGAAGAAATGGGGTCTGAAGAAGAGATCATTTTGAATAATCAATTTGAAAAAATCGTGCCTTTTGTCATATTCTTGCTCGCCCTGTTCTTATTTTTCAAAATTATTGAGCCGATGATAACCATATTTTTAAGCAGCATTCTTATAACCTACATGTTCTATCCGCTCTATAAGAAAGTAAGAGAGAGAACATCCAATCAATTCCTTTCAATTATTCTCACAATACTGGTTATTGTCATTGTTTTATTGCTCCCCTTTTCTTATGTTGTATTTGAAGTTACCCAACAGAGCTCTGAATTTTATAATTCGTTGTCAAGCAACATTGCAAAAGGAGCTTTATTCGATATCGCATGCAACAGTGCTGATTCAACAATTTGTTATCTCATAAACAATATAGAAAAATTTAGTGCGCAAAGTCTGTCAAAGATAGGTTTTGACAAGCAACTTCAGAAACTATTACCGCGTTTGCAAGAGATACTATCAAATTACCTTATTGAAATACCTCTGGCAATTCTCAATGGGGGTTTTGTATTGTTTATATCTTATTTTCTTTTCAAGGATGGGGAGAAAATAATACCGAAATTGGCTGGTTGGCTTCCAATAAGAAAAAAGACATTCCAAAAGCTTAGAGACCAATTCGAAAAGGTAACATATGCAGTAGTTTTTGGACAATTATTAGTTGCATTGGCCCTGGGATTTGTAGCTATGATAGGATTCTACATTTTTGGCGTTCCATTTCCAATTTTTTGGGGTGTTATAGCGGGATTTTTTGCCTTGATTCCACCTGTGGGGACAGCTATTATATGGATGCCTGCTTCTTTCTATCTGGTCTTAAGCGGCTACCTTACACAGGATTACATCATAATAGCAAAAGGCTTAGGGCTATTCGTGTATGGAGTGTTGATTATAGGCACAATAGATATTCTCTTAAGGATAAAAATAATACAGGCAAAAGCTGATGTGCACCCAATAATTCTAATTGCTGGATTCATAGGCGGAGTAAATTTATTCGGGGTTATAGGGTTGTTTTTAGGCCCGATACTTCTGCCTTTGCTATTAACATTTTTTGAAACCTTTAGAGAACGATTTGAATGAAATGAGATTGAGCACGGTGGAAATAAGTATAAACAATATTAGTTTTAGTATTTTATAATATATATTTAATAGTATAAAATCATAATATACAATATCGAGTGGCGCCATAAAGCAGGTAATACCGATAATTCTCTGAATTCATCGACTTCAGGCTCACAGTTATATCGAGCAGCAGTTCTTAGTCATGGTCTTTGTCTCAGGTTTGCAAACTCTTCACTTTATCGAAAACTTTCTTAGCCATAACTTTTAGCTTTCTGGCTCTTTAGTTTTCAACTTTCGCAAAACAAAGTATTCCTTATCAAGGCTTTTAGATAAATTTGTTTTCAGCACCGGAGATTAAGTTCGTTGATCAAGATGTTGTTTAATTTTTTATTTTTCCTTTAACATACCATCATAATAATCAATGCAGGAAGTTATTATTATCTAATAACGTTTATATACAGTTCTGACGGGGTATTTATTGAAAAACAATATCTGGAGGCAATATAATCTACCTTATTATTTATGTCGTATAAATGATCTAATAAAGGTGATATGAGCAATTCTTTAGGGGCGAGTAATATATGATGTACAGTATCCTCTCCAAAAGGAGTGGTGGGGTTCTGACTAATCAACCAACTTTAATTCAAATGTCAAACACTTTTTATCCATATCAATTCTGCAAGTGATGGCACCTTAAAACTCTTACTGACTCTATCTCCGATATAGTCAAAAACACTTACCCCTAACTTTTTTGCTGTCTGAACAA
>Ga0209746_1001199_pt1 | contig 12568 bp, 12 predicted proteins | sample BarGraNGADG00211_3_FD_184496 | JGI IMG/M metagenome (GOLD analysis project Ga0209746, IMG submission 184496) | Arctic peat soil microbial communities from Barrow, Alaska - Barrow Graham LP Ref core NGADG0011-211 (SPAdes) (version 2) | ecosystem: Environmental > Terrestrial > Soil > Wetlands >...
CCCATCGATGGCGGATACACGAACCGCTGAGGGGAGTGGACATCATGGGCTCAACCGTTGCGGGTACCCCGGTGGCAGCGACCACCTTGCCGGAGCTGGCCGGACGGATCCGCGTGCCGACCTACGACCGGGCGGCGATGTCGGTTGGCATCATGCACCTGGGGGTGGGCGGCTTCCACCGCTCCCACCAGGCGATGTACCTGGACCGGCTGATGGCGTCGGGACGCGACCTCGACTGGGCGTTGCGGGGGGTCGGTGTGCTGCCGCACGACCGCCGGATCGTCGACGCGCTCAACGGCCAGGACGGCCTCTACACCCTGGTCATCAAGCATCCCGATGGTCGGCTGGAGCCCCGGATTATCGGGTCGATCACCGGCATGATGTACCTCCATGACCACACACGGGCTGTCGTGGAGGCGATGGCCGTCGCATCAGTGCGGATTGTGTCGTTGACCATCACCGAGGGTGGATACCTGATTGACTCGGTGACGGGAGAGTTTGACGTGAGACACCCATCGATCCAGCCCGACCTGCAGCCGGGGGCCGAGCCCGAAACGGCCTTCGGACTCATCACAGCAGCCTTGGCCTTGCGTCGCAGCCGGGGGATCGCCCCGTTCACCGTGATGTCGTGCGACAACGTGCCGGGCAACGGGCACGTGGCACGTCGAGCCATCCTTTCCTTCGCCCGCTTACTCGACCCCGCCCAGGCCGACTGGATCGATCAGTCGGTGGCCTTCCCGAACTCCATGGTGGACCGCATCACCCCAGGCACCACCGATGCTGACCGGGCCGCTCTGGCCGAGCAGTTCGGCGTGCACGATGTCTGGCCGGTGGTCTGCGAGCCATTCACCCAATGGGTGTTGGAGGACAACTTCCCGACTGGCCGACCGGCCTGGGAGGAGGCGGGGGTTCAGTTGGTCCAGGACGTCGCGCCGTACGAGCTGATGAAGTTGCGGATGCTCAACGCCGGACATCAGGTCGTCTGCTACCTGGGTGCCCTGGCCGGTTTCGGCTACTGCCATGAAGTGTGTCAGGATCCGACCTTCCGGGCCTTCCTCAACACGTTCATGGCCACCGAGGCAGCCCCGACGCTGCCGCCGGTGCCCGGGGTCGACCTCGATGACTATCGCCGCACACTGGTTGAACGGTTCTCAAACCCATATGTCCGCGACACCTTGGCGCGGCTATGTGCCGACACCTCAGACCGGATCCCGAAGTTCCTGCTCCCGTCGGTGCGCCACAACCTGGCTCATGGTGGCCCTATCGAGCGCTCGGCCCTGGTCATCGCAGCCTGGGCGCGTTACGCCGAGGGGGTCGACGATGCCGGCCACTCGATCGAGGTCGTGGATCCGTTGCGGGAGCAGTTGATGGCTGCGGCGGCGCGGCAGCCGGAGGAGCCGACTGCCTTCTTGGCCCAGCGGGAGATATTCGGTGACCTGGTGGATGACCCCCGCTTCACCGATGCCTACCTGCGTGCCCTCGCGTCCTTGCACACCATGGGTGCTCTCGCCACCGTGGACGCCTGGTCGGTCAGGCCGTCTTCCTGACCTTGCTTCGCTGCACTGGGATGACCGGTGGCTGCGTCGGATCGGGATGACGCAGGATGTGTGCTTTCCGAAGATCGAGCACGCTCCCGTCGTAGCGGATATTGCGCAGGTCTGCCACCACAAGGTGGGCCCGCGTACGCAACCCTCGTTCGCCAACGCCGACTGTCAGTCCGATCCCGGCTGCCAGGGCCGAGCTCACGCCCGCTTCAGCGTCCTCAAACACCACGCCACGTGCTGGCGCAATCCCTAGCCGTTCGGCCCCGATGCGGTACGGGTCGGGCGCAGGTTTTCCCTGGCCCACGTCCTGCGCCGTCACGATGTCGTCTGGGCAGGGCAGTCCTGCCGCACTCAGCCGCGCGCGTGCGACCGCGAGGACAGCCGATGTGACGACCGTCCAGCTGTCCTGCGGAAGCAGGCTCAGCAATTCGACAGCCCCTGGAAGGGCGTGGACCATCGGCGCAGTGTCGATCTCGAGCTGTATCAAAGCTAGCTTGGCACGATCGAGGTCCTGCGCTGGTACCAATTCCGCGACAGTATCGCCAGCGGGGCGCCCATGGGTGATGTCCCGGACGAAGTCGAAGCCGGGCGCATATTCCGCCGCCCAGATGTTCCAGGCATGCGCAGCCGCCTCATCGGAGTCGACCAGCACGCCGTCACAGTCGAAAAGTAAGCCCTCTGCCGATATCACGGTCTTCCTCTGATCTTCGATGATGCCAGAACGCCGATCGCTCAGGCGCCTATGCCCGGCCCGGATCGGGCAGCACGCTCGCCTCAGGTGGCGCCTCCAGTGACCTGAGCGGCGCGATCGATGAGTGACTGTGTGCGCCTCAAGGCTACTGCGGTTGCCAGCACCCGGTGACAGCGTTAGCTCAGGTGTTCTTCGCCTTCAACTCAGCCAGGACATGTGATGCTGGCGGAATACTCCAGTCAATGGCCCGCGACGTGGCGAATTTTGGCATCGCACCTCGTCTTGGAAACTGCCCTCGCAATCCGGGCTCTGGTCATGCGGGGTCGGGGAACTGATCGGCGGTTTCATACACTCCAGCGGCCAGACCGGCGAGGAGGGCCGCGCCCCGACAACCGGCCTGGCTGACACCGGAGCGCTCCAACGGGCCGAGCATGTCGCGCTTCACGTGTAGCAGGGCGCGACTGTTGCTCCACCCGCCGGTCACAACCAGCTGACGAAGTGGGCCGGACAGCCTGGACATCGCTACGTGGGTCAACTTCGCCTCCCTGGTCACGTGCTCCAGCGCCGACCTCCAGATGTGCTCGGGTCGGGTGTTCTCATTGGCGCCTTTGACCACGACTCTCTCTGAGGTCACCTCAAGAACGAGTCCTCGCACCTCCAAGGGCGAGACGGCTAACGCGGCCGCGTCCAGAGCATCCAGATCCTCACCATCCTCACCGAGCAGTGCGCGTACGCGCTGCAAGGTGCGCCCGCCTTCCGTGCCGCCAAGCAGACACCAGCGTTGAGCCAGTACATGCCAACCCGTAGTGATCCCGGCACGTGCCAGCTCGGCGACGGTTTCCTCCGGCAGGTTTGGTTGCACGGTTCGCACCAGCGCTTCTGCCGTCCCGCACGAGTCCAGCTCGTCCCCCGCATGAACAGCCCCCGCACCGACAGCGGCCGCCTGGTGATCGTGACCGGCCACGGTCAGAACGGCATCAGCGAGCGCGGTCGAGACCTCGCTGTTGGCCACACCTCCCAGCGCCGTCCCGGCGGTCACCAGCGGCGGCAGCAGGGACTCCTTCATTTCTGTCGCCGACAAGCTCTCAGCCCACCAGGTGCGAGTTGCCAAGTCCAGCCAGCCTGTACGCGACGCCAGGGACAGCTCGCTGGCCTCCTCGCCGCCCAGCCCGCGGACGATCCACTCGCCGATGTTCAAGCGACGCACGGCCTCTGTGGCCTCGAGGTGGTGGCGCACCAGCCAGTGATGCTTCGTCAGCGACCACTGCGGCAGGAACGGCAGTCCGGTGCGAGCGCTGAACGTGTCGGCCCCCAACCGGGCGTCCAGCTCAGCGAGCTCAACACGGTCCCTGGTGTCATGCCAGGCGATCACCGGAGCCACTGGCTGACCATGTCGATCCAGCAACACACCGGACTCGCCCATGCTCGCAACTCCCAGCCCCAGGACGGCAACGCTCGAGGTCTGCGCGAGGGCTTGGTTCACCGCTTCAATGGCGCCGGCGAGCAGGTCGCGGGCATCCATCTGGACCCCCGACGGAGTGGTGCTCCAGATGGTAGGGGCTCGTCCGTCAGCAACCGCCTGACCTTCGGTGGTGTAAATCACGGCTTTGCTTGACGTCGTCCCCACATCCAGGCCAATCAACACCCCTTCGCCCACGGCGGACCCCTCCCGTTGTCATTGCCTACTGATGAGGGTATTAGATGTATCTCGTGGTGACTTCCGGGTTTCCGTCCAGGCCTCGATGTGACCGAGGCGCGGCGCCCGGGTTTTCGCAGAATCACGAGGTTGATCGCCGCGATCGCCGGTTCGGCGCGCTACGCCGAGGCATCAATGGGCAGACCGCCCCAGCCAGGCCATGGCCGGACGAGAAACCGGCCGAAGGCCAGGGTTGGCCGCGAATGGCTGGCCCCGCAGCGTATGTGGCCGACCCCTGCGACGTGTCCGATTGCCTCGACGATGATCGTCTGGCAGCAGGACATGTCGCAACGGTGGCGGCTGCACCAGAAGGGAGCCGGGCGCATCGTCGAGCTGATCGACCGAGCCGCCAGGGTCTGATCGAAGAGTCGTGAACCGGATGACCGCCAGGTCGTCCTGCGGAAACCGATGGAAGGAGCGAGACCATGAAAGCACTGGACCGCAAGCTGGCCACGATCTTGGCGGGTGGGTACACGCCCGACGATTTCATCATCGCCGATGCCAAGGACGCCGACATGGCGTTTGGGGTGGCTGCGGCCGGCATGGCGCCGGGTCAGACCCCGCCACGTCTTCGCTCACGCCAGGAGTACTTGGAAGCGATGACCGCCCTGGTACGGGATGAGACGGTTGACATCATGCTTACCTCCGCGTCCAACGGTGAGCAGCTGGCCCGGGACCGGGTGCTGGAGGGTTCACCGGTTACGCCTGTGGTGCGGGCCAACGATGCCACGGACATCTGGAATCAGCGCGGTGGCGGCTACCCACAGCGGCCGTCGCGACCGTTCCGGTCTGCCGACCTCCAGTCGGTCAGTGCATTTTGCGACCTCGTGTTGTATTCCATCACCTTCAACAACGACCGCGATCTCGACCTGGCGACCCTGGAGGCCTACGCCCGTTTCCGTGCCGATGCCCGCGCCGCCGGGCTGCGTCACATCCTTGAGGTCTTCAACCCGAACGCGCCCGTCGGGTTGTCCGGGCAGGACGTGGGCGCCTTCATCAACGACAGCATCGTGAGGACCCTTGCCGGCCTGACGAGCACCGAACGGCCATTGTTTCTTAAGGTGGCTTTCAACGGGCCGGACGAGCTGGAGGAACTCGTCAACTACGACCCCGCTCTTGTGGTCGGTGTCCTCGGAGGGGCTGCGGGGACGACGCGAGACACCTTCGAGCTGTTGTCGCAGGCGGAGCGGCATGGTGCCCGAGTTGCCCTGTTCGGACGAAAGATCCAGCAGGCGGAGTCGCAGAGCGACCTGGTGCGTCTCATGCGGTCAGTGCTGCGCCGGGACCTGAGCCCCGAGCAGGCCGTGCAGGAGTACCACCAGTCGCTGCACAGTCAGGCACTGATCGCGCGGCGCACCCTGGAGGAGGATCTGGCCATCACCGACCCTGTGCTCGCTCAGGGCTGAGGTGACGTCGACCCGGTCAGGCGTGCTTTGCGTCGGCTCAATCGTCGTGGACCTGGCCAAGGTCATCGACGCCTACCCCGACCAGGAGCGGCTCACCCTCATCAGGGACGTTTCGGTGAGCACGGGCGGGCCGGCACTGAACCTGGCGGTGGACCTGCGCCGGCTCGGCGCGGTGTTCCCGCTCGAACTGGCAGGTGTGGTGGGGGACGACGAGCACGGCCGGCTGGTGCGTGACGCCTGCGCGGCATTGGGCATCGACACGAGCGCCCTGCGAACGGTACCGGATGTGGCCACCTCGTTCACCGACGCGATGGTTGTTCGCGACGGCGGTACTCGCACGTTCTTCCACCACCCCGGGGCAAGCGCACTGCTCTCAGCACAAAACGTCGACGTGACTGGCTCTCGGGCGAAGATCCTGCACGCCGGGGCACCCGGGTTGCACCCGCTCATGGATGCACCCGGCCAGGGTGGTGGGAACGGCTGGGCATCCCTGCTGCAGGCAGCACAGTCGGTGGGCATGCGCACCACCATGGAGCTGGTCTCGCTGCCGGACGAGGAGATCCGCGCGGTGGCGCTGCCGTGCCTGGCCAACCTGGACTACCTGGTGATCAACGAGATCGAGGCGGCCGCCTTGACGGGTGCGCAGATCCGGCCAGCGGACGTGGACGGGCATCCCCACTGGAGGGCGCTGGAGTCCGTTGCCATGGCCATGGTGGAGCTCGGCGTCTAGCGCCTGGTCGCCGTGCACTTTCCCGCTGGGTGCGTGGCCGCCGCACCCGGTGGGCTGCTCTGGCGGCAGGGGTCGGTGCGTCTGCCGCGTTCGGCGGTGCGCAACGCGACCGGAGCGGGTGACGCTTTTGCTGCGGGGGTGATCTACGGGCTGCATGAGGAACTGCCGGTCGTGCAGTGCCTGCGGCTCGGGGCGTGTGTTGCAGCCGCGAGCCTGGAGGGAGCAGCGACCTCAGACGGCGTGCAGCCGTTGGCGCAGTGCCTTGCCCTGGGTGAGACTTATGGCTACCGGTCGACGTCCGAGCCCGTCCAGGGCGGCATCTGAGACGCACTTCCCTCGCCCTGTCTTCGAGTGTCCGCGACCAGCTGACTGGTTGGACCAAGACGATTGGCGCATTGATCCAGAGCACTCGTCCGACCTCGGTCAGCGGGACCGGGATCCCACGGGTGGGGCCTTGCGACTGTCAAGGTTCGATTACGATATGTCCCTTTTTGATCTTGCTCTTGACAACGTTGTCATGGAGCCCCAAGTGTGGGCGAATGGAGCTCGGGACGGAGCTATCCAGCGGGACAGATTCTTCACTGTGGTCTGTCCGCAGGAGGTCGGCTCGAAATGTGCAGGCCGCTGCCTTGTCGAGGCCGGTATCGGGTGCGGGGGGCGGGAGCGCCAACGCTTGCGGGGACCTGGTTGTCGCATCGCCGGGAGGGTGCTCGTGAACGTTCGCCCGGGCCTCAAGGACGTTGCCGCTCATGCCGGAGTGAGCATCAAGACTGTCTCGCGTGTCGTCAATAACGAGGCATCTGTCCGGCCCGCCACCCGGATGAGAGTGGAGCGATCGATTTCGGAGTTGGACTATGTGCTCGATACGAGGGCCCGAGCACTGAAGTCCGGTGTGCCAGATGCTATTGGTGTTTTGGTCGACACTATTGCTGACCCCTTCTTTTCCTCGCTGGTCAGTGCCATCGAAGACAGAGCCCTTGAGGATGGGCTGGGCGTGATCTTCGCCAGCACCGGATTCGACTCGGGTCGTGAACGCAGCCAGCTCCTACGTCTCACGGGGCAGCGGGTCCGCGGCATCATCCTTGCCCCGGTTGCCCGGGACCATAGCTATTTGGGGCGATATCGGTCGACAACCCCAGTGGTCATGATCGACCGGCGCAAGGAAGGATTCGACTCCGTTGTCGTCGATGACAACAAGGCAACAAGAAAGGCCATCGAAGGATTCATCTCGCGGGGTCATACCCGAATCGCGTTCGTTGGTCGGGACGACCGATTCAGCACCATCATTCAACGCGCCCATGGTTATGACCAGGCGCTCATCGAGCACAACATTGACGTTGATCCCGCAATGTCGCCGTTTTCGGCGGCAGAGGCCGATTCGGCCAGGACGGTGACGACCATGCTTCTGGACCTGCAGCAGCCCCCGACGGCTATTTTCGCCGCGAATCCGAGGTCGGGTATGGGAGTGGTCGACGCGTTGCACGGTCTGAATCGCATAGACGTCGCGCTTATTTCGTTTGGCGACTTCGCGCTTGCCGGAGCGCTCAAGCCTGGTGTGACCTGTATAGATCAGGATCCCCATCGCATCGGCAACGCAGCGATCGAGCGTCTGACACAACTCATGGACTCACCCGAGACCACGCCCAAAGAGATCCTCATTGAGACGGAGTTGTTGGAGCGGGGCTCCGGAGAACTCCCACCCTGCCCGATTGGAAAGGGAGACTCGCAATGATGCCTTTGGTGCTGGCGCCGAACCTGATCGACCACTTCTACCTCGGGGGAGACCGGATTGCCGCGTTGCGCGGCATTCAGACGACGTCAGCCCGGCAACCGGAAGAATGGCTGGCCGCGACGGTCTCGCGAGCCGACGAGGAAATGATTGGACTATCGCGAACTGAATCGGGCGAGCTTCTGCGTGACCTCGTCTCAGATGACCCCGCGTCGTGGACTGGGCCCGAACACGCCGCGGCGCGCAATGCCGGTGATGTCGGCATCCTGGTCAAGTTGCTGGATGCAGGCCAGCGGCTACCCGTGCACGCTCACCCGGACCGCTCATTCGCGCGTAGCCATCTGGACTGCCCCTATGGAAAGACAGAGTCGTGGTTGGTGCTGGGCAGCGAACCAGGTGCGGCTGTGCACCTAGGGTGGAAGACGGACATTGACGCAGATGAACTCGCAAGCCGACGCGACACCCAAGACGGCGAGTGGATGCTCGGTCACATGAACCGGGTCGAGGTGACACCAGGAATGGGAATCCTCGTGCCCGCCGGCACGGTGCACGCCATTGATGCGGGGGTCTTTGTCATGGAAGTGCAGGAGCCGACGGACTTTTCGATTGTGCTCGAGTGGTCGATCACGACCTCAACGCGCGAAGAGTCTCATCTGGGCATTGGCTTCGATGCTGCCATGCAAGCCGTCTCCACCATGGCCTTGCCACACTCGAGGCTTGGCCGCTTGGTGGTGCGCAACGACCTGGCGGTTCGCCATCCCGAGGCCAGGAGCGTTCTGCCGGTCGACGCGGATCCGTTCTTCACGCTGCATCATGTCGCCCCCATGCCCGGTTCCACTCAGCGAATTGGCTCTGGATTCGCCGTGATGCTCGTGTTGTCGGGAAATGCGAGGTTGGTTGGTGCTCACGAGAGTATTCACGTCTCTTCCGGACAGGTGCTGGCAGTCCCGCATGCTTTCGGTGCCTGGGAGGTCGACGGCAACGCCAGCGCACTTGTCGGTGCCCCCGGCTTTGGGTGGCCGGCGAGTCTTGGACAGGAGCAGTGATGAAGGCGCCGGCAGTCGTCGGACTCGGCGTGTGCGGCACCCGCCTCAAACGGCTTCTGGCGATGGTGGATGAGCAGGAGCGCATCGTTGAACGACTGGATGAATGTGTGAAGGCAACTAACGGCCGTGCGCGGCCATCGAGCGAAGGGGCTTAGCAATGTCTACACCAGTATTGGAGGCGAGAGCGCTTTCCCGCATGTTCGGCCATGTTCGCGCGTTGGACAATGCGAGCTTCGATCTCTATCCCGGGGAAGTGGCAGCGCTCATCGGCGACAATGGTGCCGGAAAGTCGACTCTGATCAAAGCTCTCTCGGGCAACTTGGCCATAGACAGCGGGGAAATCCTGTTCGATGGGCAGCCGGTCAAGCTGACCGACCCCGCCCAGGCGAGAGCGATGGGTATTGAGACCGTGTACCAGGATCTTGCTTTGGCGCCGCATCTCGATCCGGTGGAGAACATGTACCTTGGCCGCGAGATCATGCACGACGGACTGGCTGGGATCCTCGGGTTCATGAAGACGAGGCATATGCGCATGGAATCCCGTGCAGCCTTCGATGAGCTGGGGGCACCAGTGCGGTCCCTCACCTCACCGGTCGGCAGTATGTCCGGCGGGCAGCGTCAGGCGATCGCGATCGCTCGTGCGGTTTCCTGGGCCAACAGGGTCGTCTTCCTCGACGAACCCACTGCGGCGCTTGGTGTTCGCCAGACAAAGAACGTTCTCGAAACCATCCGCAAGGTTCGAGACAAGGGAGTGGCTGTCGTGTTCATCAGCCATGTGATGCCCCAAGTCATGGAGGTCTCGGACCGCATCCAGGTCTTGCGTCTGGGGACGAGAGTGGCCACGCTTCAGGCGTCACAGACTTCGATGGAAGAGCTAGTCAGCTTAATGACCGGCGCGATCGATAAGGGTGTCGCATGAGTACAGTAGAAAATCCCGTCGAAGAGTCTTCGCCAGGCGCGGGATCGGTGCACGATCCTGAAGACTTCGAGAGTGAGGATGGCCTGGTCAAGAGGCTATTCAAGGCGCAGGCCTTCCAGATCCTCCTGGTGCTTCTCGTTATCATCGCGATCTTCAGTGCTCTTGCGCCGGATACTTTCGCAACGTTCGGGAACATGCGCCTGATCATTCAGAACGCGTCGATCCTTGCGGTGTTTGGTGTCGGGATGACCTACGTGATCATTACTGCGGGTATTGACCTGTCGATCGGGTCGGTCCTGGTGTTCTCCGGCATGGTGTCGGCCATTGTGATGCGTTCGATCGGTGGTGACGGATGGGGGGTGGCAACGATCGGCGTCGCGGTGGCCATCGTGTGCGGCCTGGGCTGGGGCATCATCAACGGCGTGCTCATCGCCAAGGCCAAGGTGCCGCCTTTGATCGTGACGCTTGGGACCTTGGGCATGTCCCTCGGCTTCGCACAGATTATGTCTGGCGGCATCGATATCCGTGAAGTACCCCTCGTCCTGAGTGACAGCATCGGATACGGCAACATCTTCGGGCGCGTGCCGATACTGTCGGTCATCGCACTTGTTGTCGTTGTCATCGGCGCCATCGTTCTCCGCTTCACGCGGTTTGGCCGCTACACCTACGCCGTCGGGTCCAGTGAGGAATCCACCCGCAGGGTGGGCGTCAAGGTCGACCGCCACCTCATCACGGTGTATGCCCTCATGGGCGGACTGTCCGGACTGGCGGGGATTCTTTCGCTCTCACAGTTTGGCACCACGGCAGTCGCCGGACAGTCCGCGACAAACCTGAACGTGATCGCCGCAGTTGTCATTGGAGGTACGTCGCTCTTCGGTGGCTTCGGGACCGTATTCGGCACGGTCGTTGGTCTGTTCATTCCCGCGGTGCTGCAAGACGGGTTCGTGATCACCGGGGTACAGCCGTTCTGGCAGCAGGTCGCGGTTGGTGCCGTGCTGATCGGTGCGGTGTACGTTGACCAGACCCGTCGGGCGTCGGCGCTTCGTGGCGGGAAGCCACAGGGACTCTGGCGAAGACTCGTCAGCGGAAAGCTCCATTCAACAAAAGAGAATAGGGAGTGATCTAGATGAAGTGGAATAGATCAGTGTTGAGCGTCCTGGCTGTTGGCGCCACTGCGGGTCTCGTCCTCACCGGATGTTCGTCCTCCGGCACAACAGGAGCGTCAACGGGCGCTTCGACCGGTGCCAAGACGGGTGCGGTCAAGATTGCGTTTGTCCCAGGGGTCATCGGGGACGAGTTCTACGTCACGATGCAGTGCGGTATCCAGGAGGCCGCCAAGGCCGGCGGTGCGACCGTCTCGATGCAGGGACCGCAGAAGTTCGACCCAACGCTCCAGAAGCCGGTCATCGATGCCGTCGTGGCTTCGAAGCCGGACGCATTGCTAGTAGCACCAACCGATGTAGCGGCAATGCAAGGCCCGCTCAAGGCAGCAGCAGACGCGGGTATCAAGGTCGTTCTGGTTGATACGACCGTCAATGACCCATCGTTCGCCGTATCGCAGATTTCCTCGGACAACAAGGGTGGAGGCAAGGCGGCATTCGATGCCATCAAGAAGCTGAAGCCAAATGGCGGGAAGGTGCTGGCTATTTCGGTAGACCCCGGTATTTCCACGACGGATGCCCGCGTGGCCGGATTTGAAGAAGCGGCGAAGGCAGATCCGAAGTTCAAGTACCTGGGTGTGCAGTACAGCCACGACGATCCTGCCACGGCGGCCAAGCTGGTGACTGCCGCGCTGCAGAAGGATCCCGACATCGCCGGTATCTTCGGAACCAACCTGTTCTCGGCCGAAGGATCCGCAACCGGGGTAAGGCAGGCGGGTAAGACCAGCTCCGTGAGCATCATCGGTTTCGACGCTGGTCCGGCGCAGGTCAAGGACCTTCAGGCGGGAACTGTCCAAGCTCTGGTCGCTCAACAGCCGGCAACCATCGGTAAGGACGGTGTTGCCCAGGCCCTCGCCGCGCTGAGTGGCAAGCCGACCGTGAAGAAGATCCATACCGGGTTCACCATCATAACCAAGGACAACCTCACGGGTGAAGGAGCAGCCGCCATATACAAGTCATCCTGCGGCTGACGACGATTGGCCGACGGTTCTGGGCCGGGGGTAGCCCGGCCCAGAACTTCGTCGCGGAAACCAGATGTGAGCCAGTACGGCACCCGCTGGAACCGCGTTTCCGCGGGTCGTCCCTGTAGAAGCGCGGCCGGTCAGACTTTGGTGACCTCAACTCTGGGGTGTCTTCGGTAGCGGCGTGCACGTCGAAATAGGCGTCGGGGTCAGGGCTGGCGAGTCCGGATCGGGGTAGATATGCATCAACGGTGCCGCCGCCCACTTGATCCGGCCCTGGTGACATTGCGATCATCATCGCCTACGCCCAGATGGACGGGTTCGAGGCATTGTCAAGGCATCCGGGGCCCCTCGAAGTCATGGACCACTGATATGTAGGTAGGTCTTGTCAAGGGGGCAGGGCGAAGCGGCGCCCGGGCTGGCTGCTCAGGAGCCGCTTTTGTGACCGGATCAGGTTGACGAGTGGGCGTGCGTGTCGGTACGCGACGGCGCGGTCAGACTGATATTCGCGGGTTGGTTACCGCAGGACGGGCTGTTCGGCAGAAGCGCTTCTGCTGGTCTAGCCTCGTGAAAGTCACCGGATCAGCCAGAGCCCGGGACCCATCAGGAGAGCCAATGAAACGTACGCGTCTGGGCAGACTCTGGTTTGCAGCGGTGCCCATCGTGCCCATCGGGGCCGTCGGGG
>Ga0209746_1001201_pt1 | contig 12558 bp, 12 predicted proteins | sample BarGraNGADG00211_3_FD_184496 | JGI IMG/M metagenome (GOLD analysis project Ga0209746, IMG submission 184496) | Arctic peat soil microbial communities from Barrow, Alaska - Barrow Graham LP Ref core NGADG0011-211 (SPAdes) (version 2) | ecosystem: Environmental > Terrestrial > Soil > Wetlands >...
CCCGCGCCGCCCCCTCCGGTCTCCCAGACCGAAGCGCCATTCAATATTGCCTGGGACGATCGCTCTCTCTTCCGCCAGAACCTGACAAGCTCCGCGCAAAGTATCCTCGAGGGACTGCCCGGCGCCAGCATCTACCACATCGCATTCAGCATCGCCGATCCTCCCACCCGCGTCAGGGGCGTGGAGGATGTCCGCTACACCAACCAGGAGACAGTCACCCTGACCGAGGTGAATCTTGCCGTTTTCTCGGAGATTCTGGGCGGCAATATCTTGATCAACAACGTAACGCTCGATGATCAGCCCGTCACGGTCACACTTCAGGCTGGGTTAATGCGCGTCCCGCTGACCACACCCCTTCAGCCAGGCGATTCTGTTATCATCCATGTGGAATTTGAAGTTACCGTCCCGGAACTGGGTGGGGATTCTTACTATGGCATTTTCGGTTACAACGATGGAATCCTCTCACTGGCACATGCTTATCCCACCATCCTCGTTTATAACGAGCAGGGTTGGAACAATCAGATGCCCGACCTGGATGGCGACCCGCTCTTCTCGGATGCCAGTTTCTACCTTATCTCGGTGGACGCCCCGGCAGACCTGGTGCTGGTGGCCTCCGGTACGGAGGTTGACCACTCGGACGCGGCGGGCAGGCAGCGGGTTCTGTACGCCGACGGGCCGGCGCGCGATTTCTACCTGGCGGCCAGTTCCAGTTTCGTCAAGCAGTCCGAAACGATCGGTGAACTTACTGTCAATAGTTATGCCCCTGCCAGCCTGAGCCAGTACGCACTGTCTGCACTCAAGACCGCCGAAACCGCCATCGCAGATTTCAGCCGTCGCTATGCTTCTTATCCCTACACTGAATTCGACATCGTCCCCATCATCACCTCGGCGGGCGGGGTGGAATTCCCCGGCCTGACCTCGATTGCGAAGAATGTTTACAATGAGTCTGATTTCTTGGAAATTGTCGTAACGCATGAGGTCGGCCACCAGTGGTTCTACAATCTGGTCGGCAACGCGACCCAGGACCAGCCTTGGCTGGACGAATCGCTGGCAGAATTCGTCACTTGGCAGTACTACCTCGATCAACATGGCACACAGGGGGCGCAGTCCTACCGGGATGAAATGCAGTACACCTGGGACACACTCAATGACGAAAACATCCCAATCGGGCTGCCGGTCTCTGCGTATACAAGTGACGGCTACGTTGCCATTATCTACGGGCGCGGGCCGTTCTTTCTCCTGGCCTTGCGCGACCAGATGGGCCAGGAAACCTTTGACCAGTTCATAAGCGATTACACCCAACGCTTCGAGTGGGCTGTTGCCACCACCGCTGATTTCAAACAAGTAGCCGAACAGACCTGCGCCTGTGACCTGACAGAGTTGTTTGATAAATGGGTAAATCCTTGAAGAAATTCGCTTCTTTCTGGACCATTATCCTGCTCTCCGTTTCGGTGGCCTATGGGCCTACCGGATATGCAGGTGCTCTTGCGCGCCATGCGAGTCTACGGCATCGTCCTGGCCGATAATGGCTCCAACAGGTACGTTTACGGTATACCTGACCCGCGCTTCGAAAACGATATGTTCCACCTGCTGGATATGGTGATCGGGAACGACTTCAAGGCAGTGGATACGTATATCTTAACGGTAAACACGGATTCGGATCAGGCCCAAACTCCACAAAAGGTCACCTTGCCAGCCTGAGCGGTTTTAAAGAATGCCGGAAAAAGATCAAATCCTTCCAACCGTTCCACTTTATGATGCCTATGTTCAGTAATAGAACCCAACTGCTACATCAGACTTTGAAACGCGCCCTCTTCGTCCTCGACCCGCAATTGTCCATTCAGGAACAGCGCCGGAGGATAGAGACTCTTGCCCGCCTGATTATCCGCCTTCCCAAAGGTGTCACAAAAGAATCCGTACGGGCCGGCAAGGTGGAGGCCGAATGGGTTGTTCCTGTCAAAAGCAATGCCGACACCGCCGTCCTGTACTTGCATGGTGGCGGTTATACCCTTTGTTCCCCGGCCACACATCGCGGGTTGACTGGTGCCATTGCCCTGGCGTGCAAGTCCCGCATGCTCGTCCCAAACTACCGTCTCGCCCCGGAGCATCCTTTCCCCGCCGCGCTCGAAGATGCCATCGCCACTTATCGCTGGCTGCTCGCCCAGGGGTTAGCACCCCATCACATCGCCATCGGCGGCGACTCGGCCGGCGGTGGTTTGACCCTCGCCACGGCCCTTTGCCTGCGGGATTCGGGCGATCCTCTCCCGGCTGCCCTGTTCCTGCTCTCCCCCTGGACCGACCTGACCTTTTCCGGCGAGTCCCACAACACCCGCCGGGCAGTTGATCCGATCTTCGGCGGTGAAAGCAAGAGTAAAGAACCCTTCGCCCCGGCCTATCTTGGTCAGGAAACCCCGTCCAATCCGCTCATCTCGCCGCTCCTGGCCGACCTGCGAGGTCTGCCTGCCACCCTCATCCATGTAGGAGATGATGAAATCCTGCTCGACGATTCGACCCGTTTGGGAGAAAAAATGGAAGCCGCGGGCGTGGATGTCCGCATCCGGGTCTGGGATGGGTTGTGGCATGTCTTTCAGGCCTTCGTCCCGTTCCTGCCCGAGGCCCGGCAATCCGTCGCCGAAATCGGCGAGTTCATCCGCAGGCGCATCAAATGACCGACCTCCCCGGCAAACCCGCCGCCTTGGGCCGCACCGCTGAACTCGATGTCTGGGAAGGTGGTCAAATGCTTAAACTCTTTTTCGATTGGTTCGATTAGCAAAGCATCTGCTATAAACAACGGATGGCGCCGGCCGTCCATGACAGCGGATTGTCTGTCCTGGCGGCAGGCAAGATCGTCAAGTTGAACCGACACAAGCCGTTATTTCCACCTGCTTCCCGGCGGGAAAGAGGAGTACCGCCTCTAGCTGCCGATTATGGCCGCCGCCCGCTTGAGCGAAAATCTCCCGGAACTGGAGCGCTGGCTGTTGACGCGGGTAGGAAAAGTTTTATTAACCAGGCTTTGTCCGTTATCTCATGCTATACTATCTTAGAGGAATCGATCGAAAGGAGATACCATGAACCATACTGAAGGTAATTTCAAAGGCGTACGCAATACCAGCATCTATTACCAGGGCTGGCTCCATGATGGGAGCGTGAAAGCCGTCCTTCTCATAGTCCATGGGCTGGGCGAACACAGTGGTCGCTACATGAACGTGGTCAACTACTTCATACCGCAAGGCTACGCCGTCTACGGGCTGGATCACATCGGCCACGGCAAGTCGGACGGCGGACGCGAGGTCGTCGAGCGCTTCGAGGATTACACCGACAATCTTACGATTTATTACAACATGGTCAAGGTCTGGCAGCCCGATAAGCCCATCTTCCTGCTCGGTCATAGCATGGGCGGGTTGATCGTGGCTTATTACCTACTCGATCATCAGGCCGATTTCAGGGGCGCCATCATTTCCGCTCCGTCGGTCAGAATCCCTGCCAATATAACCCCAATGACCATTACGATGAGCAAGATTCTCTCGTCCATCGCACCAAAAACGGGGGTCCTCGTGCTGGACGCCACCGGCATCTCTCGCGACCCGGAAGTGGTGAAGGCCTACGTCAATGACCCGCTGGTCTTCCACGGTAAGACCCCTGCCCGGCTGGCGGCTGAGATGCTGAAAGCCATGCTGCACGTCACTGCCGAGGCGGAGAAGATTACCCTGCCCTTCATCACCTTGCAAGGCAGCGCAGACAGGCTTGTTGACCCTGGCGGTGCTCAGATGGTTTACGATAAAGCCTCTTCAAAAGACAAGACCATCAAAATCTACGAAGGGTTTTATCACGAGGTTTTCAACGAACAGGAACGCGCCGTCGTGCTCAAGGATGTGGAAACCTGGCTCAAGGCGCACATATAACATGTTAGTTTGGCAGAGACCTAAAGATGCGGCAGTTCAGGAACTGCCGCATCTTTTGCTACCTATACAGGTTATTCTGCTTTCCCGACCCAATATCTGCCAGCCTGGATAACCATCTTATCCGGCACATCCGCCAGAATAATCGCCCCGTTGCCGACTCGGGTGCCGGACCCAATGTTCACGCCAATAGTAGTCGTCACTCCCATGCCTATAAGCGTCCGCTCGCCAACGTGGACGTGTCCCGCCAACAGCGCGCCGGGTGCGATATGCGTGTTCGCGCCAATTTCGCAGTCGTGCGAGACCACCGCGTTGGTATTGACCATGCACCTCGCGTGGAGAATTGCTTCCGACCCAACGTACGCGTTGGCAAACACCTGTACCCCGTCTCCCACTTTCGCGCTCGGTTCTACAGTCGCCCGCGGGTGAATCAAACCGGGGAAAGTGAAACCAGCACTTTCAAGCATCTCAAAAATCCTCACGCGCATGCCGATGTCAATGATCCCGCCCACGCCATTTGCCGCCAGTTTTACACCCTGTTCGACAAGTGACGGAAGCACCAACCGCGTCCCCAGCACCGGGATGCCGAGCACCTGATTCCCCGCAAGGCGTTTATCGTCATCCACGATCCCGGCAATGGCGTAAACGCTATTCTGCAATACCATTTCCATGACTGACTTGGCGTGTCCGCCAGCGCCGAATATCAGGATGTATGGTTTATCCGAAGCGGGTAATTCAACCGTGAACGTTTCCGTCACCCTGGCAAACTGCCGGACAACTTCCTCCGTGACCAGCTGGTCGGTAGGCAGAGTTGCCAGATCCATGTCGAGAGATTCAGCCAGTGCGCGTGCCGGTTTGGTTATCCGTAACGTCCCCGAAAAGGGCAGTTCTGTAGGGGCGCTGTATACGTCGCCCCTAGGCGGGATTTCAACCGGTTCATTGACAGTCTCGGTTATCACAGCCAACCGGTCCCCCACCGCCAGGATATCGCCTTCTTTCGCCAAAAGACGCACGAACCCAGTCTCCGGCGATTCGATATCCGATGCTGCCTTGGTGGTTTCGATTGTGAACAGTACAGCGCCTTTTTCGACAGCCTGTCCATCTTTGGCATGGATTCCAACCAGCCGCGCTTCGGGTTCGTTGGCGTTGAGTAGAGGGACAAGGATTTCGGATTTGATCATTTTCTTTTCACCACAAAGGGCACGAAGTGACATTAAGGATTATAAGACAAGGGAAAGCGCCGCATTGATAATATCCTGCACCGACGGCAGGATGGCGTCTTCCAGACTCTTGGCATTGGCAACCGGCAAATCCAGGGCCGCCACACGCCGGATCCGTAACCCGTCCATCCTTTCGACGGCGCGCGCCGCCACCTCTGCGCCCCAGCCAAGTGAAAGAGTCCCTTCTTCGACGGTCAGCAGTTTCCGGGTCCGCGCCAGGGACGAGAAGACCGGTTCCAGGTCAAAGGGACTGAGTTGCGAGAAAAGGACGATTTCCACAAAGATCTCATGTTCCATTAACAGGTCAAGAGCGGCCGCGCGGGCGTATTCGAAGTTGTAGCCATAGCAGGCGATTGTGAGTCGGGCACTATCCGCAGGCCGCAACATGAAAGCAGGATAAGCGTCGCCAGTCTTTTCGACTTGAAATTCAATCAGGTCGCCTTTCCCCGGCTCCAGCAACGGACGGGTATAGAGTAATTTGTGCTCGACGAACAGCACCGGGTCGTCGTCAGCAATGGCAGCGGCGAGCAGTTCTGCCGGGTCACCCAGTGAATTGGGAGCGACCACTTTCAGGCCAGGAACGCCCAGGAACATCTTTTCCAGCGACTGGCTGTGGGTGGGGCCGTAGCCGCGCCGTCCGCCCATCGGGGCACGCACAACAACTGGAACGCGCACCTGGTCGTTATACATCCAGCGAAACTTGGAAGCATGGTTGACCAACTGGTCGGCAATCAACGTAATAAAATCACCGAACATGATCTCGACCACCGGGCGCAGGCCGCGCAGCGCCATGCCGTTCGCCACCCCGACAATGGCCGCCTCGGAAATGGGTGTTGTCAGGACGCGCATGGGGAATTTGGTGGACAGCCCGCGCGTCACCTTGAACGCGCCGCCGTAGGGATCGAGGATGTCTTCGCCGAGTATGGTGACACGTTCGTCGGTTTCCATGGCGTGATGTAGGGCAAAATTGAGACGGTCCAATACTGTATTCATCAATGTTCAGGGCTCAACATGGGAAATGGGTCGGCCTCCGCGCGGCGAAAGGCATCGTTTATGACAGCGGTAACTTCGGATTCGGCTTTTGTACACTCTTCGGCTGTCAGCCGAGCGCCGTGGACCGTCAGCGGGTCGTACTGGCGGATGCGGGCAAGTTCATCGGGTAAGCGTGGATCGTCGCCCTTGCTATGGGCGGAAAAACGGTAGGTGTGCAAAATCAGGCACGCGGGTCCGGCACCGGAGCGTACCGCGCGGACCGTTTCTTCTGCCGCGGATTGAATATCCAGTACATCGGTTGTGTCGCGTTCCCAGACCGGGATCCCGAACGCCGCAAACCGTCCGGACATCGAGCCGGCCACGCCTTTTTCGACCGGCGTCGTCTGGGCATAGCGATTGTCTTCGAGTACTAACAGAATGGGGAGTTTCCACAGCGCCGCGATGTTCAGACTCTCATAGAGAGCACCTTCGCCGAGCGTCCCATCGCCGATGAAAACCAGCGTAATCTTGCCGGTCGCGCGGATTTTTTCGGCCAGCGCCATGCCAGTGGCAACCGGCACGATTCCACCCTGGATACCGTTCGAGTAAAAATTGCGCCAGTGGATGTGCTGGCTGCCGCCCCGCCCACCCACAAGGCCGGTAGCTCTGCCCATCAGTTCGGCTGCGAGGCGATACGGTTCCCCGCCATAAGCCAGGAAGTGGCCGTGACAGCGGTGGTTGCTGAAAACCACATCCTCTGGCTTTGTAACGGAAAAAATCCCGGCCGCATCAGCCTCCTGGCCGGTGTAGGCATGGGTGGTGCCGACCAATTTGCCGGTCGAGAACTCAGAAAGCAAACGTTCCTCGAAGCGGCGGATTAAAAGCATGGTTTTATAGAGAGAAAATTTATTATCCATGACGGGCACATTATAACGCACACGAAACCCCGATTTACCCCATCGCCACGGTGATTCCCAGAGAAACAGGAAAAACGGATCTATTTTCCTATGCGCAGCCTATTATTTAACCTTTGACTCTTTCGCTAATCCTCCTCATGGTATAATCCCCAAACTATGAGTCCTGAAACAACCCCTAACAAACTCTGCCCCACCTGTGGGACGCGGCTGTCTGAAAATGCCTCTCGCTGTGTAGTGTGCGGAAGCGAGTTTAGCCCTACCCCCAAACCAAAAGCAAAATCAAAGAAAACCGTCCAGGGGGCACGTATGCCGAAAGTGACCCTGAGCCTGCCGGTTGCGCTGGGCCTGTTGGCAGTCTTGCTGGTTGTCGGTGCTCTGGCATTGTTCTTCACATTGAAAGGCACCGGCAAGCTCCCAGATAGCACCGCCGTACCCAGCCCCACCGAAACGCTCACCATCACGCCCACACCAACCGAGACCCTCATTCCGACCGAGACTCCCACGCTGACGCCCGAACCGCCGATCGAATACACTGTCAAGTCGGGTGACAACTGCGGCACCATTGCCGGCCTGTATGGTTCCTCCGTGACGGCCATTATCAGTTTGAATAATTTGAACAGCCTCTGCACGGACCTGCAAGTCGGGCAAAAAATCAAGGTGCCGCGTCCCACGCCCACACCGCCGCCCGCCGCCACCGCGACCCTGGAACCGGCCGCCGCAACCCGCGCCGCCTGCGAGACTGTGGCAATCACTGTTCAGGCCGACGACACGCTTAGCACGATTGCTAAAAATTATGGCGTCTTGATACAAGCCATCAAAGATTGGAACGGGCTGAGCACAGATAACGTCTACACTGACACACAGTTGATCATCCCGCTTTGTAAGCGCGACGCCACACCAGGCCCCAGCCCCACACCGACTACGCCGCCTCCTTATGCAGCTCCCAACCTGCTCCTGCCTGCCGACGGTGCTCCGTTCACCCTGGCGGATGACACCGTGACCCTGCAATGGGCATCGGTGGGCGCCCTGCGCGATAACGAGCGCTACCAGGTGACGATCGAAGATGTCACCGGCGGGACCGGGCGCAAGTTGACCCAGTTCGTAACCGACACCAAGTTCATCGTCCCGGTGACGTTCCGCCCGCAGGACAACAGTTCACATATCCTGCGCTGGTGGTTGATCGCAGTCCGCCAGACCGGTGCCGATGATCAGGGCAACCCGATCTGGTCCACCGCCGGGGCAGCTTCTGCAATGCGCGTCTTCGGTTGGAGCGGCGCCGGTCCAGTCGCCACGCCGACAAGATAACAATTGGCAATCAGGAAACCATTCCTCGCGAGATCCCTCGCGGGGAATTTTTTTGCCGGTGTATAATGACCGCTGGAGAAAGATATGGCCAAACCAACCCTCAACGTGCGCGATTACAATCGCTATGCTTGGAACCGGCAGGTGGATATCAACAACAAATTCACCATCCCGGTTAACCCGCAAACCGTCGCCGACGCCCGCAAAGGTGAATTCTCCGTCCTGCTGACCGAGACCAAACCCGTGCCGAGCGAATGGTTCCCACCCTTCCAAGGGCTTAACCTGCTCGGCCTGGCCTGCGGTGGCGGGCAACAGGGTCCGGTTTTCGCCGCTCTGGGAGCCAATGTCACCATCTTCGACAATTCCCCGGCACAACTGGAGCGCGACCGCCAGGTGGCCGCCCGTGAGGGATTGAACATCCGCACCGTCGAGGGCGACATGCGCGACCTGTCTGCTTTTGCAGACGAGGCCTTCGACCTGGTCTTCCATCCGGTCTCCAACGTCTTCTGTCCCGAAGTCCGTCCGGTATGGCGGGAAGCATTCCGCGTCCTCCGGCATGGCGGCCTGCTGCTGTCCGGTTTCGCCAACCCCATCTACTACATGTTTGGTACGCACGCCGACGAACAGAAAACCCTGCAAGTCAGATATGCCATTCCGTATTCCGACCTGAATGACATGGAACCGGAAGAATTGGACATCTGCATCGAAGAAGGCATCCCGCTCGAATTCGGTCACAGTCTCTCCGACTTGATCGCCGGCCAGATCGACGCCGGGTTCGTAATCACCGGTTTCTACGAAGATATCTGCCCCGATTCACCCCTCAGCCAGTATCACCCGGCTTACATCGCCACGCGCGCCGTCAAGTCTTAGAACCTAACCGAAAATTGTGTCTTTCGGCGGCACGGGAGCCGCTCTACATAATTTTAGGATAGAACCTTAGGAGGAGACCCATGATGAAAGTGATTGCCGAACGAAAACGCATTGCCCTGGTGGCTCACGACAACGAAAAGGCCGAACTTCTGGAATGGGCGCGCTTCAACCGCGAGACGTTGTCACATCACTTCCTGTTTGCCACGGGCACCACCGGCGACCTCCTGGTGAGGGAACTGGATCTCCCGGTCACCCGCTTCTTTTCCGGTCCCCTGGGCGGTGACCAGCAAACCGGCGCGGCCATCGCCGAGAACACGATTGATATGCTCATCTTCTTCTGGGACCCCCTCGAACCCCAACCCCACGACCCCGACATCAAAGCCTTATTGCGCCTGGCTGTACTTTACAACATCCCCACTGCCTGCAACCGGTCCACGGCGGATTTCATCATCTCGTCCCCATTGATGGGACAGGAGTATGCGCACCCCACACCCGATCTGGAGAGATATGCTGCCAGCCGCCATCCGGTAAAAAGAATAACGAACGCGCGATAGGGTCATTCTGAGCGACCGAAGGGAGCGAAGAATCTCCTTGTTGAATGAAATTTTCCCCTGTACAAAAGATTCTTCGTCGCTCACCTGCCCACACCGCAGGTGAGGGCCGCTCCTCACACCGTCCCGGTGCCCTTCCGGGAGAATGACAGGGGTTAATAGGATTTTTGAGCTACCGAACGCTCACTACTAAATAAAAGCTTCCGAAATCAAGTGTCTTCGGAAGCTTTTACTAATCGTATGTGTAAATTCAACAGGCGCAGGAGAAGCGGCTACTTCTTCGCCAATTCTTCCAGCATCGCCGTCGTCAGGGACTTGGGCCGTTCGATGGGTTGACCCAGAGCGCGCGCCCAAACCAGGTTGGGCATTACGCCCAGGGCACGCCCAACACCGAACAACACAGTGTAGAAGTCGAACTCGCGGACGCCATAGTAGTATTGCAGCGTGCCGGAGATGGCATCCACGTTGGGAGCCGGGCTCTTGGCTTTGCCCTGTTCCTTGAGTACCGCCGGGACCACGTCATAGACCAGTTCCGCCAGCCGGATGAGAGTATCTTCCGGGAAGCGGGCTTTGGCGAATTCGAGTTGCGCGGTGAAGCGCGGGTAGGTGACGCGCAAGACTGCGTGCCCGTAGCCGGGGATGACCTTGCCACCATTGAGCGTGTCCCAGGCGAACTTGTACAGTTCTTCGCGGGGCGGGACGCCGCCGAACTTGTCACGCACGTCAATCAGCCAGCCCAGGCACTCCTGGTTGGCAAGTCCGTGTAACGGTCCGGCCAGACCGTTGAGGCCAGCCGAGAAGGAGTAATACGCGTCCGAGAGGGCCGAGCCGGCCAGGTGCGTGGTATGGGCGCTGACGTTGCCAGACTCATGGTCGGAATGCAGGATAAAGTACAGGCGGGAGAGTTCGGCATAGCCTTTCTGGTCCTTGACGCCGAGCATCCGTGCGAAGTTGGCGCCATAATCCAGTTTTGGATCGTATTTCGGCTCTTTCCCGTCACCGAATTTCAGCCGGTAGATGAAAGCCGCAATGGCTGGCAGTTTGGCGGTCAGGTCGAGAGCATCTTCCAGGGTGGATTCCCAGTACATGTCTTTCTTGACGCCGGCGTGGTAGGCTTTGGCAAACTTCGAACCACTCTGTAATGCCAGCACCGCCTGCGAGAACAGCACCATCTGGTGGGTGTCCTTCGGCATGGCGCGCAGCATCGCAAAGACGTGGGCCGGGATGGCGGATCGTTTCGCCCATTCGGCTTCCACTTCCTCAGCCTGGGCTTTGGTCGGGATTTCGCCGATGAGTAGGAGATAGAACAGCCCGCCAACGTAGGGAATGGCCGCTCCGCCGGGCTTGGGGAGTTTTTCCAGCACTTCGGGGATGGACATGCCCCGGAATTTGATACCGGTTGCCGGGTCGACGAAAGAGATGTCGGTCACCATGGACTTGATGTCGCGCATCCCGCCGTAAACCTGGCCGATGGTCACCTGGTCAATAACCGTCTCGCCGTGTTCCTTGACGAGGGTCTTGACACGCTCCCGCCAGGCGGGAAGTTGGGCTGAGAGTTTCTCGTGCAGAATCATTTTAGCCTCCGTTTTCCGGGCGTCGTTGCGAGGAGCCGCAATGACACTAGATTTTGACCAGCGATTTCATTACGCCGATGCTTTCCTTGACCGCCGCAGCGGACTTTTCCAGCGCGGCCTTTTCGTCAGGGTCGAGTTTATATTCAACGACCTTTTCCAGGCCGCCGCGTCCCAACTGCACCGGTACGCCGAAGAACATTTCCTTCAGTCCATATTCGCCCTGCAGGTATGCAGAAGCCGGGACGATCAGGTGCTTATCTTTCAGGATTGCCTCGGCCATCTGCGCCACTGCCACCGACGGGGCATAATAGGCTGAACCAGTCTTGAGCAGGCTGACAATTTCGCCGCCGCCCTTGCGCGTCCGGTTGACAATGGCCTCCAGTTTATCAGCGGGCATGTACTCCCGTAACGACACACCGGCGATATTCGAGCGACCGGTCAATGGGACCATCTCGTCGCCGTGGCCGCCGAGCACGTAGCAGTCAATGTTCTCCACACTGACGCCCGCCTCCAGCGCCACAAAGGCGCGCATACGCGCCGAGTCCAGGATGCCGGCCTGCCCGAGGATGTGCTCGCGCGGCAGTTTGCCAACCTTCATCGCCAGGTAGGCCATCGTGTCCAGCGGATTGGTCAGCACAATGAATATTGCGTCGGGCGAATGCTTGAGCGCACTGGTGGTCGCGTCACCGACGATTTTGGCGTTGGTCGTCAACAGGTCTTCACGGCTCATCCCCGGCTTGCGCGGGATACCGGCGGTGATGACGACGATATCCGATCCCTTGGTAGATTCGAAATCGTTGCTCCCCACCACCGACACATCCTTGCCGATGATCGGCAGGGATTCCATCAGGTCGAGCGCCTTGCCCTGCGGCATGCCCTCGATAATATCCACCAGCACCAGGTCGGCAATCTCGCGCTCTGCCAGCCAATGAGCCGTGGTTGAACCGGTCATGCCGGCCCCGATAATGGAAATTTTCGCAGTCATAGATCCTCCTCAGGCTTGGGTTGTTAGATTTATACTACAAAATAAACCTAATTACTGATAGTACCCTTTGTCACACAGTTATCAACTAAATATCGTGTCTTTGTATCTTCTCAATAATTGGGGGGAAGATGGGGGTTCGCAAGCTGGCTTCGCCCGCTTGCGAACCCCCATACCCCACTTTTTTTAGAAGTTACGTGTCTTTTTAATAATTAGAGGAAAGCAAGGCGACAGTTGCACTGCCGCCCAACCGATCCTTTCCGGGCTTCCT
>Ga0209746_1001205_pt1 | contig 12534 bp, 9 predicted proteins | sample BarGraNGADG00211_3_FD_184496 | JGI IMG/M metagenome (GOLD analysis project Ga0209746, IMG submission 184496) | Arctic peat soil microbial communities from Barrow, Alaska - Barrow Graham LP Ref core NGADG0011-211 (SPAdes) (version 2) | ecosystem: Environmental > Terrestrial > Soil > Wetlands >...
AACTGTTACGCAAAACAATTCGGGGAAATGGACAAGTTTTTTTGAATTTGCAATTTATGGTGATGCAACAGTCAACTCGGCAGTTTATTTGCCAAATGAAAATTTCAAAAATTTAAAAATTTACCCGAATCCGGTGAATGATAAATTGACTATCGAATACAATTTTATTTCACCATGCAATTTGAAGATTGAATTATGTGATCTCTCTGGTTCTATTATAAAAACCATTTTGAATAAAGAAATGAATGCAGGCTCAAATAGGGTGTTTATTAAAAGTGGTGACCTCTTGTCCGGAGTCTATTTATTGAGTTTTACAGCTAAAAAAAAACTACAATAAAGAAAATTGTAGTAATACATTAGAAAAACAGATTCTGGATATTAAATCAAACAATAAATCCTCTCATAAAGATTTAACAATATCGGCAGTTTTATTATAAAATTATAAAAATAACCAGTGTTTTTTTATTAAGCTTGGTCACAAATTTTTCATTTTTTCAATTTCGATCTTGTCTTATCCTAAGTGTGATTATAAAATTTTCAAAACTATTTTATTCCTTACTAATGTTAACGCAGTCTAATAAAATAATATAGCCCAATGAGATGAATTCTAGATTGACCAATATTATTTTTACAATTGGGATTACGCTTTATAGCGTAAGCAAGTCATTATAATTATCATCAATATTTTGTTAATTTTCTCAAAAATAACATATTGTCCCCTTACTGATTACATCCTAACCATATTGCTGATCATTAAAGCAGTATTTTTGTTCATAGAAATGCTGTATTCTAAAAATCAGACCTATGTGTTAATTTGTAATTATTCTAATATCTGACTACTCAAATTATATAAACACAAATCATATGAAAAAGACTCAATTAGTTTCTACTCTTTTAATTTCAATTATTACTTTTATTACTCTGCAAGCCCAACCAAATGCTGCCGGTTACGACTGGAAGAGTGTAAAAATAGGAGGCGGTGGCTTTGTTACCGGCATTATTACTTGTCCGCAAGAAAAAAACCTGATGTATGCACGTACCGATGTGGGCGGTGCTTACCGTTGGATAGAAACAACAAAAAGCTGGAAATCCATTACCGATTGGGCTTCGAAAGTTGAATGGACATTTTTAGGAATAGAAAGTATTGCCATAGATCCAAGTGCACCAAATAAAGTGTATCTATCTGCCGGATTGTATAGCAACACGCCCAGTTCTATACTTCGCTCCAATGATTACGGCGAAACATTTACACGTGGTGATGTTAGTTTTCAAATAAATGGAAACGGCATGGGGCGTAATAATGGCGAACGATTAGCCGTTGACCCCAATAATGGACAAATCCTTTTCTGCGGTTCGCGTGCTGCCGGTTTATGGAAAAGTACCAACGGAGCTGCAAACTGGACAAAAGTTAGCACATTTCCAGTAACTACTACCACCAATGGTAACGGCATTAGCTTTGTAGTTATTGATGAAACAAGCGGAAATGGAACCGCTTCGCAACGAATTTATGTGGGAGTTTCACGTATTGGAGCCGACAATGTTTATGTAACTCAAGATGGAGGTACAACCTGGAATGTTATTAGTAATCAACCATCAACCACCCTCATGCCGCAGCGAGCTATCAAAGCGGGTGATTATTTGTATATCACATATGCAGATGCCGAAGGACCCTGGAATCCAACCAAAGGTGCAGCATATCGGTATAATACCAAAACAAATGTGTGGACTAATATTTCACCGGATACATCGCCATACAGTGGCGTTTCAGTCGATGCATCTAATCCTGATATCATCATGCTTTCTACTATTAATAAATATGATCAACAAATTTGGGAAGGTGGAACTACTTATGGTGATAAAATTTATCGTACGATAAATGGTGGAACAACATGGACGAATCTTTCTTTAGGAAATCATCTAAAAGCCGATATTACCCAAAATCCGTGGATTGGCACTAAACCACAATTGCATTGGGTAGCCGATATACGCATTGACCCGTTTAATTCCGAGCGTGTTATGCTGACTTCAGGTAACGGACTTTTTATGACTGAAAATATTTCTGCTTCAAAATCAACCTGGACTTTCCAGGTCAATGGATTGGAAGAAACCGTGCCGCTGGATATGGTGAGCATACCGAATGGACCATTTATCAGCGTTATTGGCGACTACAACGGTTTTGTACATACCGACCCTACCATTTCGCCGGTAGCCGGAGCACTTTCTTCGGGCATGGGAACAACCACAGGTATAGATTTTGCTGAAAACAATACGAATTTTGTAGTAATATCCGGTAGCTCTAAATCCATGGTTTACTATTCTTCCAATCAAGGAAGTACTTGGACTGGAGTAGCTACACTACCAGTTAGCACTGCCGTCAGCGGAAGTGTTGCTGTATCTGCTGATGGACTTACCATATTCTGGTATCCGAATAATGGAGTGAACACTTATTACACCAAAGACAAAGGAGCTACCTGGAAACCTCTTTTGGCTTCTTTAGCTTTGAAATCTCGTCCTGTTACTGATCGGGTAAATCCGAATAAAGTGTATAGTTATGCCACTTCTACCGGAGTTATTTATGAATGCACATATAATACAACAACCTCTTCGTACGATTACGTTTCTACATCGGTAGGCGCTTATGGAAGTAGTATTATTCGCGCAGTTCCCGGAAGTGAACGCGATATTTGGATAGCACTTAATACAGGTGGTCTAAAACGATACACAAATGGAATTGCAAGTGCAAAATTGACTTCAGTAAGTACTTGCGATGCCGTCGGACTTGGAAAACCTGCAGAAGGCAAAACTTATCCAACACTTTATATATGGGGAACGCCTGTTGGTGCAGTTTTAGGTATTCATCGTTCTGACGATATGGGTGTAACCTGGACACGTATCAACGATGATGCTCATGAATTTGGTGGCCCTGGAAATGGTAATTTTGTTATGGGTGACCGCAATGTGTATGGCAGAGTCTTTATGAGCACAGCCGGACGTGGATTGGTATATGGAGATAAAACTTCCGGAACAGGATTTTTTTTTCTTCAACAGGAAAAAATAAATAAGTTGTATCCAAACACAACCAGTAATATTCTTTACAGTCGTGAAACTGCGAATCAAATTGAGATATTTGCCTTAAATGGTCGAAAACTTTTGGAAACCAACGAATCTTCTGTTTCGGTAGTCAATCTGCAAAATGGTTGTTATATAGCCAAAGTAAGGACTTCGGAAAGTGTCTTCAACCAATTATTTATCAAAAACTAAAACAAAAAAACAATAGCGAAATGGTTATCAAATAATTTTAAAAACAATTATGAAAAACACAAAGTACATTTTTATTTCGCTCATACTACTAAGTACGAGCATGGTTGCAAAAAATACTCCAAAAGTTCAAAACTTTACTGAAAACTGGAAATTCACCTTAGCCGACAGCACAATGAATGCTTCGTCTCCGACTTTTGATGACAGCGCATGGCGCACACTAAATTTGCCACATGACTGGAGTATTGAATCCGATTTCGGTAAAGATTTTCCCGCTTCGCCGGGTGGAGGTGCATTACCAGGTGGATTAGGCTGGTATCGTAAAAGCTTTACGGTTGATAAGACCAACAATGGCAAACAAATTTATATTGATTTTGATGGTGTGTATCGAAACAGTGAAGTGTGGATTAACGGAACTTCTGTAGGGAAAAGACCTTACGGATATATTTCCTTTCGTTACGATTTGACTCCATACATTAAATTTGGAGAGAACAATGTGATTGCGGTGAAAGTGGATAATTCCAAACAACCTAATTCGCGTTGGTATTCCGGTTCAGGTATTTATCGCAATGTGTGGTTGACAACAACCAATCCGGTTCATGTGGATCAATGGGGAACATACGTAACCACTCCCAATATTAATGCCGATAGTGCTGAAGTAGCGATACAGACTACTATAAAAAATGATGCGAAGAATCAACTAACGGTTAGGGTTGAACAATCACTTTACGATGCAGAAGGAAAACTTGTAAGCAAAATTGATGGTTCGTTATATGTAAGCGCAGGAAAAGCACATCAATACCTGCAGAAACTTGTTGTAAAAAAACCGACCTTGTGGAATATCGAAAATCCTTATTTGTATAAACTTGTTACACGGACATACGCAATTGGTCGTTTAACGGATGAATATGTTACCACGGTGGGAATTCGTTCATTTACTTTTGATGTAAAAAAAGGATTTATTCTGAATGGAAAACGAGTGAAGATAAACGGTGTATGTAATCACCACGATTTGGGTGCTTTGGGTGCTGCAGTAAATACACGTGCCATAGAACGTCAGTTGCAGATATTGAAAGATATGGGTTGTAACGGTATCCGTACTTCGCATAATCCACCTGCTCCGGAATTACTCGACTTATGCGACAAAATGGGCTTTATCGTGATGGACGAAGCCTTTGATATGTGGCTGAAACAAAAAACGAAGAACGATTATTCAATCGATTTCCCCGAATGGCATGTCCGCGATTTAACCAATATGATTACCCGTGACCGCAACCACCCTTCTATTTTTATCTGGAGTATCGGTAACGAAGTGGGCGAACAATGGGGCGAAACAAAAACGAAAGAAATGGATCTTCAAACAGCCAATGTGCTATTAAACAATAGAAAAGTGGCAGATAACGAAGATGTAAGATTAGGAATTTTAGGTAAGTTTGCTTTGCTCACCAGGCATTTGGTAGATGTGACCAAATCCGTTGACCCGACTCGTCCTGTTTCGGCAGCTTGTAACGGTACCGATGCCAATAATCCTTTGTTTAAATCAGAAGCTTTGGATTTAATCGGATTCAATTATCATGAAAGCGAATATGAAGGTATAACCAAACGTTATCCTACAAAACCGTTTATTGTTACTGAATCTGTTTCTTCATTACAATCACGTGGTTTTTATGTAAATCCTTCCGACAGTATTATTGTCAGTCCAAAACGCTGGGATTTGCCTTATTCAAGCTCAACACAAATGTGTTCTGCATACGATAACAGTCATGCACCATGGGGTTCAACACATGAAGCAACCTGGAAAATTGTGAAAAAATACGACCATGTAGCCGGACAATATATCTGGACTGGTTTCGATTATCTGGGTGAACCAACGCCGTATTGGTGGCCATCGCGCAGTTCGTTCTTTGGAATAATTGATTTAGCCGGATTCCCTAAAGATGTGTATTACATGTACCAAAGCGAATGGACTACGAAGGATGTATTGTATATTTTTCCACATTGGAACTGGGAACCAGGAAAAGTAATTGATGTTTGGGCATATTATAACAACGCCGACGAAGTGGAATTGTATCTGAACGGACAATCACTTGGAAAACGTAGCAAATTGGGTGAAGACTTGCATGTAATGTGGCGTGTTCCTTTCACTCCCGGAACACTGAAAGCAGTCTCACGCAAAGATGGCAAAGAAGTATTGACCCGCGAAATAAAAACCGCAGGAATACCCGTAAGCATTCGTTTGAAAGCAGATCGTTCCTCGATTGCTGCCGATGGCAAAGACCTTTCATTTGTAACTGTTGAATTGCTTGACAAAGATGGAAATGCTTCTCCTGTTGCCAATCAATTAGTCAAATTTACGTTGGAAGGCGAAGGAGCTATCGTTGGAACTGATAATGGTGATCAAAACGACCACGTTTCACTCAAAAAACCCGAACGCCATTTGTTCTATGGAAAATGTCTGGCAATTGTACAAAGCAATTCCACCAGTGGAAACATTGTGCTGAAAGCTTCTGTTGAAGGAATTCCATCACAGGAAATTGTAATTAAAAGTAAGTAAACATGTTTCTTTATGACTTTGCAATTTTAATTTTTCTTCTGTTGATTTGTATCTCTCTCTTTTGTACTTTTGCAAAACATTAGAAATTCTGATTAAGATTGACTTCCAACAAAAACATATTTAAAATAACGTATCCGATATTTCTGACACTCTTGGCTCAGAACATCATAAACGTAACCAATACGGCTTTTTTGGGTCGTGTAGGTGAAGTAGAATTAGGTGCATCTGCCATTGGGGGTGTTTTTTACTTTGCCATTTACATGATTGGTTTTGGCTTTAGTCAGGGGGCACAGATATTAATCGGACGACGTAATGGTGAGAAAAATTACGCACAAATCGGACCAATTTTCAACAATAGTTTACTTTTCAATTTTTTGTTAAGTGTAATAATTTTCGGTTTTTCGGTGAAAGGTGTACCTCATATCATGAAGTTACTTGTAAGTTCAGAACATGTCTACAATGCCTCAATTGCTTATCTCGACTGGCGGATTTACGGCTTCTTTTTCTCTTTTATTAATGTGATTTTTCGGGGACTGTATGTTGGTATAACTCAAACCCGAATTCTTACAACCTCGGCTGTTTTAATGGCTATCACAAATATCATTTTCGATTACACGTTGATTTTCGGCCATTTTGGATTTCCTCAATTGGGCATTGAAGGTGCCGGAATTTATTCGGTAATTGCCGAAGCGGTAACGCTCATGTATCTGGTTTTGCACACCATTTTCAGAACAAATATGAAATTATATGGACTTCTCGAATTTAAGAAAGTGGAACTCAAAACCATTCTGACCATTTTGAATCTGTCCATCTTCATTATGTTCCAGTATTTTATCTCTATTTCTACTTGGTTTATGTTCTTTATTTTTATCGAACGAATGGGCGAACAACCATTGGCAGTGAGTAATATAGGCCGAAGTTTGTATATTTTGCTTATGATTCCGGGTTCGGCACTTTCAACTTCTGTTAACACATTGGTTAGCAACTTGATAGGCGCAGGAAGAAAAGAGGAAGTTATACCGTTTATTAAGCGTGTAATCCGAATAGTTTTGCTGATGGTTGTGCCATTACTTTTGCTTACATTCGCTTTCCCGCAACTTTTTGCCCGAATTTATACAGACGATGCCGGTCTGATACTTGCCTGTATTCCGGTAATGAGGGTTGTATCTGTCGCTATGATTTTTTGTGCTGTCGGTAATATCATTTTCAATGGAGTTTCAGGCACCGGTAATACACGTACTGCTTTTGCCATTGAATTTTTGACTCTTTTTTTCTATCTCAGTTATGTTTATTATACCGCTATCATTCATCCAAGTACAGTTGCGGTAGTTTGGATGTCAGAATTTGTATATTGGACTATAATCGGGACACCTGGTTATTGGTATTTGCTGAAAGGAAATTGGAGAAAGAAAGAGATTTGAATTCGATAACATCAACATAATGAAACAGACCGCGCAATTCGTTTTATAAAATTGCACGGTCTTTTTTGTTTTGTAAATTTTAGTTTATCTTCTGCTTCCGCCCATGAAAATCAGAATGTAATAAACCAGAGCTGCTAACGAACCCAGTGCGGCAACCACATAAGTATAAGCAGCGGTTTTCAATGCATCTTTTGCCTGATCGTGAGTTTCGTAGTTGGTAATGCCTGATGTTTCGAGCCAAGACAAGGCACGTGCGCTGGCATTGATTTCTACAGGTAAAGTAATAAAACTAAACAAAGTAGTCACAGCAAATAAAACGATTCCTGCCAGTAAAAGTTGTGGAAACGAACGAACGAAAATGATTCCTGCCAATAAAACCCACTGCATCCAGTTGGAAGCAAAGTTTACCACCGGAACCAGTTTTGAACGCAAAGTCAGTGGTGCATAAGCCATTGCATGTTGCACGGCGTGTCCGCATTCATGAGCGGCAACGGCAGCGGCAGCAACACTGCTGGAGGAAAAAACATTTTCGCTCAGATTTACCGTTTTTGTTAACGGATCGTAATGATCAGTAAGATGACCGTTGGTTGAAATAACCTGTACGTCGTATATCCCATTATCACGAAGCATTTTTATAGCCACATCTTTCCCAGTCATTCCCCGAGGAATGGGAAGTTTTGAATAACGTTCAAATTTTGATTTTAAATTACTGGAAATTAGCCAACTAATCAAGGCGAAAATGCCGAAAATAAGATATCCTATAAACATAGTTTTTTGTTTTTAAATTATTAGTGAATTGCTTTTATCAAAATCCTTGCCAGATGACAAAATGGCAGAATAGTCGGTAGTTAATTGTTTGTAGCCGATAGTTTGTTTCAACCAATCAACCGTTCAACCAATCACTAATTCTGATATCTAATTACAGTTTGAGCACGATCCGGTCCAACAGAAACAATTTTTATCGGCACTTCCAGTTCTTCTTCAAGGAAACTGAGATAATTATTGAATTCTTCGGGAAATTCATCTTCGCTTTGCATGTTGGTCATATCGGTTTTCCATCCCGGAAGCTCAACAAAGATTGGTTCTGCACCATCATTTAAATCATAAGGGAATTGTTTCACTTCTTGTCCGTCAATTTTATAAGCAACGCAGGCTTTAATGGTTTCAAAACTATCCAAAACGTCGCTCTTCATCATAATTAATTGTGTGACACCGTTGATCATAACGGCATATTTCAGAGCCACCAAATCAATCCACCCGCAGCGGCGTGGTCGTCCCGTAACAGACCCAAATTCAAACCCGATTTTGCGCATGTTATCACCTATTTCGCTGAACAATTCTGTAGGAAAAGGTCCGCTGCCTACACGGGTACAATAAGCTTTAAAAATTCCATATACTTCGCCGATATTTCCGGGCGCAACACCTAATCCGGTACAAGCCCCTGCACAAATAGTATTCGATGAAGTTACAAAAGGATAAGAACCAAAGTCAATATCAAGCATGGTTCCTTGCGCACCTTCGGCTAATACTTTTTTCCCGCTTTTGATAGCATCGTTTATAAAATGTTCGCTGTCAATTAGTTCAAACCGTTTGATACATTCAATGCCTTCAAACCAGTTTTTTTCAAGTTCCGGCAAATCATATTCGAAATTGTATTGTTTCAGAATTCCTTTATGACGAGCAATGGCAATGTTGTATTTTTCTTCGAAATTATGGAGAATATCACCTACGCGAACGCCATTGCGACTCACTTTATCAGTATATGTTGGCCCGATTCCTTTGCCGGTTGTACCTATTTTTCCACTACCTTTGGCCGATTCGTAAGCTGCATCGAGCAATCGGTGTGTCGGGAGAATTAAATGTGCTTTTTTGGAAATTTTCAAGCGTTCGGTAAGCGGATGACCTGATACTTCCAAAGCATCCACTTCGGCTTTAAACAAGGCTGGGTCGAGAACTACTCCATTACCAATTACATTAATTTTGTCGCCTTGAAAAATTCCAGAAGGAATGGATCGTAATACAAATTTTTTACCTTCAAATTCCAATGTATGACCGGCATTTGGTCCACCTTGAAAACGTGTGATCAGATCGTAATCGGGGGTGAGTACATCAACAACTTTTCCTTTTCCTTCATCTCCCCATTGGAGACCTAACAAAACATCTACTTTCATTTATCTAAATAATATTTTGGAGATACTCTTTCTAATTGTTACTACAATTATGAATTTTTCAATAACGCCTTACATTTGTTACATAAACCATATAAATACAGCGAATAATGTGACGAATAAAAATGTGCAAATTTGCGCGTTTGAATGGAAATTCGCAATTGTTTGTCCGAAAATTCCTTCACTTTACCACAGTTTGTGCAGATCAAATGATTGTGAGTATTATTTCCAAACATTTTTTCATACTGCGCATACTGCCCGTTAATCTGATGTTTAATAATTAACTTACAATCCAGTAATAGTTCAAGTGTATTATAAACTGTTGCCAGACTGACACGATAATCTTTCTGCATCAAATTGAATAGAACTTCGGCATTAAAATGTCCGTCAAAAGCATTAATGCGTTCCAGAATTGCATATCGCTCCGGCGTTTTGCGATGCTTCTGCTTTACGAGATATTCGGTGAAAATCTCTTTGACTGATTCGAATGAAACTTCTTCTTTCATGGTTTTTAAAGTGACCAACAAAAATACAACTTTTACATTATTTATTGCTATAAAATATTCAAAAATAATATTTCCTGTTTCACTTCATTCAAAATATATTGCTGTCCGATACTGGTTGATGTATGAAATACATTTATTTCTTCTAAAATGTAAGTCGCAATTTCTTTATTTTTTTGACAAAAACAGCTCAAACAAACAGCGATGGCTTTATAAAGATGAAAATTGTCAGCTTCGGAAGATTGTAATGCTTTATCAATAATGGCTTCCATTTCTGTTCGATTTAGTTTCGCGACAAGCCGTGCAGCGAGCAAAAAACCGGTAATCTTTATCCATATTTTATCTGATTGAGTCCATTTCAGGCAAAGAAAATTGGCATCCGGAAGTTTACAAAACAAATTCATGCAGGTTTGTTCCACAATTTCAATCTGATTAAAGCTTTCAATCCAATTTTGAGTAATCTCCGTAGTAAATTCGTCAATTGGTTGCAGCAAAGTGGCTAAAATCATGGTTTCCCGAATCTGAAGGTTCCATAATCGTTGTGCTAAATCGTGATTTGGAATGTAAGATTTGGAAATTTCTTTCAGCCGTGGAATAGAAACACCAAAGTTTTTTTTGTAAATAATTCCGCTTTTGGTCATCTGATCTAATACAATTCCATTCATCGAAAGGTGGATTTTAAGTAGGATATCAGATATTTGACGATCTGGTTCGGGGTTTATCAAATGAAATTTCATTTACTTTCAGACTTTAAGCTTTGGTTATTAATCGGTTGTAAAAATCAAACGATTTTTCAAAAAAAAACAGTTGCACAAAATCAATTGCTGTATTATCTTTGCACTCGCAAAACATGGTGGTCGTAGCTCAGTTGGTTAGAGCGTCTGATTGTGGTTCAGAAGGTCGCGGGTTCGAGCCCCGTTCTCCACCCATACTAAAATGCACTTAATAAGGAAGAACAATTTAGTTCTTCCTTTCTTGTTTTTTATCGGTCACTATTTTTATTTCTGCCAATGGCATCGGTTGCCTGGTATAAATCCACAAAATCGTATCCGGCTTTTGACAGGTCAATTAATAACCCAGTTGGTTTATTCGAATCCAAGCGTCAACGCCATAAGTGAGCATACTTATGCAGAAAATTGATAATAATAGTGAAATTATCCTTTTTCTCATGTTCGGAATGCATTTTTTTGCAAATGTAAAGTAAATTGTCGAAATAGCAAATGGATATTTATTGAGAAAAAAATATTACTTTTGTGACTAATTTTATTTTGTCAATTTACAATATAACACGAAAATGAAAGTATTAAAATTCGGAGGAACGTCGGTAGGTTCAGCGGCTCGTATGAAAAACGTTGCTAAGCTGATTTGCGATGGTGATCAAAAAATTGTGATTTTATCGGCTATGTCAGGAACAACCAACAATTTGATAGAAATATCCGATTATTTTTATAAAAATAATATCTCAGGAGCTTTAGAAAAAATTAACATACTTCAACAGAAATACGCTGATGTTGTGGATTAATTATATTCATCGGATGAATACAAATCGGAAGCAAAATTGAATTTAAAAAACATTTTCGAATACCTGCGTACTTTTTCAAAATCTGTTTTTACATTATTCGAAGAAAAAGCCATATTGGCTCAGGGCGAATTGCTCTCAACGGCAATGTTCCAGCTTTATTTACAAGAGGTTGGTGAAAACAGTACTCTTCTGCCAGCACTCGAATTTATGCGTATTGACAAAAATGCGGAACCGGATTCAGCCTTTATTGCTGAAAATCTGGCGAAACAACTTGCTGCACAACCCGATAAAATGATTTATATAACGCAGGGTTTTATCTGCCGCAATTTTTATGGTGAAATTGACAACCTGCAACGAGGTGGCAGCGATTATACTGCTTCGTTGATTGGTGCGGCTGTAAATGCTGACGAAATTCAAATATGGACTGATATTGACGGAATGCATAACAACGATCCGCGTTTTGTAGAAGGCACAAAACCGGTTCCTGTTTTACATTTTGAAGAAGCAGCCGAGTTGGCTTATTTTGGTGCAAAAATTCTCCACCCAACCTGTATCCTCCCTGCAAAACTGGCCAATATTCCGGTTCGTTTGCTGAATACAATGGAGCCAAAAGCTCCGGGCACTCTGATTTCTACCAAAAGTAAAAAAGGAAAAATTGAAGCCGTTGCTGCAAAAGATGGCATTACTGCCATCAAAATCAAATCAGGACGTATGTTACTGGCACACGGGTTTTTACGTAAAGTGTTTGAGATTTTCGAATCACATCATACTCCAATTGATATGGTAACTACTTCGGAAGTAGGCGTGTCGGTATCTATCGACAACGTCAAACGTTTGGATGAAATTGTGAATGATTTGAAGAAATTTGGAACGGTAACTATTGATAAAGATATGGTTATCATTTGCGTAGTGGGCGATATGCCATTCGAGAATATCGGATTTCAAGCCAAAGTGGTTGGTGCAATGAGTGAAATTCCTGTTCGTATGATTTCGTACGGTGGCAGCAATTACAACATTTCGTTCCTTATTAAAGCCGAAGATAAAAAACGCGCTCTTAACTCTTTGAGCGCAGCACTTTTCAATTAAATAACCCCAAACCTCTAAAGGG
>Ga0209746_1001210_pt1 | contig 12514 bp, 10 predicted proteins | sample BarGraNGADG00211_3_FD_184496 | JGI IMG/M metagenome (GOLD analysis project Ga0209746, IMG submission 184496) | Arctic peat soil microbial communities from Barrow, Alaska - Barrow Graham LP Ref core NGADG0011-211 (SPAdes) (version 2) | ecosystem: Environmental > Terrestrial > Soil > Wetlands >...
CCTGCTCGCCTGTATGCACGTAGAGTTGAAGCATAAAGTCGATGGTCATGGGTTGAGGGAATTTGGGCGCGTCGCCCAGGCCGCCTTCGCGGCGATCGAGCGCCTGGAGCAGGTTGCGTGCGGCCCGGTCGAGGAGCGCGCAGGTCAGCGGTGCGTCGGACGGGCCGATGGCCGCGCTGCGCTTCAAGCCGCCGGCGATGCGCTCGCCGGCGGCTTCCAGGTCCTGGCGGCGATCGCGCCAGGCATCGGCAACCGCTTGCAGGACCTGCCGGAAACTGGGCATACCGTAGCGTGGCGTGGGTGGGAAATAGGTGCCGCCATAGAAGGGCCGGCCTTCGGGGGTCAGGAAGACTGTCATGGGCCAGCCGCCCTGGCCCGTCATGGCCTGGACCGCTTCCATGTAGATCGCGTCCAGGTCAGGACGCTCCTCACGGTCGACCTTGATGTTGACAAACAGGCTGTTCATGAGGGCTGCGATGGCAGGGTCTTCGAAGGACTCGTGGGCCATAACGTGGCACCAATGGCAGGCCGAATAGCCGATGCTGAGCAGAATTGGTTTGTCCTCGGCACGCGCACGCGTCAGCGCTTCCGGCCCCCAGGCATACCAATCAACCGGGTTATGGGCATGCTGTAGCAGGTAAGGGCTGGTCTCGTGGATCAGGCGATTCGGTTGCCCTGCGCTCGTGGACGTAGTCATAAACCTTTCCTTTCAAAACAGCCCCGCCGGACCCGGCGGGGCTGTTTGATTCAACGTAGTTTGGCAAGCCTTTGCGGCCGTAGGCGTTATTCGCCGTGACCGTTCCGTCGCACGTAGGCTTCGATCTGCAAAGTGCGCTGCTCCGGACTGCGACCGCGCGGGATGATTTCCTTGGCATGGGCGCCCAGGACCTGCATCTGCGCGCGAGAGGCAAACAGACGTACCTCCAACGGGTCCCGGTTCTCGTCCTCGGCCAGCAGTTCCTGGACCACGAGGAGGATACGGTCGCGGTTCTCGTCATAACCCAGCCCCATCGAACCGACCCGGAACAGCGGCTCGACGGGCTCCTGGATAAGCATCGACGCTTCCTCAACCGCCAGGTCCTTGTCGCGCATCAGGCTGTACTGTTTCTCCAGGTTATCCAACATCTCATCGATTGCTTCGGTCATGGCCTGCACTTGTTCTTTCTCGCAGAGCAAAGTGATGCGATCCAGTCCACGCACCGCCTGGATGTAGAACGAGCGGTGTCCCGGGCGGCCGAGAGCATCGGCGGTGATGTGAGTTACCGGGTCAAATTCATAGATCGGGTTCGCCATGGCATTGCTCCGTTCAGTCATCAGAAACCAATGGTACGTCTAGCATATCTTCCGGAACACGCTTTGTCAAATGGACGCGAACTTAGCCCTCGCCCGCTCATTTGCCGACCAGCACCTCCAGGGCGACGCCCGCTACCGTTGGCGGATGCAACAGCATATTGGCGTAACTGGCGTTGGCCATCGGACAAGCGCACTCGCCGCCGTAGATGGACTTACGTAAGCGGCCCATGCCCTCGCCGAACCAGATCGGCGCCAGGTCATAGTTTGTCTTGCGCAGGCTGCCTGCCGGCTCCGCACGGATGCAGCAGCTCCAGATATCGCCGTTGGGCGCAATGTGTGCGCTGGCCCAACCGGCATAGCAGGGGATAACCTGCCGCCGCTCATAGACCACGCGCAAGGCGAGCTGATAATAGCGGGCGCGGAAGGCCTGCGTGACACGCGCCAGGCCACGAGTGTGCTGAGTGCGCGCTTGCCGGCTCAAGAAGTCCGCGATCGGAGCGTAGGTATCTGGGTCAGGGGTGATGCCCCAGCCGACCGTGTCCAATTCCACACGTTCCTCGGCCACCTCGGTAATGTAGCTATCGGGCGCCAGGTCCTGCAGTCCCGCATAGATCTCGCGGAAGCGTTCTTGATTGAAACGGCTGATGACGGTATGGATGCTGAGGACCAGGTTGGGCCGTTGTTTCTGCAGATCTTTCAGCCGGCTCCAGGTGGCCATCGATTTGGCCCAATTGCCGGGCACGCCGCGGATGGCGTCGTGCTCCTCGCCGATGCCATCCAGGCTCAAATTGATGCCGATCTCGCTCTCCGGACACTCACGGCAGATCCGATCGACGCGTTCGATGACACGGTCGCTCAACAGGCCGTTAGTAGGAATGGTGATGACGGCCGGCCGGCAGTGCCGGTAGGCGCTGATCACCATCTCGTCAAGGTCGCGGCGCAGGAAAGGCTCTCCACCCGTGAAGGTGATGTAGAAAGGCGTGCGCCCCAGGTTGGCGAAGACGCGATCCCATTCTTCCACGGACATGTCGTCGTTGGGCTTGCGCCAGACGTCGCAGGTCTTGCAGCGCGAGTTGCAGCGGAAGCTTACGCTGACGACGACGGAGAAGGGATACATTTTGGGTCGGCCAAAGCGCCGGAAGGACCAATAAAGGGGGAGCTTAGGAGCGAGGGCCAGCATTTTCATGGCGGCATTATAGGCTCAGCGGAGCGGGCTGTCAATTAAGGTCAAGATGGACTGATAAATGGCGGCGAAGGGCCGCCGGCTCTATTGTGCGGCCGGTTGGTGCGTTTGTTTGCCCGACTGGTGGTGCTACAATGCGCAGAATCCCCCGCAAAGGAGTCCAGCCGAATCGTTTCGTGGATTCCAAGCGCTGGTTGGTGGGCAAGGGGCAGGCAGTGGCGAAGGGTATGACGGTGGGCCGCTATCTGATCTTCTTCGCAATTGGTGTCTACGGCGGGTTCCTGCAGGCGGGGGTGGGCATTTTCCTGCTGGCGGGGCTGGTGCTGGGTGCGGGCTATGACGTCGTGCGCGGCAATGCGGTCAAGGTGGCGATCGTCCTTGCGCTCACGGCCGCCGCCCTGATCATCTTCTGGGCGCACTCGAAGGTGGACTGGCCGATCGGTCTGCTGATGGGTGTGGGGAACATGATCGGCGCCTGGGTAGGCACGCGTTTTGCGGCCGACAAGGGCGCAGTGTGGGTGCAGCGCTTCGTTATCGCCGTCGTGCTGGCGTCCGCTGCGCAATTGCTGGGCGTTTTCCAGTGGCTGGCCGCCTTGCTGTAGGCGCCGTGTCCTCCGCTAGCCGCCGCCGATCAGGTGGATTGCCTGCACCTCAGCGCCTTCCGGGACCGGGGTAGTGGCGAAATCGGGACGCAGCACGACCTGGCCGTTTATCTTGACCACGATCATGCGGAAGCTGAATTTCAGCCCATCCAGCAGATCCTGGACGGTCATGCCGGCCTGCCATTCGACATCGTACTGGTTGTTGACGCGTATCATCTCAGGCGTAATTGGGAGACTGGGAGAATGCGCGAAGCGCGCTCTCCCAGTCTCCGTATCTCCCACTTTCCGTCGCCTCAGGAATGGGCCGTGACCAACGCGACCACATCCGGGAAGTCGATCCCCAGTTCACGCAGTTTCTCGACGGTCGGGATGCCGTTGCAGTTCCATCCGCGGCGCTTGTAGACGGCGTCGCACAGCTTCTGGTACTGGTCCTCGCGATAGCGACGCAGCGCGGCTGCCTTTTCCGCTGTGCTCAGCCCGACTGGGTCCAACCCCAGCTTCTCCCGTAACTGCTTGTCGTAGCGCTCTTGCCGGCTCTCGTATTCCTCAACCGTCACCGGCCCCTGAGAGCGGTAGGGAATGCGGTCGGACTCGCGCGTCCCGAAGCCTAGTTTCAGATTGAAGACGCGCTTGAAGTTGTAGACCCGCTCGGACATGGTGATGAGGTCTTCCTTCGTTACTTCCTGGCCCGTGATGCCCGAGAACAGCTCGACGTAGTTGTGGACGTGCTCGGGCACCTTGGCCGGCTCGTCGGTCAGAGCGTTGTCGGCGGGCTCGATGTCATTCCAGGGCAGCTTGCACAGGCCATTGAGGCCGAACCAGGTGCGCCACATGGGGAAGTAGTGCAAGGCCTCGGCCTTGTCCTCGAAGGTTGGGATCTGGTTGTTGACCATATCCATGAATATCAGCCAGGCCTCGTCGTGCTGAGCCCCCTTGTTGGTCATCCCATAGCCGCCCTGCTGCGCCAGGCTCTCCTTGGTCACGTACTCGGAATACTCCATGCCCTTGTTTTCCATGCCGATCGATTCGACGAACGCACGGTCGGCCCCGAAGTGCTCGACGAAATAGTCCTTCATGGCGCGCACGCCCATGCCGGCGATCTGCCCGAACCCCCGGCCCTCGGCCATCTGGTGCAAGAGCTCGATCGCCGCCTGGCTGTTGCCGAAACGCAGGTCCAGGCCGCCGGTCTTGTCCAGGTCCAGCAGGCCGGCCTCAAAGCATTCCATGATGAAAGCAGTCAGGGTGCCATAGGAGATGCTGTCGATACCGTAGGTGTCACAGTAGAAGTTGAGCTCCAGGATCGGCTCGGGATCGAAGATACCCAGGTTGGAACCGACCCCCGCCACCGTTTCGTACTCAGGCCCATCCACAGTCACGCACTCGCCCGCATAAGGGCCCGTCTTGACCTGGTAGTGATCCACGCCCTTCGAGCAAGCCATGGTGCAGCCGTAGAAGCAACCATCGGGAATCCCCTGCGTGAACATCTTGTCCCAGACCCTGGAGTCGATGCGGTGCGCATCCGGGTGGGAGCCGAAGCGGTAGTTGTGCACAGGCAGCAGATCGTAGTCGTTCATGATCTCGACAAGGTGCGCGGTGCCGACCCGGCGCATCTTGTTCTGGCTGTCATCCAGGTCGATGATTTCCTTGTTGATGCGCTGGCCTACCTTGCGAATGCGTGTCAGTTCGGCCGGGTCGTTGCTGTCGGCCTTGACGCCGGTCCAGCGCACGACGATGCCTTTGACGCGCTTGTCGCGCAGGACAGTGCCGATCCCGCCGCGTCCCGCCTGTTTGACGCGCGCCGTCCCGCGCCGCTGGTCGTACCAGCTCACGTTGAGGCAGCCGATGCGGGTATGCGCCGCGCCCTGCCCCGTCGAGACAACGGACACGTTACGCCGGTCCGCCTCGTCTTTCGCGTACATCTCGGTAAACACTTCGGCCAGCGGATGTGTGTCGACCGGTTCCGCGGGCGCCTCTTCGACGGTCACCCGCCCGCTGTCGCCATCGATGACGATGACCACGTCGCGTTCGGCCTTGCCCTGCACTTCCAACGCATCCCAGCCGGCGAACTTGAGCAGTGGGCCGAAGTAGCCGCCGACGTTGCTGTCGACGACGATGTGCGTGAGTGGGGAGATCGTTACCACCAGGGATTTGCCGGCGCCGGGGTACATGGTGGTGCCGCCGATGGGGCCAGACGCGAACACAATCTCGTTCTCCGGGTCATCCCATTTCGTGTCGCCGGACACCGCGTGCCACAGGCGCCACAGCCCGAACCCTTTGCCACCGATGAAGATGCGTTTCATCTCGTCGGTCACCGGGCGCGCTTCGATGTGCCGCGTGGAAAGGTTTACGTACAGCGTCTGCCCGGCGTAGCCGCGCTGCACTTTCGGCACGATGTAGCCGAACTCGGCCAGCACACGATGGGCAAGCTTCATTTCCTGGACGGAATCGCGCGTCAACATTGGCACCTCCTGGGATACCGATGGCTCGCCTTATTGTACCAGGAACAACCATGAGCAACAATGATATCCGTCAGTTCAGCGCCAGGGATAAGACGGGCGGCCGCTGAGCGTGGCTAAGACAGTCTGAGCCGGCCGCAGCCTGGGATCAAGATGTTACCGGCTCGGCTACGACTTGTCTGGCAAAGGTCAGACGGTCGCCTTGCGGCGCCAGGTCAGCGACGATGCTGTCGCCCGCCCGGAAGTGCCCTTCCAGCAACTCCATGGCCAACGGGTCCTGGATGTACTGCTGGATGGCCCGCTTGAGCGGGCGTGCGCCGTAGGTCGGATCGTAGCCGGCGGCGGCCAGGAAGCGGCGCGCCGCGTCGGTCAGCTCTATCTTCAGATTGCGCTCGGCCAGCATGCGGCGCAGCCGGCCCAATTGGATGTCGACGATCTTCTCCAGGTCTGAGCGGTCCAGCGCATGGAAGACGACGATATCGTCGACCCGGTTCAGGAACTCGGGCGGAAAAGCCGCGCGCAGGGCCTGCAGCGCGCCCGTGCTCTTCTGTTCAGCGCTCAGCGCCGGGTCGTTGAGGTACTGGCTGCCGATGTTGGACGTCATGATGATGATCGTGTTCTTGAAGTTCACCACCCGTCCCTGGCCATCGGTCAACCGCCCGTCGTCCAGCACCTGCAGCAACGTGTTGAACACCTCGCGGTGCGCCTTCTCGATCTCGTCGAACAATACCACACTGTAAGGTTTGCGCCGCACGGCCTCGGTAAGCTGACCGCCTTCCTCGTAGCCTACATAGCCGGGCGGGGCGCCGATCAGGCGGCTGACAGTGTGCCGCTCCTGGTATTCGCTCATGTCGATGCGGATCATGGCGTTGTCGTCGTCGAACAAGAACTCGGCCAGGGCGCGGGCCAACTCGGTCTTGCCGACGCCCGTCGGCCCCAGGAAGATAAAGCTGCCGATAGGCCGGTTGGGATCTTGCAGGCCGGCGCGTGCCCGGCGCACGGCATTGGACACCGAGTGCACGGCCTCATCCTGGCCGACCACCCGCTGGTGCAGCCGCTCCTCCATCTTCAGTAGCTTGTCGATCTCGCCCTCCAGCAGCTTACTGACCGGCACACCGGTCCAACTGGAAACGACCTCGGCCACGTCTTCGGCGCCGACCTCTTCCTTCAGCAGCATGCCGCGGTTTTGCATCTCGGCAATCTGCGCTTCACCCGCATTGAGCTGCTGCTCCAGGTTCACCAGCTTGCCGTACTGCAACTCGGAAGCCCGCCCATAGTCGGCCTGCCGCTGCGCTTGCTCGATCTCGTGGCGCGTGGCTTCGATCTCCTGTTTCAGCGCGGCAACGCGTTCGATGACCTCGCGTTCGCGCTGCAGCCGCCCGGCCAATGAGCGTTGCTCTTCCTGCAGATTGGCCAGCTCGCGTTCAGCCTCCGCCAGGCGCCCCTGGCTGGCCGGATCGCTTTCCTTCTTAAGGGCCTGCCGCTCAATTTCGAGTTGCATGATGCGCCGCTTGATCTCGTCCAACTCGGCCGGGTCGGAGGTGATCTCCATGCGCAGCCGGCTGGCGGCTTCGTCGATCAGGTCGATCGCCTTGTCCGGCAGAAAACGGTCGGCAATGTAGCGATGCGAAAGCATCGCCGCGGCGATCACCGCCGCGTCGGTGATGCGCACGTTGTGGTGGACCTCGTAACGCTCCTTAAGGCCGCGCAAAATCGAAATGGTATCCTCGACAGACGGCTCGTCCACCAGGACCGGCTGGAAGCGGCGCTCGAGGGCCGGGTCCTTCTCAATGTGCTTGCGGTACTCGTCTAGCGTCGTTGCGCCGATGGCATGTAGCTCTCCGCGGGCCAGCATCGGTTTGAGCATGTTGCTGGCGTCCATGGCGCCTTCGGCCGCGCCCGCGCCCACGACGGTGTGCAACTCGTCAATGAACAGGATGATCTGGCCCGCCGAATCGGTGATTTCCTTGAGCACTGCCTTCAGGCGTTCCTCGAACTCACCGCGATACTTGGCGCCTGCGACCAGCGCACCCATGTCCAGGGCGATGACGCGCTTGTCTTTCAGCCCTTCCGGCACGTCGCCGCGCACGATCCGTTGGGCCAGCCCTTCGACGATGGCCGTCTTGCCGACGCCGGGGTCACCGATGAGCACCGGGTTGTTCTTGGTGCGCCGGCTGAGGATCTGGATCGTGCGGCGGATCTCTTCGTCGCGACCGATGACCGGGTCCAGCTTGCCCTGGCGCGCGGCCTGCGTCAGATCGCGGCCATATTTCTCCAGGGCCTGATAAGTCGTCTCCGGGTTCTGGCTGGTCACTCGCTGGTTACCCCGGATGGCCGTGAGCGCGGCCAGGATGCGGTCACGCGTGACGCCGAGACGCGCCAGCACGCGCTGCGCGCCGGCCCCATTTTGGCCGGCCGAAGCCAACAAAAAGTGCTCCGTGCTGACGTAGTCGTCGTGCATCGAGTTGGCCTCGCCGTAAGAGTCCTGGACGACGCGCGACAACGCTCCGCTCATGCTGGGCTGCACGTTGCTCCCGTAGGCTTTTGGGCGGCGCGCCAGGTCGGCTTCCAGTTGGCTCTGCAAGTTACGCGGGTCGATGCCCAGTTGCTGGACGATCTCCGGGACCACACCCTCGGGCTGGTTGAGCAGTGCCAGGAGCAGGTGTTCCGGCTCGACCTGGCTCTGGTTGTAACTGACCGCCAATTCCTGGGCGGCCAGCAAGGCTTCCTGGGCCCGTTGTGTATATCGATCTAATCGCATCGTCATCCCTCGTTTCTGTCGTCAAGCTGTCAGCTGGTTCTTATTATACATCTTCCAGTATCGTTGAGGCGCGTTAGAAGAACGTTGGCGCCCTGTTAGCGAAGTGTGAGAAGCCGCTTGTCAAGCCCCTGTGACTGGGGTATCATGCTCGCATGGGTCGCGGAGCCTACGAGCACAACTACACCCGACTGAACCTGCCCGAGCTGGAAGCGCAGACTATCGACGCGGCGCCGCTCGCCATTGCCCTGCCGCCGGAGTTGGCCGGCCAGGGTCCGGCGACGGTCGATCTGTACTGCGCGGAGAACCTCGCGTTACTGGAGGCGCAGGCGGCCAAGTGGGCCGCGCGCTGCCAATTGCTGTACATTGACCCGCCCTTCGGCAGCGGGAAAGTGTATAGCGCACGCGTCGAGGGCGCACGCGGGCGGCAGTCGCAGGCGGTCAAGGCTTACCGGGATGACCAGGATTTTGACGGCTACCTGGCCTGGCTATACCGGCGCCTGGTATTTGCCCGCGACCTTCTGTGCCCGAGCGGGACCCTCTACGTGCACCTCGATTGGCACGCCGTGCACTACGTCAAAGTGGAGTTGGACCGCTTGTTTGGGCGTGAGCGCTTCCTGAACGAGATCATCTGGTGCTACTACGGGCCGTCACCCATCCGGTCGGCTTTCAAGCGCAAACACGACAACATCCTGGTCTACACCCGCTCGCCGGCTTATTACTTCGACGCCGATGCCGTGCGTATGCCGTATAACGAGTCGACCGTCCGGACCTTCCAGAGCAGTCGTAAAGCCGGCTTTGGCAAGGTGCCCGACCTGGCGCGCGGCAAGGTGCCCGAGGATTGGTGGTACATGCCTGTCGTGGCGCGCCAACACGGCGAACGCGTGGGCTACGAAACGCAGAAACCCGAGAGCCTGTTGGAGCGCATCGTCAAGGCCTCCAGCCGGCCTGGGGACCTGGTGGGTGATTTGTTCGCGGGGACGGGCACGACCGGCGTAGTGGCGGCCCGGCTGAGCCGCAACGCGCTGCTCGCCGATCGCAATCCGGTCGGGGTGGAGAAGGCTTTGTTGCGCCTGGCCCGGCTGGAGCCGGCGCCCCACGTGCGGCTCTGGCGCTATCTGAGGCCGGAGATGAACGGTTCGCCGCCGGCAGGTGGCTGATGACGTTGGACGGCGCCGAGGTCACGCGCCGGCCAGGGAGAGATCCACATGCCAGCACAGCCATCCAATAGGCTACCGGGAGCGACCCAGCGGGGCGTCGTGGTGAAGTACGATCCGGCGCGAGGCTACGGCTTCATCCGGCCGGACGGCGCAAGCGGGCAGGACCTTTTCGTCCAGGACGTTTTCGTCCACATTCGCAATGTGACGAACGCCGCGGCATTGCGCCCGGGGCAGCGGGTGAGCTACCAGGTGACGAGCAGCGCGAAGGGGCCGGCGGCGGTACAGGTGCGAGCCGCATCGCTGCTGATGCTTCCTCATCTCCGCTACATGCTCACCGGCCTGGGCGGAGCGCTGGTACTGTTCCTCGTGGGCAGCTTGTGGCTCAAGCCCACCGCTCTGCCGGCCTGGCTGGCGTTATGGGCCGCCACGTCGAGCGTCGCCACTTTTGGCATCTACCGTTATGACAAGCGGCAGTCCGAAAGCGGGCTGGGGCGCGTGCCCGAAGCCGTGCTGCTGGCGCTCGCGGCAGTCGGCGGCTCAGCCGGGGCGTTGCTGGGAATGCACGTTCCGTCGCGCCACAAGACGGCCAAGGTATCATTCCAGGCCATCTACTGGCTGATCGTCGCGCTGCAGGCGGGCGGCGCTATCTTTCTGCTCACGAGGCCCTAGTGGACGCAAGCGCCGCGCGCCGCGGCTCTTCCCGGCCGGTCCGCTGGTTTGGCAGTCTCTACCTCTGGGCCTGCCGAAGGCTGTACAACGAGTTCGCCTGGTCTTACGATGCGGCCAGTTGGCTAGTGAGCGCGGGGCATTGGGCCGAGTGGCGGCGCTTAGCCCTGGACTACGTCGGGGGCAGTCAGGTGCTGGAAATTGGCTTCGGCACGGGGGAATTATTGCTGGAGATGGCGCGGCGCGGTCTGACGGGCTACGGGCTTGATCTGTCGCCGGCCATGCAGCGGATTACCGCGGGCAAGCTGCGCCGGCGTCGCGCTGAGGCGCCGCGTATGCGCGGCCTCGCGCAACGCCTGCCCTTTGCGGACGGCAGTTTTGACACCCTGGTTTCCACTTTCCCTGCCGAATATATCGGCGACCCGGCCAGCCTGCGGGAATGTGCGCGGGTGCTGCGTGGACCGGCGTCTGGTGGGCGCTCCGGCGGACGCCTGGTGGTGGTCGGCCTCGGCGTGATCGTGAAAAACCCCTGGCTGCGCCGCCTGACGCCAATCTTCTATGGGGCGCCCGATGACGGCCATTTCCGCCGCTGGACCGAGGCGCTGCTACAAGTGGGCCTGCGGGAGCAGGTCATGGACCGTGACGTCGGGGGCGTGACGCTGCCGGTCCTCGTCGCGGAAAAGATGGCATGACACCTCTCGCTGCCTCGCCACGCCTGCGGGAGGATTTTGCCCGAACCCTCGGCCCGCATTGGAGCACCTTACTCCCCGGGCAGGGCTCCCTTGAGTTCACAGGCGGCTCGCTGCGCCTGGTCAACGCCGAGACTTCGGCCCTCAGGTACACTGATGCCCAGATCGACGACACCCAACAGCTGGCCCGCCGCGCCTTCCCCTGGCGCCCACCTCTACGGTTGGCGGTCAGGGCCAGGTTCTCGCACCCGGGGCCACCCCTGGTTGAGGGCGCCGGGATTCTGCGGGGAACCGCCGGCTTTGGTTTCTGGAACGATCCATTCCTGATGACTGGGCTGCGCGTTCCCACGCTGCCGCGCGCCATCTGGTTTTTCTACGCCTCGCCCCCATCGAATATGAAGCTCGATCTGCGTACTCCCGGCTATGGCTGGAAGGCCGCCACGATCGATGCCCTGCGCTGGCCAGCATTTTTCCTCGCGCTCAGCGCGCCCCTCGCAGTGCCGCTGATGAATGTCCGTCCGCTCTATCGCCGGCTCTGGCCGGTCCTCCAGCGCGTGCTACGCGTGGCAGAGGCGCCCGTCGAAGCGCCGATGACCGAATGGCATACGTACGCGATCGAGTGGGGCAGCCGGAGCGCGCGTTTTAGTGTGGATGATACGGCGGTGCTGGCCACGGATTGCTCGCCGCGCGGGCCATTGGGTCTCGTCATCTGGCTGGATAATCAGTACCTGGTCGCTACCCCCTGGGGCCGGCTCGGCTACGGCCTGTTGGCGAGCGAAGGCAGGCAGTGGCTGGAGCTAGAGTCGGTCGAGATCTCCTGAACGCTGCATGCGAGCGCCGGTTGTCAGCCTTTCGTCGGCCCCTGGTCTTGCAGTTGGCCTATTGATGGCGTATTCTTTCTCAATCACTTACTTCGAAACGAGGCAGCGCATGAAACGTGGGCTTTGCATGCTTGTGGTGGTTGCCCTCGGCCTGGTTTTTTTGGCTGGCTGCAGTGGCAACACACTGGCAACGCAGCCACTATCATTCAAGACTGCGCCCTGGACGGACGGCGAGGTCAGCACTTATGACGTGCTGGGCAAGGACGGCAAGCAGGCCGGCACGGCCACCTGGACCTGGCATCAGGTCCAGAACGGTTGGACGCAGGCCTACGAACTGAACATGGCCGGTCGCCTGGATCGGGGCACGGTGGTGCTCGGTAAGGATCTACTGCCCGCCATGTCCTGGCGCGAGCTGTCGGGCCTGCGCTTTGACACGACCTACGGACCGGACAAGGCGACGATCAGAACCACCGCCACGGATGGCAAGGTAACCGGCAAAGACGTGACACGTCCCGCGGATGGCCTTGACAATGACCAAAGCTTGCAAGTCCAACGGGCGCTGCCGCTCGCCAACGGTTACGCGACCCGCTACACAGATATTATCCCGACCAGTGGGCAGAGCGCCCCGATCAGGGTGAGCGTAACCGGCGTGGAAACGATAACTGTGCCGGCGGGCACTTTTCCAAGCTGGCACATCAGCATGGATTATGGGGCGGCCGGCAGCCACGACGCCTGGTACGGCCAGGCTGCGCCAAACTTATTGATCAGGTATCGCAACCGGAGCTCGGGCGCGGTGTTTGATCTTCGCGCATGGCAGCCGGGAGCGGGAGCAGGCGCGCAGGGCACGCCGGGGCCGGCCGTCGCCGCGGCCGTGGCGGTGGCGGCG
>Ga0209746_1001211_pt1 | contig 12513 bp, 9 predicted proteins | sample BarGraNGADG00211_3_FD_184496 | JGI IMG/M metagenome (GOLD analysis project Ga0209746, IMG submission 184496) | Arctic peat soil microbial communities from Barrow, Alaska - Barrow Graham LP Ref core NGADG0011-211 (SPAdes) (version 2) | ecosystem: Environmental > Terrestrial > Soil > Wetlands >...
GCTAAATTAATACAAATCCGGAGTTCAAAACCTGATTTTCGTTATGTAATCGGGTTTGTCTATATTTGCATTCACGTTAAATGATTTAACCATAGTATGAAGCAAGTACGAGTGCGCTTTGCCCCAAGTCCTACAGGTCCATTGCATATCGGCGGTGTAAGAACCGCTCTTTACAACTATCTTTTTGCAAAGAAGAATAGCGGGACTTTTATATTAAGGATCGAGGATACAGATCAGGCAAGATTCGTTGAGGGTGCCGAAGAATATATTATGGAATCACTTGAATGGTGCGGAATCATTGTCGATGAAGGAATCAGGGAGGGTGGGAATTATGGCCCCTATAGACAGAGCGACCGGAAAACTATTTACAGGCAATATGCAGATAACCTTATAGATAAAGGCGATGCATATTATGCTTTTGACACTCCTGAAAAACTTGAAACGCTGAGAAGAGAATCAGAAAAGGCAGGGAAAACATTTATTTATAATGCTGAAGTCAGGGAAAAACTGATTAACTCAGTCTCTCTAAAGGAGCCTGAATGGAGAGAAAAACTTGATAAGGGAGAACCTTACGTTATACGGTACAAAATGCCCTACAATGAAGATATTCGTTTTGATGATATTATCCGTGGACATATAGTTGTAAATACCGGAACCCTCGATGATAAGGTTTTATTCAAGTCAGACGGCATGCCTACTTATCATCTGGCAAACATAGTTGATGATCATCTTATGAAAATCAGCCATGTAATCCGCGGGGAGGAGTGGCTCCCCTCATTACCGCTCCATATTCTGTTATACAGGTCTTTTGGCTGGGATCCTCCTCTTTTTGCCCACCTGCCATTACTGTTGAAGCCCGATGGAAAAGGTAAACTAAGTAAACGCGATGGAGATAAAATGGGATTCCCCGTTTTTCCTCTGTTCTGGCCGTACGGCGAAACATCTAAGGGTTATCGGGAGGATGGATATTATCCTGATTCGTTTATTAATATGCTTGCTTTGCTTGGCTGGAATCCAGGAACTGAACAGGAATTATTTTCAATGGATGAACTTATTAATTCCTTTTCAATTGACAGAGTTGGTAAGTCAGGCTCCAGGTTTGACCCTGAAAAGGCAAAATGGTTTAATCATCAATACCTTCAAACCAAAACTAATAATCAGATTGCCATAGAGTTCAGGGAGTTTCTGAGGGCACGCGGTTATCATGTTGATATCATAAGACTTGAGTCTCTTGTAGGAATGGTAAAAGAGAGGGTAAGTTTCGTAAAAGATATTTGGGAACAGACAGATTTCTTTTTTAAAGCCCCGGAAATTTATGATCAGGAAGTTGTTAAAAAAAGGTGGAAAGAGGATTCTTCAAGACTTCTGATGGAACTCAGATCATTGCTTGAGAAGGCAACTGATTTTTCGGCTTCAGCTACTGAACCGGTTATTAAAGTCTGGATTGAGAAAAATGGCTATAACACAGGAGAAATAATGAATGCTTTCAGACTGGTAATTGTCGGCGCTTTAAGGGGCCCGCATATATTTGATATTATAAGCTGGATAGGGAAAGATGAAACCCTGAAACGCATTGATACAGGTGTTGCCCTGTTAAGTAAATAAAAGAGATGTATTTTCCGCAGAACGGAGATTTTATTGATATACATGTTCATGGTGGCACACCATCTTCCGGGATCTTTATCCTTGAAAGCCTGATGGCACATGAATCAAAAATACCGGCAGCGATTGCGGGTGTAGCGTTTACGTATGGTATTCATCCATGGTTTCTTAATGAAAGTAACTATAAACAGCTTATTATTTCAGTTGAAAGTTTAATCAGTCATCCTGATATAATAGCAATTGGGGAGGCTGGTTTTGACAGGCTGAGAGGACCTTCTCCTGAGCTTCAGCGCAGAGCCTTTGAAGATCAGATAATTATTTCGGAAAAGATAAGGAAACCTGTTGTCGTTCATTGTGTCAGAGCCTGGGACGAGTTATTGGCAGTTCATAAAAAATTAAAGCCTGAAATGTCATGGCTCATTCATGGTTACAGGGGAAACGTGAAACTGGCGACTCAGCTGATATCTAAAGGGATGTATCTTTCGTTCTGGTTCGATTTTGTTCTCAGACCCGGGTCAGGGGATCTTTTGAGACATTTGCCGACAGACAGGATATTTCTGGAAACGGATGGTGCTGATGTCGATATCAAAAATATTTATGATAAAGTTGCATCTGATCTTGACCTGTCTGTAGATGAATTGAAATCTATAATCCTGAAAAATTTCAATAGATGGCGGATTGGCTGACAAGGACAGAATTAATTCTGGATGATGAGAAGTTGAAAAGACTTAAAAATGCAAATGTACTGGTTGTAGGACTGGGAGGAGTAGGAGCTTTTGCTGCAGAGATGATATGCAGGTCGGGAGTGGGATCGATGACAATTGTTGATGGCGATAATATTCATCCAACAAACAGGAACAGGCAGTTACCCGCACTTAAGAGTACGGAAGGTATGGCCAAAGCTGAGGTAATGGGGCAAAGGATTTTTGACATTAACCCGGATATCAGACTCACTGTCATCCAGGAATATATTATGGATGACAGAATTATAGAGATAATAGATAAGGGTTTTGATTATGTGGTTGATGCTATCGACACACTCTCTCCTAAAATACTTCTTCTTTTTCGCAGTATGCAAAGAAAGCTTCCTATCGTAAGTTCGATGGGAGCAGGCGGGAAATTTGATCCGTTAAGAGTAAGTATTTCCGATATTTCAGAGACTACCGATTGTGCTCTCGCAAGGATATTGAGAAAACGACTTCACAGGCTGGGTATAAGGGAAGGTTTTACAGCAGTATATTCCCCGGAACAGATTGATAAATCGAAAGTAATTGCCACAAATGGAGAACAAAACAAAGCTTCAATCGTTGGAACTATATCCTACATGCCGGCAGCTTTTGGAATAGCCTGTGCTTCAGTTGTGATACGAGATCTGGCTGGCATCTCCAGAACAACTAAAGGGAAAATGATTTGACAGCATATCCCATATACATAATTTGCGTACTTCTGCTTTCAACCATAAGAAATTTCTTTCCGAATTCTTCATAAGTTAGTTCTCCAATTGCTCTTTTATGAAGATAATGAAGCATTTTTATATATGAAATGCCAGGTTTTATTCCACGGTGTTCTTTCCATTCCAGGTGATTTTCTTCTAATAAAGATCTTATTTCATCAGGTTTGATAAACATTTCCCAGACATGAAGATTTGCCGGCATGATAGCCCATCGCTTCCATTCCTGCAGAATATTGATAATACTTATTTTACTTAAATGAGTTCGATTGAAGGTATCATAAATAAATATGCCCCGGTTTTTCAGAACACGGGAAATCTCAGAGATTACTTTCGGCAAATCATGAACATGTTCCAGTACATCGCAACAAAATACTACATCGAAAGAATCCTTCTGAAAAGGCAAATTCTCGCCTGTCCCTATCTCATATTTAATTTTCAGGTTGTTATCATTTGCATGTTTTATAGCAATATTTAATGATTGTTCTGAAGGATCGAGACCTGTTGTAATAAAACCCATTTTTGCAATCTCTTCAGATAATATTCCACCGCCGCACCCCACTTCGAGGGCACTTAATTTTTCAGTGTTAATTTTAATTAATTGCTCGAAAAGTTTTTTTGCATAACCAACTCTGAATGGGTTATATAATGTCCTTAACAGATTGAGTGAAAAATCAGGATGCCACCATCTGTCTCCATCTATATTATAAATGTTGTTGTCTATTCGACTGTATATTTCTTCAGAAACTCTCTTCATTTTATTATTTATCCGGATTTAATTCCTTTCTGATGATCGAAAACCCGTTTGTTATTGGACTTACCTTATCCGATAAGCGGATTTTCAGTTGGAAAATAATTCTTTTTGCCAGACTTATTCCAAGAAAACGTCCAATTCTTCTTAATAATATGAGTAATCGCCAAACAGGTTGACGGGAATGGGAAATCTTTAATAAAAAATTGCCTGTAATAAGAAGCCATCCGGGAATTATATGTTCTTTTTCATAAAAATAAAAGTTGGGGAACCGGAAAGAGAATCTTTTTGCTATTGCATGAATATCCTTCAGGCTTATTTTCTCCGGTTCAAGTTTTACTGGGTGTAAAAAATTGTCAATGGTACAGTGTTTATTATATTCCATGAGAGCGTCAGCTATGGGAGCGCCGTTATATACCCTCACACCTGTTGCGACAAAAACCAAATCCCATTTTGAAGCAATTTCCCCTATTGTATTCAAAGTCTCAAATACAGTTTCGCGTGTTTCTGCAATAGCGCCAAGCATAATGAACCAGGTTACAGGGATCTTTTTACTTTTTAGAAGATTTGCTGCATTTATAACATCCTTACGTTTAAAATCTTTGGCCAGACTTTTAAGCACTTCATCAGAGGCTGACTCAGCGCCGATATCAACTTCATTAAATCCGGCACTTTTCATCAGATCCAGAAGTTCTTCGTCAATAGCAGCCGGAGAAAGCCCCATTGTATGCAGCCGGAGATCAAGTTTTTTCCTTATTAGTTTCCTCAATACTTCTTTTGCATGCGGAAGAGGCATATTAAAAATACTGTCAGTAAATTCAATATGATTTATTCCAGTTTCTTTAACAAGATTTTCTATTTCATCAGCAATAAGTAAGGGATTCCTTAAACGATATTTCTTCCCCTCAATTTTATTATAAGTGCAATAGGAACACCTGAAAGCACATCCCCTCTTGGTCTGTATGTGGACGGGAGACCCAAAACGACGGTACTTTTGCAGATCGAGATAGCGAACAGGTTTAGGAAAAGGCAGCGAATCTAAGTCCTGAACCCGGAAAGGTTCATTGTCCTGGATAATTGTATTTTCTCTGCGGATGATCAACCCTCTTAATCCTTCCAGAGGCTGCCGGTTCTCAATCCGTTTTACAAATTCAGGCATCACAGCTTCCCCGTCACCACGTATGGCATATTCAAGGTCAAAATAATCAAGCATCTCCCGGCCGCTGATACCAACTGAAGGCCCCCCGATAACAATAGGCCCCTTGAATTCTTTCTTACAATAATCAATGACATCATTTTTAACATCTTCCAATAAAAAATGGATGTTATATCCACCTGTATCGTCAATGTTTCTTATACTGATTCCTATTACCTCCGGTATAAAATTCCGCACCGCTTTTCGTATATCATGCTCACAATCTGTAGAAAAACATAAATCGAGAAAACAGACATTATTTCCATTAGTTTCCAGAGCAGTTGCTATGTAACAAAGTCCGAATGGTATTACCGGCCAGGGGTGTTTGAATCTATTGGAGTTAATAAGCAATACCTTGGCCATAATTAAAAAATCGATTGTCCCCAGTTAACGCTTATTGCATATTTCATGCAGTTTTTATATATCTCATAAGTAAATTCAGGAGGTTGCAAATTATCAGTAACCAGGTCAGTATTTGTTCTTTCGAATACTCTGTTGTCGGATAAATATGAGCGATATGGTTCTATAAAACGATCAAACAGTTCTTCAGCTGGATTCCGTAAAACATTGTCTGCAGATCTGCCATAAATAATCTCTACCCCTTTAATCTTCATAAACTGTTCATTGTAGACGGATACCATTTCCAACTTTGTAAGAGAATTATTTGTCAGATGATAAATTCCCCCAGGAGATGGATTGGCAATTATCTTCATAGTGGCATTAACAAAATAATCAACAGGGATGATGTTAAGAGCTCCCTCTTTAGGCAAAAATATTCTCAGGGGTAAAAAAAGGAAACCTTCTTCATCAAGGAATATTCCATATTGTTTTGATTTCTTCCCAGCATTATTTTTTATATCATTCAGATAAATTTCACTGATATATTTTACTGATTGAATTGGAAAATATAAAGCATTAAACCGTAGAGACCGTCCTGTGTGCGAATCGCCATAAACAACAGATGGCCGTATTACTGTGAAAGGGATGAAATTCTTTTTGCAGAATGCAGCAATAATATTTTCAGCCATAGCTTTGCTTTCTTCATATACGTTTAAGAAATCAGCAGATGATGACAGGCATTCTTTGCAAACAGTAACATTAGCGCCTGCAACATATGCTGTGCTTATATAATGAAAAAACGTTACACCTGCATTTGCAGCAAATTCAAGAATTCCTTCCAGACTGTTCACATTTGATTTAAATACTAAGTCGCGTTTTCGCTCAGAAAAGCTTGTGTCTGAAGCACAATGTATTATCTGCTCAGTATTTGTGCACAGATTCTTATATTCCTCTTCCGGTATGCCAAGCATCGGTTTAAGAAAATCAATTTCCACTAACTCAAGTTGGCCAACCAATTCTTCAATTCCGAACCATTGTAACAGTTTGGAGATTCTTTGCTTTAATGTCTCTTCCTTATAAGAACGTCCAAGTACTACCAGTCTATATCCTTCTGAAAGCATAGAAGCCATAAGGTGGCTGCCTAAAAAACCTGTTGCTCCTGATAAGGCTATTGTTGGTTTCTTTTCGAATATCAAATCTTTAGGTTTTAATTATGAATATAATAAGTTCTCTTTTCTGGAGAATCCCTGGTATAAAACATAAGGATGCCCTTTTACTGTACCGGTTTTTTTAGAATACTCATCAACCAGAATATTTACTTCGGTTGCTGCCTGTCGAATTCTATTGATCTCCTCGGGGTTAGTATGATCAAAGAAGTAATCATATTCAAAAATGCATCTTTTCCCATTATCTATTGGAGTTATGAAACCGAAATCATTGTCAATATGGTACTTGTCAGCAATAAGTCTGAACTTGTCGTTGAGCTCATTAACTAATACATTATCTATTGGCAGATAAATAAGAACAGGTAAAAAAGGCTTTCTGCGACCTAACTTTGTACTCATTATCCTGTTCATATTAAGCCATACAAGGTTGGTCATTTCCTCCCTTGAGAAGAGTTTTTCAAAAAATGGTCTTAATTCGGGATCAATTTCCTGAGAGTACAATGCAGGAGAAGGCGCGAGTGCGGTTTCTAAGAGATCAGCAAAACTTTTAATTCGTAAATATGAATAAGGCTCATCATCAGATAGTTCCTTTATCAGATTCAGCCATTCTGCTGATTTCAGCGATGGTAATCCCAGATAAAGCGCATTAAAAAGTCGCTGGTCAAAGAAGGGGAATCCCATTTCACTGATGGTGCGGATTGCAAATTTATCTCCGATTACGACAACAAGATAAGGTATGCCTAATTTATTAAGAAATATGTCTTTTACTTCAGCGGCTGATTTTTTAGTAGGAGAGAGGAATACAGATATATATTCAGTTCCGACGATTCCTAAAGCAAGTCCTATATGCCTGACTGAACAATCTTTTATAAAATCAAGGGCGCTATCGAGAGTCTGAAAGGGTACGAGGATACCACTTTCGTCATTCGTAACAGGATGAAGTTTTATGCTGGCTGAAACACAAATGCCGGGAGAGCTTTTATGTTGCAGATTTTTATATGAATAAAGATTAGGTGAAGATGTATCATTTAAACTAAAGAAAGAACCTTCTTTATCAATAAATTCTGCATCAATAAAATTATCGGCATTTATTCCATAAGTTGTAGAAAAAGTGGACATAATACCTGAACACATAATATTGGCACAGAGGAGAGCTGCGGGCTCAGATGCATTTATTCTGAACCCCCTTTCACTGGCTTGCTTCTGAAGATCAAATGCGGCTACTCCGGGCCCCACCTTCACAAGCCAGTTCTTCTCATCAAATTCGATTGTTTTCATTCTGTTAACGTCGATGATTGCTCCTTCATTTATAGCAAATCCAAGAAGATTCTGACCATTGCCACGAAGAGTATAAGGGATTTTATTTTTGTTAAATAGTTTCACAAGCGAAGCAATTTCTTCCTTTGTATACGGCATTACAACATAATCTGGAGTTTTAGGCTCAGAAATAGGACTAAGATCGTGTGAATAGGTTATTAAAATTGCCTCATCGTTAGTAGCCCAGTTGTCACCCACAATTTTTTTTATTTCACTGAGTATTTTGTCATCTTTAGCCGGTTTTACTTTTCCCCCGTTTGCAATAAATGTCCCGACGTGCTTTTTTAATGCCTCCATTACTTTTGTAGGACGCATCTCATTAAGAAAGTAACACTGGTAATCGCATTTACCGCATAAATTACAACTATCTGCAATCTCGACACATTTTTCAGTTATAGAAATCTTTTTCTCTGCCAGCGCTTCATAAAGTATCATCCTACCCTGCGGATAGTAGCTTACGAAATGTTTTTCCAGACCTGATTCGCATACGCCACTACCAAGAAAATCTATTTTGCACATAGCGTAATGCCGGCAATTTCTGGCTGTTTCATACGGTCCTTTCTCATTTTCGGGTTTATTGGCAGTATTTTTCATATCTAAATAATTGTTAGGTCCATAGAATATTAGCTTTTATCAAATATGTGTAAAGATAACGGAACTTTTATTATAAAAGTTTTACATTATTTAAGAAAAAGCAACATGCCGGCATTAAAAACAAAATGAACATTTTAAAATTCAAAACATGGTCTTCTGCAGAGTCGCCTTCTCTATCAGGTCCAATCATATTAATATTGTGAGGGAAATTACTAATTTCGTATTCCGGCAAAAAGCATTATCCGGACTAATACTATTTTTCACCTGTCGTTAATAATCTGAAAGAATGAAACCATTTATTTTATCTGAAACGAACTGGAAGACAATAAAAAACAAAAAAATCGACCTTGCTGTTTTGCCCTGGGGTGCAACTGAAGCGCATAATTATCATTTACCATTTTCTACGGATAATATAATGGTTGAGAAAATTGCATCAGAATCGGCTGAGCTGGCATGGAATAAAGGCTCCCGGGTGATTGTTCTTCCTACGATTCCATTTGGAGTAAACACCGGTCAGCTTGATATTAAACTAAATATTAATCTGAATCCAAGTACTCAATTTGCTATACTAAATGACGTGACGGATGTCCTTAACAGGCATGAAATTTATAAGTTTTTAATTCTGAATGGTCATGGGGGGAATGATTTTAAACAGATAATCAGAGAGCTGGGCGCTAAATATCCTAAAATGTTTATCTGCGGATGCAACTGGTATAAGTCATTTACCAATTCGGAATTTTTTGAAAATGACGGAGGTCATGCAGATGAAATGGAAACAAGTATCATGCAATACCTTGCACCTGAGTTAGTACTTCCATTGAATGAAGCAGGGAATGGAATTGCCAAAAAATTCAGAATAAAAGCTTTAAACGAAAACTGGGCGTGGGCAGAAAGGAGATGGTCAGAAGTCACGGTCGATACCGGAATTGGCAGTCCGCATAAAGCCACTGCCGCGAAAGGAGAAAGATGTTTTAAAGAGGTCATTAGTAAGATTGGAGATCTCATGACCGGGTTATCCGGAGCAGATATTAATAATATGTATGAATGAAATAATATTGACATGTAAAGCATAAGCACTATCTTATACTGACTAACAATGGGTTAAGCAGATTTCGATTTATTAAACATCGAAAAAAATCAATTCCATGCAATTTAAATTTAAGTACGTCTTATTAGCAATATTGTTTGTATTCACGTCCTGTAATAAAGGATCATTTGTGACTATTCATGATACAATATATTTAAATGGTTCGTGGAGGTTTGCATTAGATACTGCGAAAGTCGGAATTACTGAAAAGTGGTATAGCCGCACTCTTTCCGATTCTGTAAAATTACCCGGGACACTCGACGAAAACAAAAAGGGGATCATAAATAGCAACAGGCAGGAGACAATGAGGCTTTCACGCGAGCTTATGTATGCAGGAATGGCGTGGTACCAAAAGACTATCACTATTCCGGAAAACTGGAAAGGTCAGTATATCAGGTTAATGATAGAGAGAACAAAACCAACTCAAGTCTGGATTGACAATGAGTTGATAGGGAGTAGTAACGATATAATGACAGCGCAGTACTACAACCTAACAAGTCATCTGGTTCCGGGGACACATGTACTGACAATTCTTGTAAATAATGATAATAGTTCTGTTCCGGAAGGAGTGACAGGTTCACATGCCTGGACTGAACACACCCAGAGTAACTGGAATGGAATTATTGGTAAATTCTGTCTTGAAGCTTATAATCCGGTTCATATTCTGGCAGTGCAGGTCTATCCCGATATTGTTCTGAAGAAAATCACGGTGAGGGTAAAAATTTCTAATCCTTCTGGAAACGAAGGAAAGATGAAACTGATACTTAAAGCTGACGCATGGAATACCGATGCAAAACATAGTGTTTCAGCAAAGTCATTTCCTGTTTCACTTAAGAAAGGTGAAAATAATATTGAAATCACATACAGTATGGGAAATAAGACCCGGTTTTGGAGTGAGTTTAATCCTGCTTTATATAAACTGGCTGTAACTCTGAAGGGCAGAAAGGTACTTGACAATACAATCCTTAATTTTGGTATGCGTAAGTTTACCACTCAGGGGACACAGTTTACAATAAACGGCACAAAGACATTTCTTCGCGGGAAGCACGACGCGTGTGTCTTCCCGTTAACTGGTTATCCGCCTATGGATGTTGAAAGCTGGCAAAAAGTTTTCAGAATTGCAAAATCATACAATATCAATTTTTACCGGTTTCATTCATGGACACCGCCACTGGCTGCTTTTGAGGCTGCAGATATTGAAGGAGTATATCTTCAGCCTGAATTGCCTTTCTGGGGCGGTTTCAGCAATAACAGGAATTCCGGGTTAAATGCTTTTCTGCTAAAGGAAGGCGACCATATTTTTGACGATTATGGGAATCATGCATCATTTGTAATGTTTGCGCTTGGGAATGAACTAGGTGGCGATTTTGATGTTATGAAAGAATTTCTAAATCATTTCAGATCGATTGATAATCGTCATTTAATGGCCTATGGGTCAAATAATTATCTGGGTTTCAGGGGACAGGCTGCCGGGGAAGATTATTATGCCGCCTGTCGTGTAGGAGCCGATCCGGACACAACTTACCGGACACATATCCGTGGCTCATTCTCTTTTGCCGATGCAAACGACGGTGGCTATATTAATGGCCGCTATCCCTCTACAAATCTGAATTATTCAGCCGCCATCGCAAAATGCTCCGTTCCGTCTGTCGGCACTGAGGTTGGCCAGTATCAGATCTATCCCAATTATAATGAGATAAAGAAATATACAGGTGTTATGAAACCCTGGAATCTTGAAGTCTTCAGGGAACGGCTTAAAGAAAATAATCTGAGTGATCAGGCAATGGAATTCTTCAGGGCTTCCGGAGCATTGAGTGCAATATGTTATAAGGCTGATATTGAGATGGCAATGAGAACTCCGGGTTTTGGAGGCTTTCATTTGCTCGATCTTCAGGACTTTCCGGGTCAGGGAACCGCACTAGTTGGTATGCTCGATGCATTTATGGATAGTAAGGGAATTATTACCCCTGAAGATTTCAGCCATTTCTGTAACAAAGTGGTGCCATTGGTGATCATGGAAAAATATTGCTGGACAAACAACGAACAATTCAGAGGGGAAATTCAGGTGGCAAATTATTCCGAAACTTCATTAAAAGCTCAACATGTAAGATGGGAACTTAAAAATGGTCGGGGTGAAATAGTTTTTCAGAGTGAAGCAACAGTTGATATTTTACAGGGGGCGCTAACAAATATTGCATCGCTTAATATTGACCTTCTGAAGTTTTCCAAGGCAGAAAAACTGACTCTTTCTCTCTTTCTTGAAGGAACTAAATATGAAAACTCATACCCTCTCTGGGTTTATCCGGCTAATATAGATACGAGGGTACCTGATAACATACTTGTATCAAAGAAGCTGGATAAAATCACTCTTTCAAAACTTGCCGACGGTGGTTTAGTATTATTTATTCCGGAATTCAACGATATAAAGGATCTATCGGTAGGCGGATTGTTTACACCCGATTACTGGAACTGGCGGATGTTTAAAGGTATATCAGAATCAAATAATAAACCGGTATCTCCCGGTACCATGTCAATTCTTACAGATCCCAGACTTCCTTTATTCAATGATTTCCCTACAGAATTTCATACAGACTGGCAGTGGTGGCCAATTGTTAAAAACAGCCGCCCCTTTATCCTGGATAATACACCAAAAAATTATCGCCCTCTTGTACAAGTAGTTGATAATATTGATCGTAACCATAAACTGGGATTAATCTTTGAGTTCGCGGTCGGAAAGGGGAAATTGCTTGTTTGTATGTCTGACCTGAAAACAATCCAGAATAAACCCGAAGGGCGACAATTCTATATCGCAATTCTCAAATACATGTCGTCCGATAAATTCAATCCCTCTGAGTCTCTTACCTCAGGCGAACTTGTTTCATTATTCAGATCAAAAATTCCAGAAGCCAGAATTACAGGAGTAAAGAATCTGTCTTATTAGTGAAACAGGGGATTTAAGGGTAAAATGACTTATCAGAGTGGACTCAATTGTCAGTATTTATTTGTTTTGTT
>Ga0209746_1001212_pt1 | contig 12505 bp, 10 predicted proteins | sample BarGraNGADG00211_3_FD_184496 | JGI IMG/M metagenome (GOLD analysis project Ga0209746, IMG submission 184496) | Arctic peat soil microbial communities from Barrow, Alaska - Barrow Graham LP Ref core NGADG0011-211 (SPAdes) (version 2) | ecosystem: Environmental > Terrestrial > Soil > Wetlands >...
TACGGCAATGTGATGGGATCACGGGGTTCCGTCATTCCCCTTTTCATCGGTCAGATCCTGGCGGGCGAGCCCTTTACCATCACCGATCCGAACATGACCCGATTTATGATGTCCATCGATGATGCGGTGGACCTCGTCGCATATGCTTTTAAACATGGAAATCCCGGTGATGTTTTTGTCCAGAAGGCGCCGGCGGCGACCATTGAAACGCTGGCCAAGGCGTTGAAGAAGCTGTTCAAGGCCGACAACGAAATCCGTAACATCGGCACCCGGCATGGGGAAAAGCTTTATGAAACACTGTTGACACGGGAGGAAATGGCCAGGGCAGAAGACATGGGCGATTATTACCGGATACCTGCGGATATCCGCGACCTGAACTACGCCTGCTATTTTACCGAGGGTGAGGCGGAGGTTGCTGGCTATGAGGATTACCATTCGCACAATACGCGGCGACTGGACGAGGCCGGGCTGATTGAATTATTGCTCAAGCTGGATTTTGTAAGGTCGTCCCTGGAAACGGGGAAAATCGCATTATAGGGGATGCGATAGAGGAAGTGCAATGAAGTCTGTTTTAGTAACCGGCGCGAAGGGTTTCATTGGCAAGAATTTAGTTGTAGGTCTGAAGCGCAGGGCCGAAGTTGACGTCATCGAACACGATTGGGACTCCCCGGCAGGCCTCTTGGAGGAGGGGCTGGCCAAGGCGGATGTGATTTATCACTTGGCCGGAGTGAATCGGCCGGAGCGGGTCGAGGAGTTCACGGAAAGCAATTTCGATTTGACGCGGCAGGTCTGCGATGCCTTGCGGCGATTCGGTCGCACGCCCCTACTTGCGCTGTCCTCATCTACCCAAGCCGCCATGGACAATCCCTATGGGTTTTCAAAGCGTCAGGCGGAAGAGGCCGTGTTCGACTTTGGCAGGGAAACAGGGGCGTCGGTCTTTGTCTTTCGCCTGTCCGGCGTCTTTGGCAAATGGTGCCGGCCCAATTACAATTACGTGGTGGCCACCTTTTGTCACAACATCGCCCGCGATCTGCCCATCGCCATCTCTGAGCCAACAAGAGAAATCGACCTAGTTTATGTTGGTGACGTGGTCCATGCCTCCATCGGTGTCCTGGATGGCCGCCTGCCTGTTTCAGATGGCAAGTATTGCCTGGTGGAACCGACGTATCGAATATCCCTGGGCGCTTTGGCGGAAACGATCCAGGGCTTTCGGGATAGCCGGGTCAGCCTTGCCCTGCCGGACATTGGCGATCCTTTTATACGCGCTCTTTATTCGGCCTATGTTTCATATCTTCCCACGGATTCTTTCGCCTATGCATTGACCCAGAGAACCGATCCCCGGGGCGAACTGGCTGAGCTGCTGAAATCGCCCCGTATCGGGCAGATTTTCGTCTCGCGCACCCGGCCTGGTTTCACGAGAGGCAACCATTATCATGATACAAAGGTGGAGAAGTTTGTCGTCATGGAAGGGGATGCGGTGATCCGCTTTCGCCATATCTTAGGCGGGGATGTCATCGAATACCCCGTTTCTGGTCGTGAGTTCCGCGTGGTCGATATCCCGCCGGGTTACACCCATTCTATCGAGAACATTGGTCAGAACGATCTGATCGTGCTCTTCTGGGCGGCTGAAATTTTTGATCCGCATATTCCGGATGCCTTTGGGATGACGGTGTGAATAATTCAGAAGGAGCCTCTATGAAAGTCATGACCGTTGTCGGCACCCGGCCGGAAATCATTCGCCTGAGCCGGGTGATCGCCGCGCTGGAACGTCATACCCGGCATATCCTCGTCCATACGGGCCAGAATTATGATTATGAATTAAACCAGGTCTTTTTCGATGATCTGGAGTTGCGGGCGCCCGATCACTTTCTGGCAGCGGCGGGGAAGACTCCGGCGGAAACCGTCGGTCTTGTCATCGCAAAGGTAGACGAGGTTCTGGCTGTTGAAAAACCCGATGCGATTCTGATTCTTGGGGACACAAACAGTTGCCTGGCGGCCTACCCGGCGAAACGGCGCAAGATCCCCGTATTTCACATGGAGGCGGGAAATCGCTGCTTCGATCAAAGGGTGCCTGAAGAGATCAACCGCAAAATCGTGGACCATATCAGCGACATCAATATGCCCTATAGTTCTATCGGCCGCGAATATCTCCTACGCGAAGGGTTGCCACCGGACTGCGTGATCAAGACGGGCAGCCCCATGTATGAGGTACTGCATTACTACCTACCGAAGATCGAACGATCCGCCGAGCTGGAAGTATTGCACTTAAATCCCCTGGATTATTTCGTCCTGAGTTGCCACCGGGAGGAAAATATCGATGCTGAAGACAATTTCCGGGGGCTGATAGAGGTATTGCGGGGATTAGTCGCCTCTTACGGCAAGCGTGTCATCATGACCACGCATCCCCGCACGAGAAAACGAATCGAGCAGGAAGGGATCGAGCTGCCGAAGCTCGTGGAACTACACCAGCCTTTCGGTCTGATCGATTATGTGAAGCTCCAGATGAACGCCCGCGCCGTCCTCTCTGACAGCGGTACAATAACAGAGGAATCGTCAATACTGAACTTCCCCGCTCTCAATATTCGCAAGGCCCACGAGCGGCCGGAGGGGATGGAGGAAGGGGCCGTGATGATGGTCGGCCTAGCTTGGCCAAGGATTAAGGAAGGTCTCGCCATCCTGGAAGGCCAGCTCCGGGGTGCGGAACGATCTCTTCGCCTGGTCAGGGATTATGATGTACCCAACGTCTCGGAAAAAGTTGTTCGTATCATCTTAAGTTACACCGATTACATCAATCGGACTATCTGGCATAAATCGCTTTGATGAAGGTTCTTATTATCACGCATATTTTCTGGCCTGAAGGCGCTGATTTCAAAAATCTTGCCTTGGCTAAAGAGCTTGTTGAGCATGGGCATGAGGTAACGGTTTTAACAGCCTTTCCGAATTATCCGCTTGGGCGTCTCTATGACGGATACAAACTCGCCTGGCGTCAATGGGAACAGGTCAATGGGGTCCATATCCTGCGCGTGCCGCTCTATCCGGACCATAGTTCTTCCTGGCTGAAAAGGAGCTTGAATTATGGCAGCTTCATGTTGTCGGCATCTACCATCGGACTGATGCTCGCAGGCAGGGTCGATGTGATCTTTGTCTATTCTCCGCCAATGACACTTGGCCTGACCGCGGGGCTCTTCAAGTTATTCCACAGGGCACCCATATTATTGGATGTCGTCGATTTATGGCCTGATGCCATATTTGGCAGCGGCATGGTGTCATCCGGATTTCTAGTCAAAGCTTCCGGATGGATAGCCAATATTGCCTACCACTTGGCAGATAAGATAACCGTGCTGACGGATGGTTTTGAGTCCCGCCTTGAGTCTGTAGTGGTTCCGAAAGGGAAAATCTCGGTAATACCCCCTTGGGCCGATCGTGGACTTTACTCCAGAGCTGAGCGCAACCCTGAATTCGGTGATAAATATGCATTGCACGGAAAGTTTTGCATCATCCACGCCGGTAATGTCGGGCCGTTCCAGGATATTGACAATGTTCTGTCTGCTGCTGAACGGCTTCGCAGCATTGACGATCTCCGCATCATTTTTGTCGGCGGTGGCCGGGATCTGGAAAAAGTGAAAAAGGAGAAGGAAGCGCGCAGCCTTGACAATGTCATATTTACCGGCAGCTATCCAGTTGAAGAGATGGCGGGTATTATTGCCTGGGGAAACGCCCTGCTCGTCAGTTTGCGGTCGGATCCCTATCTCTCCATAAACCTGCCGAGCAAGGTGCCTGCCTATCTGGCCGCCGGAAAACCTATCATTGCCTGTGCAGAAGGAGAGACCGGCCGGTTGATAGCCGACAATCATGTAGGGTTGTGCTGCACACCTGGCGACCCTACCTTGCTGGCGGAGACCGTCAAGCGCTTTATGGCGCTGTCGGAAGAAGAGTGCGGCGAGATGGGTAAGCGAAGCCGGAAGACGTTTGAAATGCTCTATGATAAGGATATATTGATCGGCAAATACATTTCCATGCTGGAGACGATGGCGCACCGGCGATGACGCCGGTTACCGCGCCAATCGAGAGTAATTATGCATTGTCATAAAGAACATGGTGAGGCCGCTCGCATTGACGCCATTTATTCTCGGCGCGGCTATGACACTGATCCGGAATACAGCGACGGCAATCCGGTCTATCTTCAACGTGTACAGAGTATGGAACGCACGACTCTCGCGGCGCTCAAAATCGCTGGACTGGGAAAAAGGTTGGCAGAACTGAATATCCTCGATTTCGGTTGCGGCAATGGCCGTTGGTTTGGCCGCTGGATCGCATGGGGGGCAGTGCCCGCCAATCTTACTGGTGTTGACCTGCGTGCAAAGGCGATAGACCTGGCGCACGCCACTTTTTCTCAGTGCAGTTTCCGGGTGATGCACGAAGGGCGTGTACCATGTGCCGATGGATCGTTCGATGTGGTTGTCCAGAATGTCGTCTTCTCCTCTATCTTAGATGATGGGCTGAGACATACGGCTGCGTCTGAAATAGCGAGAGTGCTGAAGCCGAGCGGTATCATTCTCTGGTGTGACTTTATCTTCAATAACCCGCAAAACCCGAACGTCAGAGGGGTAAAGAAAGGTGACATCCGAGCGCTTTTCCCTGGGTTCGAAGCAGTTGTCATGAAACGCATCGTCCTGGCACCGCCGCTTGCCAGACGCATAGTCCCGCTGTCTTGGCTGGCAGCGGAAATAGCAGAGTTGAGTTTTCCTTTGCTGCGCACACATATCTTTGCAATGCTGCGCAAGTGAGGTGCGATGCTCTCAATAGCCGGGACGAATTTGGCTGCTATGAAATTTTTGAAATGCCTGCTCAGAATATCACTATTGGCAGCCAATTGTCTTGATAAAAAGTGAGCAAGTAATATTTTTGCTTATAAAAAGGGATCAAACCCTCGTTTTGAGGATTCGAAGCATCTGAAGAAAAGTCTTGTGAATACCGATTATTTAGATGAAGAGATCATTTGATGTTGTTCTTGCCATAATCGGATTTGCTCTTGTTTCGCCGTTGTTATTGATATTTTCTGGGCTGCTGCTATTATCAGACGGCTTCCCGTTATTCTTCCGACAACAACGGTTAGGGTTACATGGCAAGGCTTTTTTGTTATATAAATTTCGGACTATGACAATTTCCAATTGCGGTACAGAGGGTTCGTTTGATGCTGGAAATAAGGATAGAATAACTCGCCTCGGCAAGTTCCTTAGGAAGACCAAAATCGATGAACTGCCTCAATTATGGAATGTGTTGACGGGTGACATGTCGTTAGTCGGACCGCGTCCGGAGGTCCGAAAATGGGTGGATGCTTATCCGGAACGATGGGCGAACGTCTTGGCAGTGCGGCCCGGGATCACCGATCCCGCGTCCATTTATTACCGTAATGAAGAAGAATTGTTGACAAAGGCGGACGATCCGGAAGCGTTCTATCGAAATCACGTTCTGCCGCATAAACTCGACTTGTATGAAGAATATTTGAGATCGCGGACCTTTTGGGGCGATATTAGCCTGATTTTTAAGACGATGTTGTCCGTTCTATTACCCAGTCGCTATTCCCGACATCGAGATTTCGTGTCGTCCGCTAAAACGGGAATTCCCTTTTCTGCAAAGAAGCATTGACGTTGATGAAGCAAATAGCCTTTGCGAAAGTCGTCTGCGACGGAAATGAATTGGAATATATTCGTGAGGTACTCGAAAGCGGGTGGCTGACGACGTCAGAAAAAGCGCATCGGTTTGAAAAGGAATTTGCCGCTTGTGTCGACGCCCGGTTTGCCTATGCTGTCAATTCCTGCACGGCCGCCCTGCATCTTGCCCTGGAGGCCGTGGGGGTTGGACCGGGGGATAAGGTTCTCGTGCCGACAATGACGTTTACAGCCACAGCCGAGGTCGTGCGTTACCTGGGGGCAGATCCGATATTCCTCGATGTTGAATATGGGTCGTGTCTTGTCAATCAGGCAATATTAGCCCAGGCGTTGAATGACCATTCGGACGTGAAGGCTTTTATGCCGTTGCACTATGGCGGCCAGGCCGCTCCGATCTCTTCGGTCGATAGTGGTGGTCTGTTGGATCTGTGCCGTGAAAGGGGCATTCGCATGGTCGAGGATGCGGCCCATGCCTTTCCGGCCAAATGTCATGGCCGGATGATCGGTAGTATCGGGGATATGGCGTGTTTCAGTTTTTACGCCAACAAGACCATAACAACCGGTGAAGGGGGGATGCTGACGACCAATGACGAACAGATTGCCTGTCGGGTGAAGGTCATGCGGTTGCATGGCATCGATCGGGATGTTTGGGATCGCTACACAACCGGCAAAGTGTCCTGGGAATATGATGTTGTGGCACCCGGGTATAAGTATAATTTGTCGGATGTGGCCGCCGCCATCGGCCTCGCCCAATTGGAACGAGCCCATTTGTATCGGAGTGAGCGGGAGCGATGCGCCCGTTTCTATTTCGGCCGACTCGATGCCCTTGATTGCATCGATCTGCCTCTTCTCCATGTTCCAATGGCTGATCACGCATGGCATCTCTTTCACATCATCCTGAAGGACAATGCACCTGTTTCCCGGAATCGTTTTATCGAGTTGATGGCCGAAAAGGGGATAGGGACATCCGTTCATTACAAGCCCCTGCACCGCATGACCTATTACCGGGAACAATACGGGTTGCGGCCGGAAGATTATCCCAATGCCGAGCGGATATGGAAAGGCTGCGTCAGCTTGCCGATCTATCCCTCCTTGTCCGATGAAGATTTGGAATATATCTGTTCTACGATCACGACCATCCTACAATAGCAGCGGACCTGATTGATGGGCCAAGGCATCATAGCACAGAGCAATGGATAAAATTATGAGTGTCGCCGTCCACTGGTGGAAATGATGCCTATTAAAAAATTACTCAAGCCTACCGCCTGGAAAAAGTTTCTCTTCTTTTTCCTGTCTGATATCATTCGTTTATATAGAAAATATCTGCGGGATTGCAATCTTGGATTGGATTTAAGGCTCATTCTGGCAACGACAGGCAGGCTCTCAGTGCACCCTATACAAGCCTCCTTCCTGTCCAAAGAATGGGGTCCACCTCAGTTTGTCGCTCGGGCTGAGCTCAAATCCCGTCAGCAAAAAGCCAGGGGGTTGGTGTTATGAAAGAACGGATAAAACCTTTTCTGCGGGAAATTTTCCGGACCACGACTCTCAAAAGGCGGGCATTTTTCGTATCCTTCGATATGCTACTTATTGCGGGATCCCTTCATGCATCTTTCTGGCTCCGGTTCGATGGAGCGATCCCGAATGAGTTTATGCGAAACTTCCGATATTACATTCCGTTGGTCTTAATCATTAAACTAAGTTTGCTGCTCAGCTTCGGTATGTACAACATTTCTTGGAGGTTTTTCGGGCTAAAAGAATCAATCAAGCTGTTCAGCGCTGTCTCCTTGTCGTCCTTAGGGATGGCGATTTTTCTCTTCTTTTTCAAAACCTACGCGCCCTTTCAAGGGTTTCCCCGATCGGTGTTGCTCCTGGATTATATTCTTACATTTGGATTTATTGGGTTGCTAAGGATATCGAAAAGAGCAGCTAAAGAATATCTCAACAAGGCAGGAAGGCGATCGCGGGGGAAGATGAAAATATTGATCATCGGCGCGGGAAGTGCCGGCGAGCAAATCGGCCGTGAAATGTTGAATAGTAAGAAATCGAAGTACTTCCCGATTGGATTCATTGACGACGACCCAGCTAAGCGGGGGTTGAGCATTCATGGAATCAAGGTCCTCGGAACAAGGAAAGAAATACCGAGGATTTTAAAAGAAAACTATATCGATGAGGTTCTTGTCGCCCTTCCTTCGTCGAGCTCAAAAGATATCCGGCAGATTGTCGAGATTATGCGGAATTCGGAAGAAGCAAGAAAGATTAAAATATTGCCGGGGATTATGGATCTCGTTGATGGAAACGTTAGCTTGTCAGACATTAAGGAAATACAGGTCGAAGATCTTTTAGGGAGGGAGCCGGTCAAAATCGATTATTCAGCAATTCGCGGCTTTATAAATGGAAAACGCGTGCTCATCACCGGCGCCGGAGGATCGATCGGCGGAGAGTTATCGCGGACAGTCCTCCAGTTTGAGCCTAAAAAGCTTATTTTACTCGATATCGATGAAACCGAGCTTTATTATCTCATGAACAGCATCAAATCGGTCTCCATCGAAACTATCCCGGTTATCGGAGACATAAGGGATCGAATAAAAATGGAAGCTGTCTTTGAACGATATCGGCCCCAGGCCATCTTCCATGCGGCGGCTTACAAACACGTTCCAATTCTTGAATACTATCCGGAGGAAGCAGTTAAAACAAACATTATCGGCACAAGATTATTAGGCGAGCTCGCCATTAAATACAAAGTTGAAAGGTTCGTGAACATCTCCACTGACAAAGCCATCAATCCGACAAGCGTCATGGGAGCGACGAAGCGAATCAGCGAAGAAATGCTCAAAGCCCTGAACGGAAAAAATGGAACGAAGTTCATTTCAGTGAGGTTCGGTAACGTTGTCGGAAGTCGGGGAAGCGTCATTCCCGTCTTCAAAGAGCAAATCAGAAAAGGCGGTCCGGTCACGGTTACGCATCCGGAGATGAAACGATATTTCATGGTGACCTCCGAAGCCGTGCTCATCGTCCTTGAGGCGGCCGCGACCGGTCAAGGGGGGGAAGCCTATGTCCTGGATATGGGAGAGCCGGTGAAAATCGTGGACCTTGCAAGAGAGATGATCAAACTCAGCGGCCATGAGCCGGATGTCGATATTGCGATCGTCTATACGGGTCTCCGGCCGGGGGAAAAGCTTTTTGAGGAAATCCTGGGCGCGGAAGAAGGGTCGGAGGCGACCAAACATGCCAAGATCTTCAGAATAAGAGATTCGCAGCCGAGGGACGAGAAAGCGCTCTGGGTTGCAGTTGATAAGCTCAATGAGCTTTGTGCCGCGAGCTGTCGGCGGGAGCAGATTATTAATCACTTACGAGAAATCGTGCCTACATATAAGCCGAACCATCCTGATAATTTCCTATTAAATTGGTAATGCAAAAAATAGCCTGCCGTAGGAATTATGTTGTACTGTCCTTATTGGTCGGTATAACAATCGGCTTTTTTTACTATAAATACGTTCCCTTAGTTAAGTCCTTTCAGATAGCATTAATTCCGGTTCTTTTAGCGGTCTTTCTGACGACTATCATCAACCGCACATGGGGAACCTTATTATTTATTTTTGTGTTTCCGTTGATCAACAACCTGCCTTATTTTTTTGGTATAGCTGAACCTTTTCCTTTCGCGCCGACCGCTCTCGTGCTCTGTCTATTTTATTTGTGGGCCCGGCTCATTGGGATTGCAACTAAAGGTCCGGGTCCAATGACGTTTCGTCCGATTTTCAGACCAATGAGTCTCTTCGTCGTTTTGGTCATTGTGTCGGCGCTGGTCACATTCCTTCGATATGCCGACTTTTTTCCCTTTGGGACCGATAAAATATATGAACTGACGACCAATATCCATCGCGTTACTTCCGGCGGTGCGATCATGAGTGTAATATTCACGGCCCTCAGCTATCTCACGGGCATCGGTGTTTTCTTAGCGGTGATTACATCGTTGAATTCCATCGCCATTGTTGGGCATGCGATTAGGGTTTTAGCCATAAGCACCGGGCTTTCTATATTGTTTGCGGTTTATCAACATTTTGGAAATCCAACGTTAGGAAACAATCCACTTAGTATCGGTGGAGGAACAATTAATGGAACGTTTAAAGATGCCATGTCGTTTGGAGCTTATTTGGCTATAATGGCGCCCTTATTGTTTTGCACAGCGTTCGGGTTTCGGAAAGCCATGCGCATTATTTCCCTTGGGATATTCTTTTTATCGATTTATATGATCCTCTTTACCGGGTCAAAAAGCGGATTTTTCGTTATGCTTCTCGTCGTCATTATAGTGGTAATCATTTGCGCTTCCCCTATGGGGAAACATAGGAGTATGCCGGAACGAAAGGAAAATATCCGAAAAAAATTCCCGGTAGTTAATTTTCTTGCTTCAATCGTAGTAGTCGGCTTTATCCTCCTGTTTGGGATCGCGCATAAGGATACAGTTATTAAAACAATCTCCTCTTCACAAACCTTTAAAAATACTAGGGCTCTCGTTTCTAAGCCAACTCTTGCTAATGTCCTAGTGGGCAGAGGTGACGTGCTCTGGTCACTCGCTGCCTCCATGATTAAGAACTACCCGTTATCAGGAGTCGGGATCGGCGGATACATAATCGAGATGTCAAATTATACAAAAGATAAGAACGTAACGATCGATTTCCCGGAATCCGCTGAAAACTCCGCTCTGCAGATTGGATCTGAACTTGGCTTGATCGGCCTTATCGCGGCAACCTGGATCTTTTGGGAAATCATCAAGTATATCCTGGGGTTATTCAAGTCAAAACCGAGTTCCTCTTCGGATCGCTACTTGATCATTGGATTAACGGGTGGAATTCTCGCTTTCGTTTTCATAAGTTTCGTTCATACATTCATTTGGAGCTATGAGATAAAATATACTTTCTGGCTATTGGTCGCACTGCTTTTCTGCATCAAGCCACAGGAGCCGGATGATGACAAGCCTCGAGGGTTCAAAAAGAAAGAAATTGTCGCCGGGCTGATTCTTATCATCGCTTTTTCTGCAATCCATCTCTGGAATTCGACTCACTCTCTGTCACTTGAAAGCAGAACAACAAAGTACGGCCTCAATCGGGAATTCGGCCTCGACAAGCTCGAGAAGACGGCGGACGGCCGGGAATTCCGCTGGACACGGGAATACGGCGGTATCCCCATCAAGCTCGAAAAACCCGTCCTCTATCTCCCCATCCATGCCTCTCACCCAGATATCAAAAGAAAGCCGGTCCACATCAAATTTTATCTTGTCGAAGATTTCTTCAAACATAAGACATTTCTCAAAGAAATCACGCTCTCCCGAAACGAGTGGCAGGACGTTGCTCTCTCCGTTCCGCCCGAAGACATCGGTCAGGAAGCCATCCTTCTTCTTCAAATCAACCGGACTTGGAATCCCCTAAAGACAAAAGGCGTTCCGGATCCGCGGAATTTGGGGGTCGCCGTGGGGAAGATCGAGTTCAAAGACTAATCTAATCCTCATGAACGTTGAGTCGAATTAAATAGAGCCTAACGCAACTTCGTCGGATGACGTAAAGGGCGATACGGGAAACCGTATCGCCCTTTTTTTTGGAGCGCCCGGCAAGGCGCGATTCCTATTGTCGTTGAAATATTCAATATTCTTTATTGAGACATAGCCCGGATTGTGCTATCTTACGGATTCTAAAGGGTATCGATAATCCCGGGAAATCGGCCTCCGGGCCGGCTCTCGAGATCGGAGGAAGATGATGAGAGTCCTGATCACCGGCATCACCGGCTTCGCCGGCAGCCACCTCGCGGAATACATCCTGGCCGAACATCCGGGCGTCCAGGTCAGCGGCCTCGTCCGCTGGCGCAGCCGGATGGACAACGTCAAGGACATCCTGGGCAAAATCGATCTCCATGAGGCCGACCTCAAGGACATGGTCTCCCTCAAGAAGGCCCTGGCCGTCATCAATCCGGACAAGGTCTTCCACCTCGCCGCCCAGAGCTTCGTTCCGACGTCCTGGAAGCTGCCGGCCGAAACGTTCGCCATCAACGCCCTGGGCCAGATCAACCTCTTCGAAACGCTTCTCGACCTCAAGCTTAATCCCAAGTTCCAGATCGCGGGCTCGAGTGAAGAATATGGCCTGGTCCACCCGCACGAGGTCCCCATGAAGGAGACCAATTACCTCCGGCCCCTCAGCCCCTATGCCGTGAGCAAGGTCGCGCAGGACCTCCTTGGCTACCAATACCACCAGAGCTACGGCCTGCGGACCGTCCGGACGCGCGGCTTTAACCACACCGGGCCGCGGCGCGGGGACGTCTTCGTCACCTCTAACTTCGCCAAGCAGGTCGCCGAGATCGAAAAGGGCCTGAAGCCGCCCGTCATCCACGTCGGCAACCTCGAGGCCAAGCGCGATTTCACCGATGTCCGGGACATGGTCCGGGCCTACTGGCTCGCCACTGAGAAATGCGAAGACGGCGACGTCTACAACATCGGGAGCGGCAAGACCTATGTCATGCAGGACATGCTCGACATGCTCCTCGGGATGAGCAAGGTGAAGGTCAAGGTCGAGGTGGACCCGGCTCGGCTCCGGCCGTCCGACGTTCCCATCCTGCTCGCGGACGCGAGCAAGTTCGTGAAGCAGACGGGCTGGCAGCCGCGGATCCCGTTCGCCACGACGCTCAAGGATCTGCTGAACTACTGGCGGGAGCGGGTGTGAAGCGCATCCTCATTACCGGCGCGAGCGGCTTCGTCGGCCGCCATCTCGTCGAGCGCCTCTCCGCGGCGCACAAGAGGGCGGGGATCGAAATCTTCGGCACGTGCTTCCCCGAGCGGCCTGAGCATTGCG
>Ga0209746_1001214_pt1 | contig 12502 bp, 12 predicted proteins | sample BarGraNGADG00211_3_FD_184496 | JGI IMG/M metagenome (GOLD analysis project Ga0209746, IMG submission 184496) | Arctic peat soil microbial communities from Barrow, Alaska - Barrow Graham LP Ref core NGADG0011-211 (SPAdes) (version 2) | ecosystem: Environmental > Terrestrial > Soil > Wetlands >...
TGGGCTGTACGCGTGTGTTCGCGCACAATCATGGTCAACAGAGCTTTTTGGCGGTCAGTCAGGTCTTTCATCTCATTTGTATAATTAGCACTCTCAAACTGAGAGTGCTAGTCTTTCTGAAACAATAATATCACGCCCGATGGGGCAATTCAAGCCGCAAGCGTTAATCTTTCATAAGAGATAATTTAGCACTCTAATTGGAACTTCATATTAGAATCTGTGCCAAGGAGTAATGGCATGAAAACGATTGGTTTGATTGGTGGCATGAGTTGGGAGAGTACGATAACTTATTATCAAATTCTTAATACCTTGGTTAGAGAGAAAATTGGTGGTTTTCATTCAGCGAAACTTATTTTGTTTAGCGTCGATTTTGCGGAAATCGAAGGTTTTCAAACAACCAATCAATGGCAGGAAGCGGGTCAATTACTTGCAGATGCGGCGAAAAGTCTGGAAACCGCCGGAGCAGATTTTCTCGTGCTCTGCACCAATACCTTGCATAAGGTCAGCGATCAGATTACTGCTTCCACCCATCTGCCCTTCATCCACATCGCGGATGCATTAATTGAGGAGATCCACCGCAAAGGATATAAAAGGGTTGGGCTGCTCGGTACCAAATACACGATGGGGGAAAGTTTTTATCAAGACATGCTCCGTAAAGCAGGTATCGAGGTGCTGGTTCCAAATCTAGAGGATCAAAATACCGTGAACACGGTTATTTTCAATGAATTGTGCTTCGGGAATATTGAGAAACAATCACGGGATTCTTACATATCAATCATCCACAATCTGATAGCCGAAGGGGCACAAGCCATAGTGTTGGGTTGTACCGAAATTGGCCTGCTAATCAATCAGGAAGACCTTCCAGAAATCCCCCTTCTGGATACAGTGCAATTGCATGCCAGGAAGGCGTTTGAATTTGCCCTTGAATGAAGAAAATTAAGGTGTTGAGCTCAAAAGGGCACGCCATACAAAGCGATCAACCCCACCAAATTTGTATTTATAGCCTTCATCGCCGCGCATCATATCCACTTCCTTGAACCCCGCGCTGATTGCCCATTCGATCTGCCTGGCCAGCAATACCCAGCCAGGTGAGAGGGCCGTCCACTTGTCCGCCCTGGAAGAATTGTAGACCAGCAGCCGATCACAGCAGGTAAAACTCAAGAATGCGGCCGCTTTTTCACCGTCAATTGTCAGAAATGCGAGGCGCAAAATACCAAGATCAAAAAGGCATTCTGCAGCGGCATTGATGAAACTTTCCATTTCAGGTTTAAGGAAGTTGTTCTTGTCGTTCTCGTTGCGCATCATTTCAGTGAAGACTTGCAGTTCCTCTGGCAGCAACTTGCCATCTTCAACGAAATACCATCGGGCTTCGTGGCCAGTAGAGGCATTTCGCAACTTGCGGCGGATCTCATGCCGCTGTTTTTTATCAAGCCCGGCCAGGTAAGTTTCAAAATCGCCTGGGAGGCTGATGTAAGGTGATGGCTGGAGCACTGCTTTGCTGAAGATCCAACCCTGAGCCTGCGCCAAGGTTTCCAAAAGGGTTAAGCTGGGGGAGGAGTTTACTAGATTTTCAAGATTAATGGTAAATCCTTTGAGATCAGGATGGCTCTTAATGAAAGTCAGCAGTCCGCCTAGGAAGGCTTCAAGATACTGCTCGCGGACAACAAAATCCAGGTAATCCGAAACTTCAACAGCCCCGATAAAATGGAGCGCAGGTTCAGACACAGGTTTGTGGCTGATAAAGAGTGGGGCGATACCAATCAACCGCCCGCCTTCATGGGCAGTGATAATCGCTAATTTGCTTTCTTGCACCGACCATTCGCCTCCGCCCAGGCTTTGCCACCAGGTTTCCTGGTAGCTTGGATGCAAAAAAGGAAGCGGGAATAGGCTCTCAGGCAGCAGTGCTGCCCATGATTCAAAAAGTGAACCCCAAGCGGAGGGGTCCTGATGTAAGCAGTATTCCATGTTAATAATTATAAACCTTGGCAAGGTTCATGCATCGTAATTGCAAACCATATATAAGTATTGGTGCGCATATGACTTTTGATTTGCAACTCATTCAGGAACCTGCCCAGGCTCTGACCGGCTTTTTTGCCGCCGGTCCTTATCGTCAACGCTGCGCTCGAGGGCGCGAAGAAGACAGTTTATTTTTGTTTATCCAGCCCAGAGACGCCAGTTTTATGCCGACAGCTGAATTGGCAGCCTGGCAGGAAGCCTTGGCCAATACCTATTTCCGCTCACAGGGTTCAGTTACTATGGCCATGCGGGCTCTTTTAGGGGAGATTGACTCTCAGGTAAAAGAGAAAAATCAACAGCTCGACCCGGAAATCCCAGCACAAGTGCTGGATGTCTTTTTAGGCGTTGTCCACCATGGCACCTTGTTCGGCGCCCAATCCGGTAAGGTCTATTGTGTGCATCTCAAAGCCTCCGGTATGCAGGTTTTCCACGAAACCTGGGCGGACGATTCCCCACTTGGCCTGCTTTCTGCTTTTGAATCTCGCTTTTTCCAGACAGCCATCAATGAAGGTGACCTGCTGGTTATTGCTCCCAACCTGCCCCAGAGCTGGCTTGAAACCACCAGCCAGGGTATGAATAACAGCCTGCGGAGCCTGGCTAATAACCTAAATGTGCTTTCCAGGGGCAGTTTTCCTCTGCAGGCTTTGCGCCTGCGGATTGGGGTTGGCCAGGTAACTGAGCTGAATGTTGCCGAATACCTCAACAAGGAAAAAGCCAGCGCAATGCAGCTGCGTGAGGAAGCGCGTGAAGCTGAGCTCCGCGCTCGTGAAGAAGCGGCTCTACGAGCTGAAGAAGAAAAAGCAAAAGCTGTTGCGCTCAAGGCCAGTCAGGAAGCCAGAGAGGTAGCCGAAGCCCGTACCCAGTTGCTGAGTCTGCCTGAAAAAGAAGATCTGACAGAAGCAAGTCTGGTAACAACCCCCACCGTTGCTGAAGGAAAACCTGCGATCAAAGCTTCAAGTATATTGGAGCGCATCAAGCAGAAAAGAGACCAACCAAAAGAGGTTTTGCCCACTCCTGTCAAAATGGGGCCTCAATCGACGCAGAAATTCCCAGATGGGCCGACCGAGATTTCCCAGGGCACCATCAAGGGCATAGCCGCAGGTGCTGGCTTTATGCGCTCATTGGAAGAAAAGACCAAGCAAGCGCTGGATAAGCCTGTTCTTGATCGTGATGGGGTGCCCACTCCGATTTCTGGCCTTTCAGTCATGAACAAACTGCTCATTGCCATCATTGTGCCTCTGATCATCGTGGCCATCGCGGTTGGTATCTACCTTTCAAAGGGTATTTCCACGCAATATGAGCGTTTGATGAACCAGGCTCGTGGGGCGGTTGCCAGTGCGCAATCGGCCAAAACGCTGGATCAGCAGCGTGATAATTGGCAGACTGCCTATACCTGGCTTGCCCAGGCAGAAACATACAAGTCTAGTGAAGAACTTGTGCAGATGAAAGTCCAGGTTCAGAAATCGCTCGATAGCCTCACTGGCGCGGTCCAACTCACCTTCACAAAAATATTATCTTCTGCTCAGGTTGGTGCTGAAGCCAGCCTCACCCAGATTGCTTCAGTGGGGAATGACCTTTTCACACTCGACCTCACTTCGGGCAGAGTGCTGCATATGACACACGATGAAAAAGGCTACCTCTTTGATGCCAATTTCAGCTGTGGGGAAGGTCAGCAACAAGGTAAAATGCTCGGCAAGGTGGTGGCCATTACCCTCATTCCCCTCACCAATAAGCACGAAGCTCCGCTGCTTGCTCTCGATAATGCTGGCAATGCTGCCTACTGCAAACCGGGCTCAGAAGCAGCCGTTATCACCCTAACCGCCCCTGAGGGAGGTTGGGGAAGCATCCAAAAAATCCACTATGATGCCAATAACGGTCGGCTCTATGTCTTTGATCCGCTTAAGAATGGTATGTGGATTTACACCGGTTTTACAGATGAATTCCCCAAAGCCCCCACCCCCTATTTTGACGAGCCAAGTTTTGCGTTGAGTGATGTCATCGATTTAGTGATCAATCGGGATGAGTCCTTTTATTTATTTAAGGACGGCCACAGCGCGCATTGTTTGTCCTCTTCTGTTACAGGAGCGGTTGATTGCCAAAACCCCCTGCCGTATGGTGACCCACGACCTGGCAAGGAGGGCAGCCAACTGGCTGATATTAAATTCTCCCACCTCAATTACGCACCTGCCCCGGATGCGTCTATCTACTTTCTGGACCCCAAAGATGCCTCGTTTTATCAGTTCAGCCTCAAGCTCAATCTGAATGATGTCAAACGTGCAGCCGCGGTTTCACCCTTCAATTTCTCCAAAGGGGTGACTGCTTTGGGCATGGCCAATGACCGCATTGTTTACCTCGCCTTCGGCCCTGATCTTTATGCGTCGCCTCTGCCCTAATTCGGCCTCTGGCTGTAAAAAATCACCCTCAAGTTAGCCCACAGTGTTACAATTTCACACTGTTGTAGGCGTGCATATAATTTGCAGGCAATCTTTTAGTTATCAAGGAGAAGTATGGCTCAAGAAGACCCCAGATTGCAGAAATTAACCGAGAAAAAAACCGCCAGTTTGCTCGGCGGAGGTCAGGCGCGCATTGACCGGCAGCATGCCAAAGGCAGCTTAACCGCTCGTGAGCGTGTGGCACTCTTTCTGGACCCCGGTACCTTCCGGGAGTTGAATGCTTTTGTAACCCAGCAAGCGGACTCGAGTGCCGAAAGTATCCCAGGGGATGGCGTGGTGACCGGCTACGGCAAAGTAGATGGCCGTCAGGTCTATGTCTATGCCCAGGATTTCACTGTCCAGGGCGGGGCTTTGGGTGAAATGCATGCCACCAAGATTTGCCGCATGATGGATTTGGCTGCCAAAACTGGTTCCCCGATTGTTGGCATGATCGATTCCGGTGGTGCTCGCATTCAGGAAGGGGTCAAGAGCCTGGGTGGTTACGGAAAGATATTCCGGAAAAATGCCCAGTATTCGGGTGTTGTTCCCCAAATCAGCATTATCCTTGGGCCTTGCGCCGGGGGTGCTTCGTATTCTCCTGCGCTGACTGATGTGGTCATCATGAATAGGGGCAAGTCGTACATGTTCTTGACTGGGCCCGCGGTCGTCAAGACCGTTACCGGCGAGGATGTAGACCAGGAAACTTTGGGTGGGGCAGATGTGCACCTCTCAACCAGCGGGAATGCCCATTTTGTGGGTGAAGACGAAAAAGACTCTCTAGCCATCGCCCGAAAAGTGCTGTCATATTTGCCTTCCAATTGCGTGGAATCTGCACCGAATATGCCGATTGATGATGATCCTTCCCGCCGGGAAGAAAATTTGAACACGATTGTGCCCATAGATCCGGCTGAACCTTACAGCCTTTATGAAGTGATTAACGCGGTTGTCGATAACGGCAGCTTTCTTGAGTTCCAGCGCGGTTTTGCCCCCAACGCTATCGTTGGTCTGGCCCGCCTGGGCGGCAGGCCTGTTGGCATCATCTCCCAGAATCCAATGGCTTTAGCCGGCGTGATGGATATCGACTCGGCAGATAAAATCAGCCGCATGGTGCGCTTTTGCGATGCCTTCAACCTTCCGATCGTGACCTTTGTGGACTCCCCGGGCTTCTTACCGGGTGTGGATCAGGAACATCGCGGTATCATCCGGCACGGCGCTAAAGTACTCTTTGCCTACGCTGAAGCAACCTCTCCAAAAGTGAGCGTGGTCACCCGTAAGGCTTACGGTGGTGCTTACGTAGCCTTGAGCAGCAAATACATTGGCACGGATATTTGCTATGCCTGGCCTTCAGCAGAAATCGCTGTAATGGGCGCGGAAGGCGGCACCAATATCCTGTATCGCAAGATGATTGATACCTCCACAGACCCTGCCGCGGAGCGCGCCAAATACGAAAAAGAATATACCGAAACTTATCTCAATCCGTACCTGGCAGCCCAGGCCGGTTACATTGACGATGTCATCGAACCTGCAGAAACTCGCCAAAAACTGATTGAAGCACTCGATGCTCTTCAGAACAAGGTTGAACCCACCATCGCCCGCAAGCATGGGAATATCCCGCTCTAAGGAGGCATGATGGAAAAAGGTTTGATCATTTCAGCAGTTGGCATGGGCCTGGTCTTTGTGCTCATCATCCTGCTCTGGTTCATTATGGCCTTTTTGGTAAAAGTGACAGAGAAATTTAAAGGAAGTTCAGATGAAGAAACCTCGGTCGAGGAGGCGGAAGTTATTCAGACTCTCGCAGCTCCAACAGATGATAAAGCTCAATTGGCGGCCGCGTTGGCAGCTGCCGCGGTGGTTGCCATGACCCTGAAGGCTAAAAAGGCGCCCTCGCGCACAATCCAAACAGGCAACCCAGCATTGGGTTCTTCGTCAAGCAGCTGGCTTAATGCCGGCCGCGTACGCCAAATTCTCGCACGAAAAGGACATTAAGATGCTTATTAAAGTTGAAATTGATGGTCAGGTTTACGAGGTAAAAATCCTGGAAATTCAAGGTGACGAAGTTCTGACTGAGGTTGCAGGAAAGACTTATGGCATCAAGCTTGGCGAGCAATCGGGACAGACCCAGGCAGCATTACCCATACCCGGTGCCGCACCGGCAAAGCAAGAAGCCGCGGCAGTCCCCGTTTCTGAGGTTGTTTCTGAGGGAGAAAGTGCATTAACTTTAAAATCTCCCCTTCCAGGCACGATCATTGAGATTAAGGTGAAAGCTGGCCAAACCGTCAAAAACGGTGAGGTGCTCATAATTCTTGAGGCCATGAAAATGAAGAATTCCATTCGCTCCTTGCGGGATGGCACGGTGGCAGAAGTCTACGTCAACTCCAAAGATCAGGTGAAGCACAACCAACCCCTGCTGCGTTACGGAGCTTAAGCTATGACCTGGACTTTGTTTCAGGAACTGACCAAAGGCTTCGCGGCCTTTGGTTGGAAAAACGCGCTCATGATTGTGGTTGCGCTGGTTTTAATCTATCTGGCCATCTGGAAGGACTACGAACCTACCCTGCTGATCCCGATTGGGTTTGGCTGTCTGCTGGCGAACCTGGGCATGTCATATCAGGTCGGTTTTATGAAAGTGATTTACGACGCCGGCATCAAGACCGAGTTGCTCCCGCTGCTCATTTTTATTGGTGTGGGCGCGATGATTGACTTCAAACCTCTGCTTTCACAACCCAGTTTGGTACTTTTGGTGGCGGCTGGCCAGTTTGGCATCTATGCCACTCTCTTGCTTGGCCTGGCCCTTAAATTCACTTTGCCACAGGCAGCAGCGATTGGCAGCATTGGCGCTATCGATGGCCCAACAGCGATTTTTGTCAGCAGTAAACTTGCACCCTAACTATTGGCCCCGATCGCGGTGGCTGCATATTCCTATATGAGCCTTATCCCCATCATCCAACCACCCATTATGAAACTGATGACCTCAAAAAAGGAACGTTCCATTCACATGGAATATTCTCCTATTGAAGTCTCACCTCTGGCGGTCATCCTCTTCCCGATCCTGGTAACCGTGCTAGTTGCCTTGGTAGCACCGGATGCGGCGCCCCTGATGGCTGCCTTGATGCTTGGCAACCTCCTGCGTGAAGCTGTTGGCGTGGAACGCCTCAGCTACACTGCCCAGCATGAGCTTATCAACATTGCCACCCTGTTCCTGGGCTTGGCGGTGGGCTCCACCATGATTGGCAAGGACTTTTTGAATCTCCAAACCCTGGGAGTGTTACTTCTGGGCTTGATAGCTTTCGTTGTTGACACGGTGGCTGGTTTGCTATTCGGTAAGCTTATGTGCGCTGTCACCAAGGGCAAAGTCAATCCGCTGATTGGCGCTTGCGGCATTTCCGCTTTCCCGATGGCGGGGCGGCTCTCGGCGAAGGCCGCTCTGGAGGCCGACCCAACCAACTTTATTCTCATGCATGCCATGGGCGCCAATGTCGCCGGCCAATTTGGCAGTGTCATCGCAGGCGGCCTGTTGCTAGCCCTGGTCATAGGTATCTGATAAGCGCTTCATTACTTTTTGAATAAAAAGCCAGCTTTACGCTGGCTTTTTTGGTGTTTTTAAGCATAGTGCGTTTGAAATTACGGTAGGACTTTTTTTAAATAACCAGTTTGTAGCCTCGACTACGGACGGTGAGAATTAAATCGGGTTTGCTGGGGTCCATTTCAATCGCATTCCTTAGCCAGCTGATATGCACATCCAGCGTACGCGTATCGGCGGTGTAGTCCGTTTGCCAGATTTCCTTAAACAGGTTTTCGCGTGTATGAATTTCACCCGGCTTTTCCATAATGATCTTGAGCAATGTTACCAGGCGGGGCGTCAATCGGGTTTCTTTATTGCCGCGACTAACCACGTTTGTTAGTGTGTTCAACTTTACCGGTCCTCTGGTAAAAATCTGTTTTTCGGGTGTCTTCTGGTAGAGGCGGATGCAATTCACTAGTTTTTGCACTGTGAAGGGCAGTTGCAAAATGGAGCTGGCACCGCAGTCCTTGATGTTTTCATCATCAGCGTCCAGGATCAGGATTTTTGGCGTATTAGGTTGCAGATTATGGAAGCGGTTGACAATACGTTGGCCGTTTGTTCTCAACGAGGCAGCATTGATGATGATGACGTTAGGGTTGCAGGAATCGATCTTGCGGATACCAGCGGTACCATTCTCAAAATGGTAAACCGCAAAGCCTCTATGGATTAAATCCTGATAGAAGCCTGCCTCACCAGTTTGTTTTTTCTCTACGAGGAGAAGTGTCGTCGCCTGGTTTTGTTCGAAACTTTTTTTCTTCAATTCATCCTAATCTGTGAGCACTTGGTCTATTCCCAAAAAGACAAAGCCTGAAGAAGCGAATCCTGTCAGAGGAAAACTAATTATATCCGAATGTTAAAGAATCTGTGTTAAAGAATCCGGTCATTCTTAAATTATCGGCCTGACATTAGTTTCAGGCTGCACTTAGGCTTCGGGCATGTTAGAATTTAGAATCTATAAACTATGGACAAATTGATAAAATGCAGCATCCACAGTATCCGTGTTTCACTGACCAGTGACGACCGGATTGTCGTTCTTAAGCAGGAAGACCAGGAGCGTTTTTTACCTGTTTGGATTGGCAAATTCGAGACCTCCAATCTGACGCTAATCCTTGAAAAGACAGCCGTTGCCCGCCCGATGACGCACGATTTGATGGCTACACTGATGGAACGATTAGGGGGTTCCTTGCTGCGTGTAGAGATAGTGGCCCTAGTTGAAGATACTTATATGGCCAACCTGGTGATTCGAAAAGAAAATCAGGTGTTGGTGATTGATTGCCGGCCTTCCGATGGCTTAACGCTGGCTATCCGGGTCGATGCTCCCATCTTTATCGCTGAGTCCATCCTCGATACGGTCGGGATTGAACCTGAAATGGACCGCAAAGAAGCCGAACAAAGTGAAAAAGAACCGGATATTTCGGCCTTCGAAGATTTTTTTGACAGCCTCGAAGACACGGATGCAGACAAAGATAAACCTAAGGATTGAACTTCTCATGGAGACCCTATGACCGATAATTATCCCGTGGAAGTCAACCAGCCCGAGTCCTCCAACCCTCAACTTTACGATCGGGAGATGGAAGAGGCGGTCATTGGCGCCGTCATGATTAACCCCGATGTTTACATTGATCTTGCCCCGCTGATTCGTCCGGAAGACTTTTATATCAATCGCCATCAGTGGATCTGGCAGGCCCTCACCGACCTTTTCCAGGAAAACCAAAGTTTTGATGTGCTGACTGTGCGCCAAAAATTGGATTCTCAGGGGCATCTGGAAGATGTGGGCGGTGTGGAATACCTGATCAGCCTCAGCAATGTGGTGCCTTCTTCCTTGCACGCAGTTTCGTATGCCCGCAACCTGTCAGCACTCTCAGCCCGTCGGCGTCTGTTGAACGCGGCCAACGACATAGCCCGCCTTTCCTACCGCATGGACTACAACGTCGAAACCGTTCTGGGTGAGTCAGAAAAAGCCGTTTTCAGTGTCAGTCAGGACCGTTACGCTCGCGATATTCTTCCCATTAAAAAAGTTGTCCAGGACTATCTAAACCGCCTGGGCGAAGTTTCCAATAACCCGGAAGGGGTCAGCGGCCTGAAGACGGGTCTTTCCTCTCTGGACGTGGTATTGGATGGTCTGCAAAAATCAGATTTTATAATTGTGGCCGGCCGGCCTGGTATGGGCAAATCAGGCTTCCTGATCGGTATCGCCAAGTATGTGGGCCTGCAGCTTAAGCGCAGCGTGGCAATCTTTACGCTTGAGATGTCCGCTGAACAACTCTTGCAACGCATGGTTGCCCAGGAAACCGAAATTGACTCCCAAAAATTGCGTTCAGCCAAGCTTGATGACAAAGAAATGGAACTGGCTGTCCACTCCCTTTCAGTGCTCAATGATGCCCGTATTTTTATCGATGACACCCCGGCAATCACACCCTTGCAAATTCGTTCCAAATGCCGCCGTTTACAAATGGAGGAAGGGCTGGACCTGGTGGTTGTTGACTACTTGCAGCTGATGGCCAGCGATGTCCGCACCGAAAACCGCGTCCAGGAAGTTTCTTATATCAGCCGCTACCTCAAAGTACTGGCCCGCGAATTGAATGTGCCCGTGATGGCAGCCGCCCAGCTTTCCCGGGCAGTGGAACAGCGCACCGATAAACAACCGGTGCTTTCTGATTTGCGTGAGTCCGGTTCGCTTGAACAAGATGCTGATATTGTTATGTTCATCAACCGGCCTGAGCAAATGAATGAAAATAGCCCCACCCACAATGTTGCCCGGTTGGCCATTGCCAAACACCGCAACGGTCCTACTCACAGCGGCATCGAGTTGATCTTTATCGAGAAATTAGCCATGTTCAGGGATGCTTACAAAGGGCCCCCTAAGGGATGAGCGAACTCAAAGGATTTGCGTTTGATAACGACATGCGCCTTTCCTTGCCGTTTGATTTTATTGAACGTTGCCAGGAATATGGCCTTGACGGCGATTCCATCCTGGCACTGCTAAGGGTTTGGAAGGATTTTGAGGAAACCGATTATCTGGAATTAGCCCAATTGGATTGGCTGCCTTCAGAAACCCTGCAAGTTCTGCTGAAATGTGGTTTTTTGCTGCAATACACATCCGATGTGCCGGCGAAATCCTTGATTCTGCATGGAACACCTACCGGGCGGGAATGTCTGGAAAAGTTGGAAAAGAAACAAATGACCCCCTAAGAATTGAAGCCTTCTTCAACGATCATCAGGGTGCGGCCTAACCTCTTCAAACTATATGAAGATAATATCGGTCCGCTGACCCCCATGGTCGCCGATCTGCTGCAGGAAGACGCCCGCGAGTTTCCCGTCGAGTGGTTCGAAGATGCCATCAAGGAAGCCCTCAGCCACAATGCCCGCAAATGGAGTTACGTCCGTGCCATCCTAAAGAACTGGAAAGAGAACGGACGGGAGAAAACGAATGAAAAAGATAGCCACGGTCTCGAAAAGTTTAAAGAACTCTATCGCCACCAACAAGATACAGACCCCCAAAGAAAACCTGGAAGCTGAACAAACGCTGGGGCTGCGTTCTGATGTAGCTATTGGCGACCCTGATTGCCCCTTCTGCCATGGCTTGGGTTTTGTTAAACTGGATGTGCCCTTCTCTGATCCACGCTTCGGCAAGCTGCAAGTTTGCACCTGCCGTGCGCTGGACGCAGACCTCTCTGACAAGGATGAATTGCTCAGTAAGAGCAATCTTGGCGCGCTGCAAACCTACGTCTTCGAAACTTTTCATCCCCGCGGTCGCGTTGGCATGGGGGAAATGCAAGCCAATTCGCTGGAGCAAGCCTTTAATTTAGCCCGCAATTTTGCCCAAACGCTTAAAGGTTGGATTTTAATAAGCGGCAGGTATGGTTGCGGCAAAACCCATCTGGCCGCTGCAATTGCTAACGAAGCACTAAAGAATGGCACGCCCACGCTCTTTCTGACCGTACCTGATTTGCTGGATTGGCTGCGCGCCAGCTACTCGTCTCCCACCAGCAGTTTTGAGGAGCGTTTCGATGAAATTCGTAATTACCCTCTATTAGTGCTGGACGACTTTGGCACCCAGAATGCCACCCCCTGGGCTCAGGAAAAGCTTTTCCAAATCATTAACCACCGCTACATCAACCGCCTGCCGCTGGTGGTGACCACCAACCTGGCGCTGGATGATATCGATGGACGCATCCGCTCGCGGCTGCAGGACCCCGAGCTGGTGACTACGGCGCGCATCCTGGCGCCGGATTTCCGCAACCCGAAGGATGACAGCGGTCACCCGGAATTGTCTACATTTGACATGCACCACCAACGCACCTTCGGCAGTTTCAGCCTGCGCCGGAATGAAGGCATTGCCACCGAAGAATTAAAGACCCTGGAAAACGCCTTCAAAGCCGCCCAACAGTTCGCCGAAAATCCGCAAGGATGGATCGTTTTTACCGGTACCTACGGCTGCGGAAAGACCCACCTGGCGGCAGCCATCGGCAACTACCGCACCGCACTGGGC
>Ga0209746_1001215_pt1 | contig 12500 bp, 12 predicted proteins | sample BarGraNGADG00211_3_FD_184496 | JGI IMG/M metagenome (GOLD analysis project Ga0209746, IMG submission 184496) | Arctic peat soil microbial communities from Barrow, Alaska - Barrow Graham LP Ref core NGADG0011-211 (SPAdes) (version 2) | ecosystem: Environmental > Terrestrial > Soil > Wetlands >...
ATAGATTGCCACATATTAATGCTGCAAGAAGCAGGTAAAAAAATGGTGGAAACGGGCGCTGATTTTATTTTGACCGGAGAGGTGCTGGGGCAAAGGCCAATGTCTCAGGGGAAACAATCCCTTCATGTTGTTGCTAAGAACTCCGGCTTTCCCGATTATATTCTGAGGCCGCTTAGCGCTCAACTGCTTGAGCCGACAAAGGCTGAGAAAGAAGGTAAAGTTGATCGTTCACTGTTACTTTCCATTCAGGGACGAGGCCGTAAAGAACAAATGCAAATGGCTGCCGATTTCGGGATCAGTAATTATGCTCCACCTGCTGGAGGATGTCTGCTCACTGATCCCATGTTTACACGCCGTCTGCGCGATTTATTTTCGCATCAGGAAGACTATGATATTCATGATCTCGACTTATTAAAATACGGACGTCATTTTCGCGCGGATGATCAAGGCAAAATTATTGTCGGCCGCAATAACTTAGATAATGAAAAACTGCGTGGACTTTCGACAGATGATGATCTTGTTTTGTTTATGGCTGACTTTCCCGGACCTCACGTTGTTGTACCTCATGGCAATGAAGCCCTCCTGCCGCTTGCAGCATCACTGTGTGTTCGTTACAGTGACGCTCCCGCTGATCTCGAAGCAGACGTAATTTGTCAGCACAAAAATTCATCCAGGACAATCATAGCCAAAGCTGCTGCAAAAGAATATTGCGAGCGCTGGATTATTTAATTTGAATGGATTGCTTGCCAATTAAATGTTTTTTGGATAAGACATTGCTTCCAAGGGGTCGAAGTTTAGGGGGGCTGTTTTTGCTTGTCAAGGGAAATATTCATTGCCTTTTTTTAATAGGTATATGAATAAAATTCGGCATCTTATGCGTCTTTGCCTAAAAACTGATGAGAAATTCGGAGCATTATTTATGGAAAACCCATAGTCGTCACATAATTTATCTTGACATTTATGATCGGGGTGTAGATATAATTTCGTATACCATAGAAAGTTTTACTCTTCTTCTCGTATTGAGAAGGGGAAATCGATAAAACTTGGAGGGAACTATGCAAAAGATGAAATTTTGGTTGTTCATGTCTGTTGTGATTCTTTCTGCCTTCTTTCTGGCATCACCCGCATTGGTACAATCTGCAGAAGACACCATTACTATCGGTTATAGCGGTCCCCTGAGCGGCGGCGGGGCTCAGTTCGGACAGAATTTGAAATGGGGGCTGGAGTTGGCGGCCGATGAAGTCAATGCCCAGGGCGGAGCGCTGGTGGCGGGCAAGAAATACAAGGTGCGCATTGTCAGCATGGACGACCAGTTTCAGACGGCCCTGACGGTGAACAACGCCAAACGCCTTGTCCATCAGGAAGGGGCCAAGATGGTATACAATCCTTCCAGCGGCGGCATCTTCGGTTTGATGGCCATTAATGAGGCGGAAAATTTCATCGTCGGCGCCTACACGACCAATCAGAAATGCGTGATGGCAGGCAACAAACTGCTCTTTCGTGGGCCCCCGGCCATGATGTCCTATGTCACCGCCTGGGCCGACCGGGCCCTGGCCAAGGGCTGGAAGCGCTGCGCCATGATGCCCGATGCCTACGATTACGGCAAGATTTGGAGTGGCTTGTTCCAGAAGTACTGGCAGGATAAAGGGGGAACCATCACGACCAATCTTCCCGTGGACTTCATGAAGGTCACAGACTTCTATCCCATCCTCACCAACGCCCTGGCTACGAAACCCGACTGCATCCTCATCGGTTCGTCTTCGGAGCCGGATGCCATGCAGATCCAGCAATCCCGCGAGATGGGATTCAAAGGCGGCTTCATCATCATCGAACGCGGAAAGCTCGAAGAGATGGCAAAGATCGTCACCAACATGGATATGCTGAACGGTTCCATCGGCACGGCCCCCATTCTCATGTACCCGGGTGACAACGTCAAAAAGCTGGCGGAAAAGTTATACAAGAAATACGGCAAGGACAAGATGCTCACCCATGAAACGGGGATTGCCTACGGCAACGCCCTCGCTTATATCGCGGCCAACGTCGTCGCCGGGACGACGACGGATCCGCAGAAGATCATGAAGGCCCTTCTTGATCCGGCAATATATAAAATACCCTTCCTCAAGAACAACGACCCGTACTACACCGATTACACTTTCCCCAATGGGGCCATTAAGGGCAAGATCTGGGGAGTCGAGATCGCAAATGGCAAGTACGGAAAGATATTTCCGGTAAAGTCTCCGGATTGGGTTTACACCACAGCCTACTAGTTCAAGTTTTCGTCTTTTTGAACCGCTCAGAGGGCCGGTCGTGCTCAGGCCGGCCCTCCCCCGGACATCGTCCACCATGCCGAAGGGAGGCTTAACATTGGATATATCATCGGGTATCCTTTTCCAAACGATTATCAACGGCATCATGCTCGGTTCCATCTACGCCATGGTTGCTCTGGGCCTGGCACTGATCTACGGGATCCTGGAGATCCCGAATTTCGCCCACGGCACCCTTTACATGCTGGGCGCCTACATTGCCTATCAGCTCATCATTTCCCTGGGATTTCCCTACTGGGCGGCCCTCTTTTGCTCCGCCGCCGTTCTGTTTCTCATCGGCATGCTCATCGAAAGGATCGCCTTCCGTCCCCTTTATACACAGCCGATGATCAATTCCTTCATTGTCGCCGTTGGTCTGATCCTGATACTGGAAAACGGCGTCCAGGCCGTTTGGGGCCCCGCCTTCAAACGGTTTCCCGGGGCGAGCAGCAGTGTTTTCCATCTTTTGAACATTACGATCACGGCCCAGCGGGTCATCGTCATCGTCACGGCTGTGGTGCTCATCATCGCACTGCATTTTTTCATCAGGCACACCCGTCTGGGGTCCGCCATCGAAGCTACATCCCAGAACCGCAAGGGGGCGCAGCTGATGGGAATTAATGTGAGCATGATGGGAGGCCTGACCTTCGGGCTGGGGACGGCCCTGGCAGCCGTAGCGGCCTGCCTTGTCGCCCCCGTTCTGCTCATTTATCCCACCATGGGCGGCCCGGTGATCGCCATGGCTTTCGTGATCATCATTCTCGGGGGCATGGGTAGCTTTCTGGGGGCCGTCGTCGGTGGGTATATCATCGGCCTGGCGGAGACGCTCTTCGCCTGCTACGTGACGACGGACTATGTAGAAGCCCTGATCTTCGGAATTCTGGTTTTAGTCCTGTCGGTAAAACCCACCGGGCTTTTTGGAAAGGGACACTGATATGGCAGCAACCCCCTGGGGTAAAAGAATTTTCCTCATCCTTGTCACTGCCTTTGTGCTCGTTGCCCCCCTGATCATCACCGGCAAGTATCATCAGCACATCATGGTGATGTGCGGCATCTGGGTGATCGCGTCCCTGGCATTGAACCTGATCATGGGATATACGGGTCAGCTCAACCTGGCCCATGGCAGCTTTTTCGGCATCGGCGCTTATGCCACGGCCCTCCTCGTTCAGAATCTGGGGTTCTCCTTCTGGGTCGCCCTCCCCCTGGGCTGTGCGATCACCGCTGTTTTTGGATACCTGACCGGCTTACCCACGCTGCGCACGAAAGGGCATTATTTCCCCATCGCCACCATGTGCCTCGGCATCGCCATCTACTATGTGATCGCCCGCTGGGAAGGCCTTACCGGCGGCGCCAAGGGCCTCTTCGGCCTGCCCCGCCCTGATCCCATCTCCCTGCCCTTCGATGTAACGATCACTTTCAAAAGCACAATCGCCTGCTATTACCTGGTGCTCTTTTTTGTCTTTGTCACGATCATCCTAATCTCCCGCCTCGTGAAGTCCCTGGCAGGAAAAAGACTTATCGCCGTCCGGGGCAATGAGGATCTGGCGCAGTCTCTGGGGATCAACACCATGCAGGTGAAAGTCATCAGTTTCACCATCAGCACCCTTTTTGCCGGTCTCGCCGGGGGACTCTTTGCGGCCTACATGGGGACCCTGATGGCGGAACAGGCCCATTACCTGCTGAGTTTCGAAATGCTGATCAATGTCGTTATCGGCGGCATCGGAACCATGGCGGGACCGATTCTGGGCGGGATTCTCCTGCCCATCCTGGGAGAGATTCTGCAATCCCTGGCCGGTTTCCGCCTGATCCTCTACGGCCTGCTTCTGGTTTTGTGCATTCACTTTCTCCACACGGGTATCGTGGGCGGGCTGCGGGCTGCGGTGATGCGGCGCCGTCGCAGGAGGGAAGCGTTATGAATCGAGCATTCCTTGAAGCGAGAAGTGTGAGCAAGCATTTTGGCGGGCTGCAGGCCATCAGCGACGTGAGCTTCGACATCCGGCAGGGTGAGATTTTCAGCGTCATCGGACCGAACGGAGCCGGGAAGACAACCCTGTTCAACCTAATCACCGGTTTCCTCGCGCCGACACGGGGCGAGATCTATTTCAAAGGGGAGAAGATATCGGGGCTCAAGCCCTATCAAGTCGCCCGAAAATCCCTGGGGCGCACCTTCCAGCTGACCACCCTCTTTGAAAGAAACACCGTTCTGGAGAATCTGGTGATCGGACAGCGGGCGACGCGGGAAACCAGTGTCCTGCATGGCATGTTCGGCTGGCGCGGGAAAAGGTCCGCAGAAAATAAGACCCTGGAACGCGCCCACCAACTATCTGAAACCATCGGCTTGGGCCGTGAGAAGGATATGGTGGCTGGTCTCCTGCCGCAACGGGCCCAGAAACAGCTCTCCATCGGGCTGGCCCTGGCCTCGGAGCCCGAACTCCTCCTTCTTGACGAACCAGCAGGCGGGTTGAGCGCCGGGGAGGTCGGGATGATCATCGAACTCATCTCCCGTATCCGCGATGCCGGGACGACCATCTGTTTGATCGAGCATAAAATGAGTATGGTCATGAATATTTCCGACCGGATCCTGGCCCTCAATTACGGCAAGAAGGTAACCGAAGGAACCCCGGCAGAGGTCTGCCAAAATGAAGAAGTCATCAAGTCCTACCTGGGAGAAAAGTATGCTGCTTCGCGTCGATCGTGTTGAAAGTTTTTACGGTGAATCTCAAACCCTCCACGGCATCTCCCTTGACGTCGATGACGGTGAACTGATCTGCGTTCTGGGAGCCAATGGCGCCGGAAAGAGCACGCTGCTGCAGAATATTGCCGGGCTGGTCAGGCCAAGCTCGGGGGCCATCGAATTTCTCGGCCGGCCCATCACCCGGATGGAGCCTCACCACATCGTCCGCGAGGGGATCACCCTGTGCCCGGAAGACAAAAAACTCTTCCCCCAAATGAGCGTCCTCAAAAATCTCTTCCTCGGGGCTTGGCTGCATGGCCGGGACCAGGGCAAAATCGAAAAGAACCTGGCCGATGTCTTCGAACTTTTCCCGATCCTGAACTACCGACAGAAGCAGCTCGCCGGAACGCTCAGTGGTGGGGAGCAACAGATGCTGGTCATCGGCCGGAGCCTCATGTCCAACCCCCGGCTTCTCATGCTCGACGAGCCTTCCCTGGGCATCGCCCCCCTGGTCGTGGAGCGCATTTTTGAAGTAATCCGCGAGATCAACAGAAGGGGGACGGCCATCCTTCTTGTGGAGCAAAACGCCTCGATCAGCCTGACCACGGCTACACGTGGCTATATCATGGAAACGGGGCGGTTTGTCCTGAGCGGCTCCGCCGATTCTCTGCTCGAAGATGAAAACGTGAGAAAGGCCTACCTGGGCCTTTAGCCCATAGCCTTAGGCCCACAGCTGTGTGGAAAAAATACTGGAGGTGTTCATCATGTACGAGAAGAAGCCCTGGTTGAAATTTTACGGTGACGTACCGGAATCGCTCGAGTATCCCCGGGTCACTATGTACGAGGCCCTGATGCGGACGGTGGAGCGTTACCCGGAACGGATTGCCTACGATTTCATGGACCATACCTCCACGTATCGGCAGTTCGCCCGGGATATCGATGTCTGCGGCAATGCCCTGGCCTCCCTCGGGTTGAAAAAAGGGGACCGCATCACCATCTCCATGCCCACCTCCCCCCAGGGGATCATCTGCTTTTACGCCGCCAATAAACTGGGCGTCGTGGCCAGCATGATCCATCCCCTGTCCACGGCAACGGAAATCACCTACTATCTGAACATCAGCCAAAGCCGTTATGCCCTGACCCTGGACATATTTTACGACAAGTTCAAGGAAGTACGGGATGAAACGCATCTCGAGACATTGATCCTGACGGGCATCTCCGACAGCATACCCAACGCGGTGAAGGCGGGAGCTGACGGCCCGCACCCGGACCCGATGGTCCGCTGGTGGAACGACCTCATGACGGCTTCCTATCCCGAGGCGCCGAAGGCGGCCATGGATTCGGACGAATTGGCGGTTATCCTGTACAGCGGGGGCACCACGGGTTTTCCCAAGGGGGTCATGCTGTCCAACTATAACTTCATCACCGAAGGCATGATGGTCTACGAGTGGTGGAATAGAAGCGAGGCCGCTGACGACACGCCGCCGGTCATCTTGGCCATCCTTCCCATTTTTCACGGCTTCGGCCTGGGCATCTGCTGCAACGCCATGTTCATGGGTGGCGGCCAGAGCATCCTCGTCCCCCAGTTCACGCCGGAGATTGTGGCCGAGTTGGTTGTCAAGAAACGTCCCACGTTCCTGGTTGGCGTGCCGACCCTTTACGACGCCCTCAGTCGGAACCCGCTGTTTCAGAAGGCCGACCTCAGCTGCCTGAAGACCACCACATGCGGCGCCGACTCCCTGCCCAAAATCGTCAAGGAGCGTTTCGAGGCGGTCGTCCGGAGACAGGGAAGCACCGTCCAGTTGGTGGAAGGTTACGGTTTGACGGAGGCGGTGACGGGGATCATGGTGACGCCGACCCACGCCTATCGCGATGGCAGCGTCGGGGTGCCCCTGCCCGACATGCTGGCAAAGGTCATCCGGATCGGGACGACACAGGAGGCGGCTATCGGCGAGGAAGGCGAACTCTGCGTCAGCGGACCCGCCGTCATGCTGGGATATCTGGAGCATCCGGAGGAGACGGCGGAGGTCTTGAAAGTCCATGAGGACGGACGGCTCTGGCTTCATACTGGGGATATCTTCACAATGGACGAGGACGGCTACTTTTATTTCAAACTCCGCCTGAAGCGCATGATCAAATCCTCGGGGATGAACGTCTACCCGGCCCAGGTGGAGGACGTCCTCTACCGGCATCCGGATGTGGCCGCGGCCTGCGTCATCGGCGTCCCCGACGAGGCGCAGGTGGAACTGGTCAAAGCCTTTGTGGTGCTCAAGGACCCCCAAAAGGCCGGCCCGGAAATGACGCAGTCCCTGATCGGTTATTGCCGGGAACATCTGATCAAGTGGTCCTGTCCCCGGGAGGTGGAGTTCCGGGACAGCCTCCCCCTCACACGGGTGGGTAAGATCGCCTTCAACGAACTCGAGAAAGAGGAGGTGACCAAGCTCAAGGCCGCCGGGAAATATACGGGGAGCAAGTAAAAGAGCGATCACCTTTATCGGGACCCTGAATATTCACTCGTGCCCTCGTGTGACCTTCAGGCTATCAGGTTATTAGGGTATCAGGGTATGGGACGAATACATCCAGGCATAACGCTTTGAGAATTCGAAGAATCAGCGAAGCTAATTTGAGACGTGAAAAATAGATCCGATACCGCACCCCATATTTTGTGGTCAAAATTCAATTGACACACAAGATCATTCTTCATATACTCCGGCCTCGAAAAAGGAAGTTCTTATCAATTCAATTATGGAAACCATCGATTTCAAACTGGAACGACTCCGCTCACTGCTGAGGGAGATGGGCGGTGTGGTGATCGGCTACTCCGGCGGCGGCGACAGCACGCTGCTGGCGGCTGTCGCGAGGGAGGTCCTGGGAGATCGCGCGGTTTGTGTGCTGGCCTCTTCGGAAACCTATCCCCTGTCGGAAGAAGAGGAAGCTTTGGAAACGGCCGGCAAGCTCGGGTTCACCGTGATCCGGATCGAAACCAGTGAGCTGGAAAACGAGGACTTCGCGGCCAACACCCCCGACCGCTGCTTTTTCTGCAAGAAAGAACTGTTCGGCAGGCTCATCGCGATCGGCAGGGAACACGGCATTCGATGGGTTGCCGACGGCGCCAACGTAGACGATCTGGAGGACTACCGGCCGGGCAGCCGCGCCGCCGCGGAGCTCGGGGTCCGGAGCCCGCTGCGCGAGGCCGGCTTCACAAAGAAGGAGATCCGGGAGATTGCACAACGGATGGGACTACCGACCTGGGACAAGCCGTCGCTCGCCTGCCTCGCGTCCCGCATCCCCTACGGCACTAAGATCGAGCCTGGCATTCTCCGGCGTCTCGACGAGGCGGAGCGGTTCCTGAAGGAACTGGGATTCCGGCAGGTGCGGGTCCGGCATCACGGGGATATCGCGCGGATCGAGGTGGAACAGCAGGAGATAGAGCGCCTCGCCGAACCTGAAATTCGGCGGCGGGTTACGGATAAGTTCAAGGAATTGCAATATCTATATACGACATTGGACCTGGGTGGCTACCGGATGGGAAGCATGAACGCCGTTCTGGGCAAGGAGAAAACAACATAGATGGATACCCACCGGCTCAAAAAAATCCTCGATGCAGTAAAATCCGGCAAAATGCCGGTCGAGAAGGCGCTCGACAGCCTGCGCACATTGCCCTACGATGATATCGGATGTGCAAAGCTCGATCTGCACCGCGGCATCCGCACCGGTTTTCCGGAGGTCGTTTTCTGCCAGGGGAAGACCAGTAAACAGGCCGTAGAAATCGTGAAGCGACTCGCCGAAAACCACACAAAGGTCCTCGCGACCCGCGTGCCACCCGAGGTCGCCCGGAAGATCGCCGAGGCGGTCGCAGGGTGCACCTATCACGAGGCCGCCCGGCTCCTGGTTGTCAACCGACCCGGGGAAAAGACCGACGCGGCCGCCGAAGGCGCAAAGTACGTGATGGTCCTCTGCGCGGGTACGGCCGACATTCCTGTAGCGGAGGAGGCCGCGGTCACGGCGGAGGTGATGGGCAGCAGCGTCGAGCGCTCCTACGACATCGGGGTCGCCGGCCTGCACCGTCTGCTCGACCAGAGGGAGAGGATCATGCAGGCGAACGTCCTGATCGTTGTGGCCGGGATGGAGGGGGCGCTTCCCAGCGTCGTCGGGGGGATGGTCTCCTGCCCGGTGATCGCCGTGCCGACGAGCGTCGGCTACGGCGCAAGCTTCGGAGGGCTTTCCGCGCTGCTGGCGATGCTCAACTCCTGCGCTGCCGGTGTCGCCGTGATGAATATCGACAACGGCTTCGGGGCCGGATATTTTGCACATCTGGTGAACAAATGAAGATCGCCTATTTTGACTGTTTTGCGGGGATCAGCGGCGACATGACGCTCGGGGCGCTCATCGGAGTGGGGGCGGACCCGGAGAGGCTCCGGGAAGGCCTCGCCGGCCTCGGCGTGGGCGGCTTTTCGATCGAGGTCGGCCACAGGATGACCGGCCCCATCGAGGCGACGGACGTCCGCGTGATCCTCGACGACCACCATCACCATCATCACCGGCGGCTGCACGACATCCTGGAGATGATCCGCGGCGCAAACCTCTCCGACCGCGTAAAGCAGACGGCCGAACGAATCTTCCGGAGGCTCGCCGAGGCCGAAGGCAAGGTGCACGGCAGCTCTCCGGAAGAGGTGCATTTCCATGAGGTGGGGGCGGTAGACGCCATCGTCGACATCGTCGGCGCGGCGATCTGCCTCGAGATGCTCGGCTGGCCGAAGGTCGTCGCCAGCCCGATGCCCACCTTTCACGGCTACGCGAAAGGTTCCCACGGCATCTTCCCTCTTCCCGCGCCGGCTACCGCCGAGATCCTGCGTGGCGTTCCCTGGAGAAAACTGGACATCGAAGGGGAACTGGTCACACCGACCGGCGCGGCGATCATCCGGGAGATCGCCGAGGGATTCGGGCCGCTTCCCGCGATGACTGTCGAGGGCATCGGCTACGGCGCGGGAAAGAGCGATTTTGGAATCCCGAACGCGCTTAGGGTCATGATAGGCGAGGAGGCCACCACCCATGGTGACTCTGCTGAATGCGTCACAGTCATCGAAACGAACATCGATGACCTCAATCCCCAGTTCTACGAGATTGCCATAGAGCGGCTTTTCGCCGCGGGCGCGCTTGACGTATTCCTGACCCCGATCCAGATGAAGAAAAACCGCCCGGGGACGCTTCTGTCGGTGATCTGCGATCCGGACCTGACGGAGGCAGTCGCGGCCGTTATCCTGGCCGAGACCTCGACGTTCGGTGTCCGGATCTCCCAGTGGGAGCGCCTTTGCCTCGATCGCCGCTGGGAGGAGGTCGTCACCAAGTTCGGGGTCATCCGGATCAAGATCGGCGAGCGGGACGGCAAAGAGATTACGGCCTCCCCCGAGTACGAGGACTGCAAACGGGCCGCGATTGAGCACGGCACACCCGTTCGTCGCGTCCACGAAACCGCCCTCACCGTCTACCGAGCGGGCAAAGGAACTTTTTAAATTTCATCCGGCTGATGCGTACTTTTGTTTGAAAAGTTATTAAATACCTTCAGGCTGACTTACTCTTTCCAAAAATGACATTTGAATATCAGGTGCAAACAAACACTGTGTTCACCTACAACTGTTCAGAAGTGAGCAGTAGTTAAAAATGAGGATTACGAATAGAAAGAAAGTAATGGTGGAAGGGTCTGCTATTTGTCAGCAGAACTCGTTCGTTAGGCATTCTTTTATGTCAATTCAGGGAAGAAGCAGATGTAACAGAAACTTTTAACGCCTCAATTAGTCTTGTCTGTTCTTGTTTTGACAATTTGCCGAACTCGAGCAGAAGCTCATTTAAAGCAGCTTCTTTTACGTTAATTTCTCCGACTTTTACGAGTTTTAAGTCAGATGCTTCCCGTATGCTAAAGCTTCCGCTGGTCGTATTTGTGTTAAATTGATAATCTTTTCCAACATCAGACATCTTATGCTTCCGTTTGATCAACTCTTTAAGGTTTGTTCTAAAAATCGTTATCTTCGTTTTCGTTTTTATTGCGATTATTGCAGTTGATGGTGCGCCCGAAGATTCTTCTAAAGTTACAATTTTTTTGGGAAGTCCATGCCAGTTTTCGATTGCACCAAAAATACAATATCTGTCACCGCGCTCGTCTTCAAGGTACTTCTGAAATGTTCCGATCTTTTTTAAACTCCTAGCGGAAGTAGCTTGGATGTAGTTTATTACCATCTTCCGATCATTATAGTTGAATTTTTCTGACATTTCAGTTTCCTCCATTGTTTTCGTTGGGAACATTCAAAATTAACACCATATTTTGAATGTAGCCATCGCTAAATGGTTATTCAACCCTGCTAAATTTTTTGTCTAGCGCCCAATGAACTTCACCAATATTTATTCTTGCGCCAGCAAGCCTTTGTTCGCAAACAACTTCAACCTTTGTTTGTTTTTCGATAATTGGTTCAATGAATATGGCAAGGTTTCTATCGCTGGCCATTCCCATGGAATTAATTCGAGCCGCCACCGATATTGGAATTTTCGCATATATGAAATTTTCTGTTCTATGCTCTTCAATGTCAAAAGCATTAATTTCTTTTAGTACATCAGGCATTGCCGCCCAGATTTCAGCTGATGATGCTACGTAGGTCTGTATCTCTCCTTTACCTTTTGCATTCTTTACGCTTTGAATACTAGAAGCAGTACAGGATATAAATAAAAACAAAGCCAATATAACAAACAACAATTTAAAATAATATTTCATTAGTTTACTCCTTCCCTTTTTACCTTCCTCTGAATGTTTTTTATGATTATTCCAATTTTCTAATATAGCCTTAACCTGTAGTAAATACTTTTACCCCCTTTTAAGCTAGAGTCCAGCAGTATTTTGATTATTTCCGATTGAAATGTTTTATGAATTGGGAAAATATGAAAAACAACATTTCAGGAAGAAAGACATTTCAGACAAGTACGATTAAATCGGATGAACCCTTTTTAAACCATTTGGAAAACACGCCTCCTGCGTCATTTCGACCGCAGGGAGAAATCTTGCGGAGTGCCGGCGGCAGTCCGAGTCGTCTGAGGGCGTGGCAGACGCCGGGAAACGACGTCGTCGCGATGAGCAGGAGCGCCGCGCTGATCGTGAGCGCAAATTTCAGGAGAATCGAAAGAAAGGAGAGAGATCCGGCCGATATGGGAATCCCGGCAATGACGGCAACGGTCCCGGTATCCAAAAACGGGTTGAAGACGCCGATGAGGATCGCGAAGGGTGAAACAAGCAGCACCTTCTTGAGAATGAACCGAACGGGGATTTCGCCGAGGGTCATGAGCAGCACCGGAAACAGGAAGAACGGGACCAGCGCGACCACCTCGTACTTGGGAAAGGAGATTACCGTGAACAGGAACAGCATCGTCGCGATCACCTTGACACGCGGGTCCAGATGGTGCACGAAGGTGTCCCGGTAGGACAGCCGGTCGAGCCGGCCGATATCGAAATACTGCGCGTCAAAGGTCATGGGTTCGTT
>Ga0209746_1001217_pt1 | contig 12487 bp, 11 predicted proteins | sample BarGraNGADG00211_3_FD_184496 | JGI IMG/M metagenome (GOLD analysis project Ga0209746, IMG submission 184496) | Arctic peat soil microbial communities from Barrow, Alaska - Barrow Graham LP Ref core NGADG0011-211 (SPAdes) (version 2) | ecosystem: Environmental > Terrestrial > Soil > Wetlands >...
CGCCACGCCGATGGCGGCGCAGCCGCTGCCGATGGTTTTGGTCAGGGATTGCACCACGATGTCAGCGCCGTGCTGCAGCGGCCGCAGCAGCGCCGGAGTGGCGATCGTGCTGTCGACAATCAGCGGGATCTGGAAACTATGGGCCAGCCTGGCCAGAGCTTGCAGGTCGGAACAGGCCTGCTGCGGATTGGAAGGCATTTCCGTGTACAGGAAACGGGTTTGCTTGTCGACCAGTTTTTCCCATTCCTTTGTTTCCCAGGGTTGTGATACCCAGCGCACTTTGGCGCCGCGCTCCTTCATGCGTACATTGAACAGTTGGAAAGTGCCGCCGTAGACCTGGGCCGAAGAAACAAAATTCATCTCCGGCGCATGCGTTTCGTCCGCAGCCAGGAAAGGCTCCACCGCCTGCTTGATAGCCGCCATGCCCGATGCAGTGCACAAGGCCGAGGCGTCAATAGGGCAACCGTAGGATTCGAGCAGCGAAAGAGTCTCTTCCAAGTAATAAATCGTGGGATTGTGGATGCGGGAATAGCACCAGGTGGGGATACGGTAGGACAGGCCGGCTTCCATTTCATCGCTGTCGCGGTAGCCTTGCGAGGTGGAGGGAAACAAAGGCTCTATGATCCCTCCATGCCCTTGCGCAAACGCTTCTTCGACCGAATACATGCCGTGCACGGCAATGGTGTCAAAGCGCAATTTCCTCACTTTTTCACGATATTCTTTCCTTTTGGCCATGTATTCCTGGCCGCGTTGAATATAGCGTTTGACGCCCGCGGAATCAGAATCACTCATGATGATCTCCTTAATATAGAATTTTCGTTGACTTTAAAGCCTTTGCAATCCAAGTTCGCCTAGTTTTTTTGCACTGGGTACACCCTTCTCATCCCATCCGCGATAACTGTAATAGATTTGCAGCCACTGGCGGAATTTTTCTTCGCTCATAAACTGGTCCTTGAACAGGCCGGAAAGATGCTTTTCCTTAAAAAATCGCTGCGGCAGGGTATCATCCTTGGCCGTACGGCCGTTTTTCAAATTATACATGCGCGTGAGGTTGGAAATTTTTTCGCCGATCTGCCGCAGCCGCAGTTCGTCCATTTTGATCCCTGTCAATGCCTCAAAAATCGGTGCCAGGCGATCCAGGTCAAAAGGTAAAAAATCGCAAACGATCAACGAATTGCGGGTGTTGACCTCATCCTGGCCCTTGGCCACGAAGGCCGGTGTACTTTCATAACTCAGCAGCCCTTTCATTTCAGCCGTGGCCGGCCAGAAACGGGTATGGCTGGCGAAGTCACCGGTGGCCAGGGCCAGGCCCATGGAGGCGCAGCCTTTGACATTGACACCAGAAAGTTCCATGCCGGCGGTTTGAATGGCGAAATAGTCGCTGCCCTTGCCCAGCTTTTCACTGGCCCGTTTGCTGCCTTCCGCCAGCCAATCCCCGGCTCCCTGGCGGTGGGCGATTTGCTCGAGCAGCGTAAAAAGGGCCCGGCTGTCGCCAAAATTGAGATTGAGCCCGTCGCTGTCAGCTGGCGACAGGATGCCTTTTTCAAAAGCTTCCATGGCAAAGGAACAGACTACGCCGGCAGATATCGTATCCAGGCCCAGGTCATCGCAGAGATAGTTGGCATAGGCCACGTCACGGGCGCTGCCGATGCCGCAGCCCGAGCCGAGAAAAGCCGTGGTTTCGTATTCCGGTCCTTCGACTTCATGGTTGTCCCAGCGGGCAAGTTTCGAGCACTTGATGACGCAGTTGAAACAACCGACGCTTTTCCAGCCCAGCTCTTTTTTCATGGCTTCGGAAGTGATATTTTCGTATTCGCTGAACCCGACCTCCTGGAAATTGCGCGTGGGCAGGAACTGTCCCTCTTCCTGGCCCATGCGGATCCACATCATGGTGCCAAGGTCATAGCGGCGTTGGCGGTTGGGATGGGCCATGATGTCACGGGTCAACTGCTGATTCAGCTGTTGAAAAACATGGCGATCATGGATGGAAATTTTTTCATCTCCTTCGATCACCAGCGCTTTCAGGTTTTTGGAACCCATCACTGCGCCGGCGCCGCCGCGCCCGAACTGACGATAATAATCGGTACCGATGCAGGCAAAACGAACCCGGTTTTCTCCGGCCGGGCCGATGGCTGCCACTCTGGCCCGGGGATATTGGTTGCGCAGATTCTTTTCCGTGGCCATGATACCCTGGCCCCAAAGTCCGCTAGCGTCTTCGAAAAGGACTTCCTGCGGAGTAATATGCAAAAATATAGGCCGCTTGCTCCGGCCGCTGATGACAATATAATCAAAACCGGCACGTTTGATAAGCGGACCGAAGTTGCCACCGGCATGACTGTCGAGAAAGGTACCGGTCAGCGGCGATTTGGTGACCAGAACCGAGCGGGCCGAAGTTTGCAGCGCTGTCCCGGTCATTGGGCCGGTCATGAAAATCAGGGGGTTCTCTGCGGCAAAAGCTTCCTGGGTGATAAGGCCCTGGTCAATCAGCCATTTGAGACCCAGCCACTTGCCGCCGATGAATTGCTCGAAGTCGCCCGGATCGGGAACGCCGATGCGGGTGGAATGGGTGTTCAGATCAATAAGTAAAAACCGGTTCATGTAGCCATTGGGCATTTGAAGTCTCCTGTAATTTCAAATTAGAATGCCGTCCTGCCAGCCGAGCTTGACCAGGTCGATCTTGTTCGGGTCGGCCGTGCCCAGGTGGTGGCGGCTGTCGGCCAGTTCGATATGCTTGGGCGACGGGTTGATCGGCCGGTCCTCGCCGAAGAATTCGCGGCGCTTGGCCTGGATGATGCGGGCGCCGGTCGAGTCCACGGCCACCGGGTCCAGGCCGACCAGCAGGCCGTTGTATTTCCAGACATAGGCGGGGTTGAAGCCGTGCGGTCCGACGCTGTGGAACAGGGGCGTGAGCATGACCAGGACGTTCAGCCTCGTCTTGCCCTTGACCTCGGGCAGCTGCCAGAGGGCCGCCAGGTCGGCGCAGGAATCGGGGTGGAAGCGGGGCGGGTCGGGTACGAACATGATGTAGTTTTTCAGGCAAGTCCCCAGCCCCGACCAGTCATGGGTGCGCATGGGCCGCACATTGACCAAAGCCGTGGCTTTCATGAAGACCGGGTCGCCGAGCACGCCGTGGTCGCGGACGCTGATATTTTCCGCCTTGACCCCGGCCGCCAGTATGCTGCTGCGAATCGCCTCTTCCAGCTGCGGCGGCGTGGGCATGGCGCGCCAGCCGTTGGTCTTGATGCCCACGATGTCAGTATGCTTGATTATCTTTTTCCAGGCCGCGGCCGCATCTTTTTCACCGAGAAGCGTTTTGACTGCCTCGTCCAGCATGGCTTTGACGGCATCGGCGCGGGGGGAACCGTCATCGGCCAGGACGTCCTTGTCGCGGATCAGCACCACCCGGATTTTCCCGGGTGCTTGCGGCCGCAGTTTTAGCGGCCAGGCCAGGGCCAGCGATCCGGCCGCCAAACCCGCAGCCCCGTTTTTAATGAAATCACGACGGCTAATGGTCTTTTTTTTCATTCCGTCCCTCCGCTCATTCCTTGTTTTTATATTCCATTATCTTTGCCCGCACGACCGAGAGCAGCTCAAGCGCTTGCTCCGCTCCGCCGCCATGCCAGACAGCGGCGATGGTCTTCTTATCGAGAACTACGGCGAAATATTTTTTATCCGCCAGCAGGACCGCGCCTCCCCCTTTGGCCGGGAAATTGAATTTGCGTTTGAGCCCGGCGAAAGCACGTTCCGCAGCAGCGAGGTCCGGATACGATACCAGCAGTACGACCGGCCGCTGCTCCCCCTGGTCGTACTTGGCCAGGACGGCTTCAGCTCCGGCATCCATGCCGAGGATATCGTCATCGGCTATGAATAGATAAGTGTTTTGCCAGGCATGGTGGTGGAATAAGCGGATGGTCGCAGTCAATAGTCCCGCCGGCGGCAGGAGCGACAGGATTCCCGGCCGGCCGCCCGCATGCGGCAGGAGTTCGGCCAGCCGCCGGCCCAATGCCATCAGCGCGGCGCGTGATTCCGCAGTCTCCGGGCTGCACAGCAGGGAGACATAATAACTCCCATGCCAGAAACGCAGCAGTCCGTCCAGGTATTCGGAATTCTGACCTATTTCCTTCCCGGGGTTTTCCTGGCCATGAGCAAAAATGCCGAAGGCGTTCCCGGGGCTGCCCATGTCGAAGAGGTCGACGGTGATCTCCGGCTGTCCCAACCGCAGGTAGCGGCGGGTGAACAGTTTTTCAAAGCCATAGGAAATGTACAGTTCGGAAGCGCCGTCGATGTATTGGTACAGATTTTCCGGTGTGTAGGTCACCGCTTCCGGGGCCAGGGTCCAGCCCTGGACAGCGGCCGGGAAAAACCCGTTATCTTCGCCCGCCAGCGGCATCATGGTCAGCAAAAATATGCATAAACATCCAGCTCCTTTCACGAAAACAATATGAATTATTGAAATAAAAATGTCAACTGTCTAGTCGTGATGCGTAATGCGTGATGCGTAATGAGAAGTTGCAATGGAGCGAAATTTGTTAAAATCTCCTCTTTCACATTACGCATAACGAACGATCGCTACGTTCGTTCACGCATAACGGACTTGCTGATTGCCAAAGATGCCTGCTTTTGCTACAATCGGAACATGGAAGCGATCATCAACCAGCGCTTCAAGATCATCAAGTCGCTGGGCCAGGGGGGCATGGGTGAAATTTTTTTGGCCGAGGACATCGAGCTGGGAAGAAAAGTAGCCGTCAAATGCATCAGCGCCGCTGCCTTGCGGGATTGCGTCTCGAGAGCGCGCTTCCGGCGCGAAGCCCAGGCCGCGGCCCGGCTTGACCATCCCAACATCTGCCCGATTTACGAGATCGCCGAGGAGAACGGAAAGGATTTCATCATCATGCAATATGTGGACGGTGTGACCCTGGAACAGTTGCTGAAAATAAAGTCCCTCTCTTTAGACAAAATCGTCGGCATCGCCCTGCAGATCACAGACGGTATGATCGCGGCGCAGGCGCAACATATCGTGCACCTGGATATCAAGCCCGGCAATATCATGATCGACAAGAGCGGTAAGGTCAAGATCCTCGATTTCGGCCTGGCTGAATTCCGCCCCCGCAAAACCGCAGATCGAAAAACCAGACGGCCCGAACCTGGCTTGAGCGAAAAAGACGTCGTCATGGGCACCGCGTCTTACATGTCCCCGGAACAGGTAGAAGGTCAGGACCCTGACGGGCGCAGCGATATCTTTTCATTCGGCGTGGTGCTTTATGAATTGCTGGAAAGAGAAAACCCGTTTGTTGACCTGGAGAATATCATTACCTTGTATAATATCCTACATAAGAGAATCAAGCTCGGCCAGGATGTCCCGAAGGGATTGCAGAAAATCGTCAAAAAAACCCTGCAGAAAAAACGCGAGCGGCGCTACCCGGATTTCAGAGAAATAAAAAAGGACCTGCTGGCTTTGCCGGCCCGGAGGGCGAAAGCCACAAGCCGGCCGGCTCAGTCAAAAGCCGGGATGGCGAATTTGCCCGATAAATAATTCAAACGGTATTTGCGTTCGATCTCCGGCCGGCGCAAATGGGGCGACAGGTTCTGCAAAAACCAGGCGCTCTTGGCAGTCAACTCACCGTCATCCTTGAAATGGGCCAGCAGTTTTTCCTGCAGCGGTCCGGCTTCCACTTTGCCACCCTGGAGCAGCCGGGAAAAAAGGATTTCAAAATCACCGCGCATGAACTCCAGCGCCGGAGGGAACCGGGACAAAAATTTCCGGATATCGTCATGTTCGTCCGCGGATTCGATCCTTTCCCTGCCGATATTCAGGTCCAGGAATGACTGGTAATTCTTGCGCACTTCATTGGCGAAAACCGAGAAATGGACGAGCGGTTTTGGGCGCGAACGGCTGCGCTCCACCACCCGGTCCAGCGACTCGCGGATCACGGCGGCCGGGATGCGTTTTTCCCACCAGCGGTACAAGATGTCAAAATCCTTGCTGCTGATGAAAAAGCGGATGCCGTGATGCTGGTCCAGGTACTGGATGATGCGGATGATATAATCAAAATCCCCGCCGAGCGGATCCTGGCTCATGGGGTCGCTTCCCGGCATAGGGGCATTTTACCGTTCCTGTCCCTGCTGTTCCCAGATGCTTTTCAGTCCCAAGAAAAGCAAGTCGAGCACGAAGATATCTATGCCCGGCACCCGGCCTTTGAAATAGCGGCTCAAGCCGCCCGTGGCCACCACCGTGCTTTTGGGGCCCAGGATCTTCCGGTAGCAGGCAATCAGGTGCTGAAGCGCACCGATATAACCGAAATAAACGCCGGCGCGGATACTGTCAGCGGTATTGGTGCCCACAGGTGAACTGGGTACCGCGAAGGCGATTGTTTTCAGCTTGGCGGTGTTTTCCGCCAGGCTTTTGATGGCGATGCCGATGCCCGGGAAGATGCAGCCGCCGCAATACTCGCGCCTGGCGTTGAGCAGGTCGAAAGTGGTCGCGGTCCCGGAATCGATAATGATCAACGGCGGGGGAAACAGTGACAAAGCCCCGGCGCAATCGGCAATGCGGTCGGCGCCAAGCTCGTATGGCTTGTCGATCTGCAAACGGATGCCGGTCGGGGTTTTGTGGTCAAGGAAAATCGCCCGCACGCCGGTCTGCTTTTTGATGTTCGCGGCCAGGCTGCGGTCCACCGCCGGCACCACGGAAGAGATGATCACGGCGCTTGTCTTTTTCGCCAGAGCGGCTGGCAGCAAAACCGAAAAATGCCGGGGCGCCCATTTTTTCGGCGTGGGCAGGGAACCGTGGTGAACGATGGCATTTCCCCTGAATACGGCACAGGCCGTGGAGGTATTGCCGACGTCAATGGTCAAAAGCATGGTTATTCTCCTCTTGGAGCGATTTCAGGCTGAGTTTTTCGCGGCCCAGAAGAAAAAGACCAAGAAAAAATACCGGAAAAACGGTCACGGCGTGCAGAACAAATGCATAGGAAAGGGCCGGGCCTTTGGGTATGGCGAACAACCCCAGCGCCAGCTGGCATAAAAAATGGAATGAGCCGACATAGCCTGGGGATGACGGCACGACCACGCTGATGGTGGTTACGACCGTGACAACCAGGGCCGCGCTCCAGGGAAGGTGATAGCGGCCGACAAAAGCAAAAGCATAAAAAAGCAATTGGATATTCAAAGTGTAGCAAACCCAGATCAGCAGGGAAAGAACGCCGACCGTCAGGTAATGGGCAGGACGTTGCAAAGCCATGACCCCGTTCAAAAACTGCTCCAGAAGTCCCATGATTTTAACGGCCAGGGATGCCGGCAAGGGACGCAGCAAGCGTGTGCAGAGCGCCATGGATTTCCGCCGGTATTTTTTCATCAACAGCAGCAGGAGGCTCGAGGCTGCGACCAGGGCCAGCATGATCGCCCCGCTTTTTCGCACCCAGCCCTGGAAAGGGAAAACCATCAGGGCCAGGGCCAGCAACAGCAGCAGGCAAAACACATCGATCAACCGTTCCACGACAATGGTGGCAAAAACCGAGCTGGTAGCGATGCCGGTTTTTTTCCGTGCGTGCCAGGCACGGATGAATTCCCACAGATGGGCCGGCAGAAAAGTGTTGGCCATGTAACCGACGCTCAGTGAAGTGAACAGGATGCCGATCTTCACCTTCTGCAGCGGCGCCAGCAGGTATTGCCAGCGCAGGCTGCGCAAAACCAGGCTCAGGGCGAGGAGCGCCAGCATCGGCAGCAAAAACCAGTAATCGGCGCTGCCCAATGCCAGCAGCATCTGGCGGAAATTGACCTGGCGAAAGGCCAGGAACATAAAAAACAAGCTGAGCGCGATTCCGGCAAGCGCTTTCCAAGTATGGGCGATTTTGTTTGCTGCCATCAGGTCTCCTGTATAGCAAATCCGCCGGGGAATGTCAAAGCATCCCCCGGCGATCCATGCGGAACCTAGCGGCCGTTTTCACAGTGCAAATTGACACTTTTTCTCGATTGTGTTAAAAATAAGTGTAAATTTTGCTGGCCCAGGAAAATTGCAGTTGAGGTGAGTCATGGAATTGTCCACTTTTCAAATCAACAAAATCGAACTCATCGCCGAATACGAGGCTGCGGTCATGGAACTTTACTGGGTATACAGCGAAAAATTCCCCGAGCACAGGACATTCTGGATCGACATGGCAGACGACGAAAAGAAGAACACGGAATGGATCCATTCGACTATCGAACTGATCAAAAGCGGCAAGGTCGAATACAACCGCGACCGCTTCAACATCTAGGCCATCCGCATCTCCATGGACTTCATCAAAACCCAGATCAAGGAGGCGCTGGACAGGCCGGTCTCCCTGCAGACCGCCATGAGCAATGCCGCGGGTATCGAGGATTCCATGGCCAAGAAAAAATTCTACGAGATCATCAAGGACGACAACCCGGAAGCCCGTGTCCTGTACCAGAAGTTTCTGGCTGAAAACCAGAAGCACAGGGATAGACTGAACCTGTTCCGCAAGCAGAACAAAGTAATTTGATCTCAGCACTGTAATATGGATTTCAGGAGGGTAAAATGCCGGTAGTGATCGTGAACATGCTTGCCGGGAGGAGTACGGAAACCAAGAAGGTACTGCTGAAAAAAGTGACCGCCGCAGTGACCTCCGCTTTGGCGGTGGCTCCGGAGAGCGTGCGGGTCATCATCCAGGAAATGGCGAACGAGCACTACGGCATCGCCGGGCTGCCGGTCGAGGAATTCCGGGCCCTTAAAACCAAAGCAGCAAACAAAACCAAAAAAAAATATGCCGGTAAATGAACGATTGCCGATGATGGCCGGGAGGGCGACATGCGTAAAAAACTCTTTTTTCTATTTTTTATCGCCGCGGGAATTGCCGTGACAGGCCAGGGGGGGTTCGAGTCCGATATTCTCAAGACCGCCGGGGCCGATCTGCAGATCACCTTCATCGGACACGCCTCCCTGTTGTTCCACTTCGGCAAGCTGAATGTCTACATCGATCCCGACGGCCGGCTGGCCGATTTCAGCCGCCTGCCCAAAGCCGACCTGATCCTGATCACCCACCAGCATGGTGACCATTTTGACCCGGCTGCGATCGAGAAACTGCGTCAGGCTGACACGCAGATCTTTGTCAGCCCCGCCTGCCAGCCATTGCCGGCAGCGGCGCGCACCTTAAAAAACGACGACAGCATCACCGCCTGCAGTATCCCCATTGCCGCGGTACCCGCCTACAACATCGTCCATCAACGCAGCAACGGCCTGCCCTTTCATCCGCGCGGCGAAGGCAACGGCTATGTGCTTACTTTTGCCGGCTTGCGCGTCTACGTGGCCGGCGATACGGAAAACATCCCGGAAATGAGCGATCTGCGCGACATCGCCGTGGCATTCCTGCCCATGAACCTCCCCTACACCATGACTCCGGAAATGACCGCCCTGGCCGCCAAAGTCATAAAGCCGCGCGTGCTTTACCCCTACCATTTCTCGGACACCGACCCGAAAAAACTTGTGGATCTGCTCAAAGGCGATCCCGCCATTGAAGTGCGCATCCGCAAAATGAACTGACGGCGTCCCCGCCGGATGCTGGGCAAGGAATTCCGCGGTCTGGCCGAGACCGTCACTCGAACCTATGGGGAGGATCCCTGGTTTTTTCTGAGGGAATTGGCTCAGAACAGCCGGGATGCCGGCGCGCGCAACATTTGGGTCAGCGCCGAAACGTCCACGCCGGGACTGGAAACCTTCACCTTTGCCGATGACGGACGCGGCATGACACTGGCCCAGGCGCGTCGTTTTCTGTTCCGGCTTTATGCCTCAGACAAAACCGCGGACGCCGCGGCCGCCGGAAAATACGGCATCGGTTTCTGGACCATCCTGCGTTTCCAGCCGACCGTCATCCACCTGCAGTCGCGCCGCGGCAAACATTCCTGGGCCGTGGAGCTGGACCGCGAGCTCAACGTCCGGCCGGCCGCCTGCCTGCTGACCCGCTCCGGCACCACGGTTTCCCTTAGCCGGCCGACCGCATTTTCCTCCCAGCCGGAATACCGCTCGCTCCTGGAAAGCGAATTGCGGGAATACTGCCAATATCTCCGGCGCAACGACCGCAAAGCTTCCATGCTGCCGGTCTGGTTCGCGAACAAGAATCTCACCCGCCCCATGACCTTGCCGGGGCCCCTCAGCTGTCGTTTTCGCAGCGGTGCGGTGGAGGGAGCGGTGGCAATCGCGGAAAAACCCCAAGTACGGCTTTATGCCCGCGGCCTGCAGGTATGGCAGGGAGCGGTTCTGAACCAGATGTCGCACTTGCAAATGGACACGGAAAGCCAACCGGAGATCGGCCGCGGCCTGGCGCCGGTATTCCTGCTCAACGGCAACCGTCTGGACGTGACTTTTTCCCGCCATCTGGCCCTGGAGAACAGGGCACTGGCAACCGTCCGCAAAAAAACGGAGGCGGCGCTGCGGCGGCTCCTGGCAGGGTCTCTGGAGCGGACTTTCCCCAGGACCTGGCAGCAGCGCTGCCGCGACGGTTTGTACGCGGCCTGGAAACGCATCTTGCGCCCCGGCCGGCACTGGCTGCTGCTTCTCCTGCTCATCATTGTGCCCCTGGAGATCACCCTGCTGCGCCACTGGTTTGCTGCCGGCGCCCCGGCGCGGTCTTCCCCGTTCAGCCTGCAATCCGCCACTTTGTCCTATGGCGGAGCCACGGTCAGTCTCTCCGCTGCCGCGGGACCACCGCCATTTTCCTATCTGCCGAAAATCCCGACCTGGTTCAGACTGTTCGCAGCCGATACCTACGATATCCAGGCCGGTTTTGTCCGCCGCGCCGAACGCGGCCGCTCGCCGGCCCGGCAGACAGAAATATGCCGGCCGGAACAGTCCCTGAGCATGAGCTTCCCGGCGCTGGCCGGCGGAGAGATATTCCTGCCCTTGCCGCCCGGGCATGTGCTGCAAGCGGGCTCGGTGCTCCTGGACGGCAGGAGGATCGGATCCGTCTTCAGCAGCATCCAAGGGGAAACCATCGCCGCCATCGGCGGCAGCGGCGGCGTGGTCGAATACCGTTCCTGTCCCGCTGAACCATATCGTGAGCTGACGGGCGCGGAGAGCTCGCGCCTGACCTCCCTGCCTCAGGGGCTGGCCCTGCCAGCGGCGCTGGAAAAAACTGTACGTGAATACCGTGCTTTCACGCTGGCGGCAAGAGTGGAGCTGGCCAGGGAATTGACCCGGGATCTGGTAGCCTATGACGCGTCGGCTGCAACCGCCCGCCAGTATTCACGCCCGGACGATGCTCCGACCTGGCTGGCCAGAGTGTTGCGCATCGGCAAGGGAGATTGTGATATCATCAACGGGTTGGGTGTCCTGCTTATGAGAAAAATGGGGATCCCTTGCCGGCTGGTGATCGGCATGATCGGCGAGCGCGGCAGCGCCGGTCCTCTGCTCCATGCCTGGAGCGAATATTTCGATCAGGGCTGGACGATCATGGACGCCAGCGCCGGCCTGCCGGTCGGCCCGGCCAGCTCGGCAGCGGCAAGTTCAGCGGGCCCGGGACGCCACCTGGCCATAGACGACGACGGCGTCCGCAGGAGGGATTCCCGGATCGAATATCTCTTGCTTGGGGCGGCATTGATCCTGCTGGCCGTGACCGCGGCGGGTGGACTTTTGTTTTACGCAAGGAAAAGGCGCGCTGGCGAGGATACTTTCCCTACCGAGGAACAAATGAAGATACCGCTCATGCAGCTCGTCCGCCAGGCCATGCTTCAGCCGGAGATATGGGGGCGGGACAATCCTCTCTGGAGCCACCCCCTTTTGCCGACCGTGGATGGAAAAGCCGTGTCCATCCGCCGGGCCCTGCGTTTGCTCGGGAAGAAAAAATTGTTTTTTACTTGCAACCGCAATCCCCTGGCCCTGGCCATGATGAACACCGGCATCACGGTTCTGGATCTTGGCCAAACGCTGTACCACCCGCTGCGCACCCTTCTGGCCGGGGCCATCGACACGGACATGCTCTGCCAATTGCGGCCGGTGCCGCCGCGGCTTCCCGACCCGGGCCTGAAGCATGACCTGCTGGGAGATGTCAACGCTTTGCTGCATAAAATGATGAGCAAGCCTGTTTTCTGCCTACTCGCCCCGGGCCTGCTCCGCGCCGAGCTGCTGAAAATCGCCCTGCCGGCGCCGCTCCGCCGCGGCCCGTTTTTTTTCCCGCAGCGCTTCATTGCCGTCAATCCCGCCGGGGCTGTTTTCCGCCATATGTCTTCCCTGTACGACCGGAACCAACCCCTGGCCGTATTCAAATTCCTGCTGCGCTTGAACGCCGATCGGCTGCTGGATGGCTGCTCCGGCCCGGCGCTGCGGCAAAAGGCGGCCCGCCGCCTGCTGGGGATGTGCCCGTGAAAGGTTCAGCGCCGGCCGTTGACGAAACAAAGCCCGACGGCGCCATCGCCGACCTTTTGTCAGTGGACGCGGATGCCCATCTGCAAAAGCTGGCAGCCTGCATGTTTCCTTCGCCCGCGCAGCTTCCCGTGG
>Ga0209746_1001218_pt1 | contig 12478 bp, 15 predicted proteins | sample BarGraNGADG00211_3_FD_184496 | JGI IMG/M metagenome (GOLD analysis project Ga0209746, IMG submission 184496) | Arctic peat soil microbial communities from Barrow, Alaska - Barrow Graham LP Ref core NGADG0011-211 (SPAdes) (version 2) | ecosystem: Environmental > Terrestrial > Soil > Wetlands >...
ACGATGCCTTCAGCGGCATCCTCAACATAGAGGAACTCGCGCGTTGGGGAGCCGTCGCCCCAGAGGGTAACGCTGGGGAGGTGCTGCTCCTTGGCCTCCTTGAATTTTCGGATCATCGCAGGGATGACATGGGACGTGACAAGGTCATTGTTGTCCCCAAGCCCATAGAGGTTCACGGGCAGAAGGTAAATGCCGTTGAAACCATACTCTTGCCGGTAGGCCTGCAACTGGACAAGCAACATCTTCTTGGCCAGGCCGTAAGGAGCATTGGTCACCTCGGGGTAGCCGTTCCACAGGTCCTCCTCCTTGAACGGAACGGGGGTGAACTTGGGGTAGGCACAGATGGTGCCTACCTGAACGAACTTCTCGGTGTGGTGGAGACGTGCTTCTTCGATGAGCTGAATACCCATGATCGCGTTGTCGTAGAAGAAGGAACCGGGGTGCAACTGATTAGCTCCAATGCCGCCCACGACGGCTGCAAGGTGGATAATGACCTCGGGATGCAGGTCATCAAACATCCGCTGTATCTGAGCTCGATCACGAAGATCATAATCAGGGTGAGCAAGGGGAGTGACCTTTGTCGCGCCGTGTTCCTTCAGTTTCTTGACGAGGTTGGTGCCCAGGAAGCCCCTGCCACCCGTGACAACGATCTGCTTGTTGGTGAGATCGAGCATAGCTACTTCGTCTCCTTCAGGATGCTATCTCCAGTGTAACAATCGTGATCATGGCCATCGCCGAGCATGAACAGGTCAGCATCCACCATCAGGTCGACCAGCGCATGGAAGGTCGTCACAGGATGCCAACCGAGCTTCGTAGTGGCTTTGGATGCATCTCCTTGCAGGACATCGACCTCGGTAGGGCGATAGTAGCGGGGGTCAATGCGAACGATGACCTTCCTGGAGCCTGCGTCGAGTCCGCACTCCTCGGCACCCTGACCCTGCCATACCACAGTGATACCGGCCCGCTTGAATGCCACTTCCACGAGCTCGCGCACGGTATGGGTTTCTCCAGTCGCAATAACGTAGTCATCAGGAGTGTCCTGTTGCAGCACGAGCCACATTGCTTGCACGTATTCTTTGGCGTATCCCCAATCCCGTTTTGAGTCAAGGTTACCAAGATACACGCAGTCCTGCAGTCCCTTGACGATACGAGCCACTGCCATGGTCACCTTGCGCGTGACAAACGTCTCGCCTCTCCTGGGAGACTCGTGGTTGAACAGGATACCGTTGCAGGCGTACATGTGGTACGCTTCCCGATAATTGGCGACAATCCAGTAGGCATATAGTTTTGCCACGGCATAGGGAGAGCGGGGAGTGAAGGGTGTCGATTCGGACTGTGGTGCTGTCGCAGGGAGGCCTCCAAAGAGCTCAGAGGTCGAGGCCTGGTAGAAGCGGGTAGTACCGGTCAGACCGGCTGCACGGATCGCCTCAAGGAGTCGCAGTGTCCCAAGACCGTCGGAGTTGCCTGTGTATTCAGGCGTCTCAAACGACACAGCAACATGCGACTGCGCTGCCAAGTTGTACACCTCGTCGGGACGGACCTCGGCCATGATGGCAAGCAGATTGCTGGCATCGGTCATGTCGCCATAGTGCATGAAGAAATGGGTATTGGCATAGTGGGGATCCTGGTAGACATGGTCAATGCGGGACGAATTATATGAGCTGCTCCGCCGCTTGATGCCGTGAACCTCATACCCCTTGCTGAGCAGGAACTCGGCGAGGTACGAACCATCCTGACCAGTGATACCAGTAACGAGTGCTTTCTTCATCTCCATCATGCTCCTTTCATCGAGCGGCTGATAGGCCGACTCAACGCTGTTCGGGTGAGATGCTGTAAAGGACCTGTGCCGGGTCGCCGCCCACGACTGTCCAATCCGGCACATCCTTCGTGACGACGCTCCCTGCGCCTACGACCGCGCCTTCACCTACTGTCACTCCCTTGAGAACAATCGCGTTGAACCCTATCCACGCTTTGTCCTTTATCACGATAGGAGCATGATGGACGTTGCTCCAATCCTTGGCCGACTGCCCGCCCTGCGGAATGAGATATGTCATGAGAGTGTCTTTCTCACGTTCGCCGTAGTACTTCACAGAGTGAGAATTGTGATCCATTATGGTAACCCCCCAGGCGATTTCGACGTTGTCCCCGATGGAGACCGAGTCCCGGCATATGATATTGGTCGCCCCTCCGACATAGGACGCGTTGCCAATCGTCACAGCACCCGTCTTTGTCTCAAAGACAATGCCGGCATTGACATAACTGCGCTCACCTATATGCACAGTGGGACCTTGGCCTGCTCTAAGCTGAATCAGTCGGTAGGCAACGAACGATTCTCGTCCCAACGTGATCCTGGGGTCACGCCTCAGTCGCCTTTCCGCACGCTTGTCCAGCATGTGTTTCAGCCACTCAACAGCGTTCATGTCCTGTCTCCTCCTCCGAACACGTCGTCCTCACTGACGATCAAGCCGGCCACAACGAACGCATCCAGCCACGTCATGGTTGCTTCTCGGCATGCCCAGTGCTACTTGTTCTCGAAGATCCGCGTCCTCGATGTCCACTCCAATCAACACTGCGCCACCTCAGCTCCTGTTACGAAAAACGCGAGCCGGGTTCCCCATCACGGTCAGACCGTCAGCAACGTTGTACACTACGAGACTCGCGGCTCCTATACGCACACCGTTGCCGATATGAACTCCAGGTACCACTGTGCTCTTCGTCCCAAAGTAGCAACACTCGCCCACTTGGTCATGTCCACCTAGATCGACGTTCACCATGAGTGATGTATACTTGCCTATGGAGACATCATGCCCGACGCGACAGGCAATATTGAGAAAGGAGAAGTCGGCCAACTCGATGTTAGTGGATACCCAACAGCCCCACTGTATGATCACCCCTTGGCCAAGGTGCGCTCCTGAGGAGACATATGCCTGTGGATGGACGAGTGAAGGGAAACGGAGATGAGGGTTCTTCATCAGGCGTGCGACTAGTGCACTCTTGATCTCGGGGTCCGCAATACCTATTACTACGTCAGTGGTCATGGAAGCCTTCAGGAGCAACTCATCGGTTCCAACCACTTTACAATCGACAGACCCAATGCCGACTCTGTCTACGAAGCCCATCCAATCCCAGCGCCGCTCGATTGCATTCACGGTCTGCGCCAGCTCGAGCACCTCTCGCCCCATCCCACCAGCGCCACAGATGTAGAGCTTCCGAATATCCACAGCCTTCATCGACATACTAGAACTGCAGCAGCGCGCTCGCCCATGATAGACCAATGCCGAACCCGACACCACAATCTTCGAGCCTGAATGAGCCCCTGGTCCATCACACTCCTGAGCCCAATGGGGAGGGAGACCGTGATAGCCACGATGAGCCATGGGAGCAGCGAGAGCCACAGCAACATTGTGACAAGAACCTGCACAATACGTTCGCATCGCATGATCAACCGATGGACACGAGTCCTACTCATGTTTGCGGATCTTCTTGAAGCGGTCACTATACTGTTTCTCATCCAGGATGGCTACCTTGACAGGTACTTTGTACGCCGACAGACGCTCTCGGCAGTATCTTTTCAACCGAGTCGCTGCTGCCCGATGGTCTTCATCCGTATTCAAGCTGATCTGGGCACACACGATGTTCCCCATTATCGGGTTCCTCTCGCCATAGACAGTGACGTCAGCAATTCCGGGCATCTCCTGAATAACGCTCTCTACCTCGGCGGGGTATACCTTCTCGCCACCTACATTGATGATCTCGGATTGCCTGCCCAGAATCCGGATATACTCACCATCTACTTCCACTGCGTCCCCCGTGTTGAACCAACCATCTTCCGTGAATGGGCTGGGGGCATTCAGATAGCCCAGCATGGCGGATCTGGCCTTGATCTGAAGAATCCCCTCAATCACCCGCGTCTCAAAACCCTCGCCACCAACTTTTACCCAAAGCGAATCCGAACTTCTGGATTTAGAGCGCAAAACGCCCACTTCGGACAAGCCGTACGTCTGTTGCAGGACAATGTTAGGGAACAACTCATGAAAGCGCTTGAGTGTGCTCTCTGGCATCGGCTCTGTGCCATATGTGACAGTTTTCAGGCTGCTCAGATCGTGGTGTCTGTAGGCTTCGCTCAGCAGTATCAGGTTGATGAAGGTTGGGGTAGTAGGCAAGAGTTCCGCTCCGTATTCCTCTACAGCCTGAAGCACGCCATCTGGGGTACGATCTGGAACAGTGATCATGCAACCGCCATTTGACAGTGTATACAGCATCGTGTTGACACCACCCAAGTGGTCGTACAGTAGGAAATTCACGACTCGCAGTTGTCTTCTGCGCACCCTGAACTTGTCCAAGAGCCCCGTCAGATCATGCACTGCCGCTTTGCTCTTGCCGGTTGAGCCAGACGAGAATACCACCAAACCCGCATGACCCAGTCGGTGCAGAGTCTGATAGTACGGATGCGTGGCGGTGCGGTCTCTTCGGACAATCTCCAGACTGTCTTTTTCATCGAGCTTAAGAGACACCTCCACCTCGGCAATCTCCATGAACTCTGGCTTCTTTGCCTCAACCGAACTAGTCAGCGGCACCAGCACGCAACCATGTTCAATCAACGCCAAGAACAGTGCGACACCATTGGGAGAAAAATCCGCCTCAATCGCCGTAACAGCACCGGGTGAGATGCCATGCTCGTGTATCACGCCGCGCCATTCGCCTATGCGCTCCAGCAGCCAACCATACGTGAATATCTGCTCATGCCAGATGATGGCTTCGTCATCCCGATACTCTCCAAAGACCTGCACAAGAAACTCAATCATTAGGAAATGCCCCCGAGGTAGATCACCTGCCCTGTGACGAAATCGCTGTCAGGGCGAATGAAGAAATCAACCACGTTCGAAATGTCGCGCATCTCCCCCCAGCGTTTGACCGCTTGCCGCGCGATCAGGCGATCCATTTTCTCTTGAGGCACATGGCAAACCAGATCGGTCTTGACTGGCGCCGGACCCACGGCATTCACCGTGATCCCAAAGTCAGCCAATTCGTACGCCAACACCTGGGTAAGACTGACGATTGCGGCCTTGGATGCGGCGTAGATGGCTTCACCCTCTAATCTGAGCGGCACTGCAAGGCTGGCGAAGTTGACTATCCGCCCTACTTTGTTCTTGCTCATGATCTTCGCAGCTTCGCGGGACAGAAGGAACGTCCCCACGACGTTCGTGCTCAGGATCTTTTGCACGGTACTGACCGGAGTCAGCAGCACGTGGTTCATCGATGCAATGCCTGCATTGTTGACCAGAACATCCAGACGGCCATACGTCCTGCGAATTGCCGAGAACATCTTCTGGACCGCGCGCTCGTCCACGATATCGAGACAGAAGTGTTGGTAGTTCTCAGCCTGAAAGTCGGACGGCTCGCGACTACAGCCAACCAATACGAAACCCTTAGCAGCGTAGTACTCGGCCAGGTATCTGCCGATGCCTTTTCGGGCACCGGTGATCAACATCACCACGGGGTCAGGCATGTTTCGTTTCGTCCAGTAGTCGTGAAATGTAGCCAGCCAAGGTTGTCACGGTTCGAAACGGACTGTGCTCCTGTGACATGGCGCGCTCATCTGTCAACGCGATCTGAGCTCCCAACTCATCCGAAATCTTCTCTTCCAGCAAGATAACTAGATTGACCAGTCCTAGGGAGTCGAGTTCTCCTCCAAGGCCGAAAAGCACGGTCTCTCCAGTCGGCTCCACCGACTCTGGAATACCGAATTGCTCGCGGACTTCACTGAGGGACTGAAGGACCAAAACCACCATACTATCATTCTTGCTATTCATTTCGAAACCTCCACACCAGAGTTTTGTCTTACTTCTGAAGACCTGTTCTCCATAGTCGACATTGCAGTCATATTGCGGGGTCGGCTGTCGTTCCCGACGTTGTCCTCAACGTGCCCTCTTGCCGAACCCATACGCTCTCGCCTCAAAGATGGAAATCTTCTGTCCTTCAAGCCAGTGTACCGGACGCCGACAGAATTCCAATGTGTTCTGCCACTCCGTGGCGCTCAATGAGCCTGGAACAACCTCGTATGGCCTCATGGCAGAATCCAATCAGCCGCGGGCCGACTGATCTTCCTATCCTCATTCTCCATTGCCATCATCTCCTCCACAAGGAATTTCTCTGCCATATGTCCTCGAAAGACAACAATCATTGTTGCGTTCCACTACCGTTTGCTCGCTATAGCGATCTTCGCCGCTTCCAGGATTACCAGCCCAAACTGTCTGGCACGTCCGCGGCCCCTGGCAAGCAAGACATCGGTTGGTTCGCGAACCGAACTCGACCTAAGCACCTCCTGCATTCTTGCGGCAAGTTCATCAGAATTGCCAACACGGAAAAAAGTGACACCAGCATCCTTGATCTCGCGGTTCACATCAATGTCACTCACCAATGCAGGAACTCCCAAGCCGACCGCTTCCCAGACTGACCCGCCACCGGGGCCGCCTTCGAACAGTGTTGGCTGTACAACAGCGACAGCTCCCCGCATCAAAGCCATCTGTTCTGTCTTTGGAATGAACCCCAGACATTTGACGCGTTCCGCTATTCCCAGCGACCGGGCCTCAGCCATCAGGTCCTCGAAGTACCGCGGTCTGCGATCATCATAGGTGCTCCCTGTACACACTAGTGTCACGTCGTGTTCATCCTGTGCCAGCAATGAAAGCGCTCGGAATGCCGTCGGATAGTCCTTGTGAATGAAGAACTGATTCGAGATCATGAAGTAGCGTCCCCTTACATTGTATCGCGTCTGCGTATTTTCGATTGACGTGGCAAACCATGTTCGATCAGGCACTGGGGCGAATGGTAGCGCAACGACCTGGCATCGATGCCCGGGGAAGAATCGGTCTATGTCCGCTTGGACACTTCGCGACGCTACAATAGCGACAGACGCACGTTCAAGCATTGCCTTGAAGTATTCATCGCGCCTCGTGGCTTCCTGCCTACTGAAGAAGTCGGGGTAATGCCGATGCTGCAGGTCCCACAGGTAGCCAACCCAAGGAGTCGAGGCACCAACTGCGACAGGCGAGCTCACGGGCAAGACCACGTTGCTTCCACATACCGCGATGGCCGATGCAATACCTGATCGACCCGGCCGATGGGAAATTACCGGAACTGAAGCGGGTGTGTTGCCAAACAGAGACTCCAGAACGACAGAACGCGCAAGGGGCCGGGGGGGGCGCACGAGAATGGGTCTGGCGCCATGCATTACGTTAAGCGCTGCATGCTTCGCTGGACGCAATATGTTCTTCGTTGCTTTCAAGAACACGCTCTCTTCGGCCGGAAGCAAGACGGACAGGTCCAACCGCTGTTCCGGCGCGATCTCTTGCAGGTCGCTCAGGACGGACCTAAGGAACCCTATACCGCCACCCCAGCTAATGAAATCGTCTCCCAGAACTGCTATCTTCAACTCAACGCCTCAGCCGGTGCGCTGGAACACCCACATACACGCCTGGTTCTGAGATGTCAGCGGACACGATCGTGCCCATTCCGATAGTAACGTCCGCGCATACGGTCACTCCATCACGGACACCTGCACCTGCACCCAGGAATACACGATCCCCGAGGCGTGCACGCCCTAGCAGCGTGGCGTTGGCGGCCACATGGCAATACATGCCCACTACCGCCTCATGTTCAACGATGGCCGCATCGTTCACTATGGTCCCTCTGCCCACCCCTCGCCTCTGGGCCGATGTGGGCGAACTGGCCTACGAAAAGACCCTCTCCAAGTATCGCAAAATTGGATACGTAACTGCTCTGTGCGATCACGCTGACGACTTTCCCAAGCAATCTTGGGTCGTCGGATGCCTGTTCTCGTCGTGTATTGTCGCCTATGCCGACAAAACACGCCGTCCACGTCTCAGGATACGAAGTCAACACGGGAAAGCCCATGATGACTTCGCCTAGCCAACCAGCCCCATCTACAAACACAATTTGACAGTCTGGGTCTGTTTCGTGTACAATATCCGCTGCGCTCCGTGCGTGTCCACCACACCCAACTATGATGAGGCCCTGTAACGACGTTTTCATGACTCGCGCATCTGATGGTGACGTATGATATCTGTGATCTGGGACACCTGGTCGGTAGTAAGCCCTGGACCACTCGGCAAATTAATGCCTCGCCATCCAATGCTCTCTGCCACCGGGTGGCTTTCGTGTCCGTCATAGTACATGGGCATCGTATGAACGGGGTAGAACACAGGACGGGTTTCGATGCCACCAGCTGACAACACAGCACGTAGCGGCTCTCTTTCCTCTGCACGTGATACAAGGATCGAACACATCCAGTATGAACTGCGCACGTCACCAATCTCGCGCAGCATGGTAACGCGAGTCCCAGCGAGCGCCTCGGCATACCAGTCAGCAATCTGTCTCTTGGCTGCAAGTATCTGCTCAGCACGTTCAAGTTGTGCCACTCCTATGGCTGCGCAGACGTTGGTCATGCGGTAGTTATATCCGATTACGTCGTGCCAATACTCGCGGCCATTTGCCAAACCTTGCCCTTTGTAGTGGACCACCCGTTCATGGAGAACTTCATCATTTGTGATGACCATGCCACCTTCACCCGTGGTTATGGTCTTGTTGCCATAGAAACTGAACGCCGCCACATCCCCAAAAGTACCAACGGGGCGTCCATGATACATGCTTCCAAAAGCCTCAGCACAATCCTCGACCACAAACAGACTGCGCTCATGAGCTACTGCCATGATTCCGTCCATGTCGCATGGATGCCCGTAGATATGGACGACCATGATCGCCTTGGTCCGTTCAGTCATCTTGGCTCGAACATCCTCTGGATCCATCTGCCACGTATCCGCGCAGGAGTCAACAAAGACTGGCGTTGCTCCAGCATACTTGATAGCGTTCACCGATGCGATGTATGTGAGCGTGGGCACAATGACCTCATCACCAGGACCGATACCTAGAGCTACGAGTGCCAAGTGTAAGGCAACTGTACCATTCGAGACAGCTGTAGCACATCCGACCCCGACGTACTTGGCAAATCGGTTCTCAAACTCACTAACAAATCGACCCTTAGATGATATCCATCCGGAGTCAAGACACTCATCAACGTACTTGTGTTCATTGCCTTTCAGTAGCGGCTCATACACAGGAATCATTGGTTCACCTCTCTCCTTTGTCCGGTTTTGCGCGTCCATAGACATCGTCCATTCTCTCGATATCATCTTCGCCCACGTATTCGCCGTTCTGAACCTCGATGATCTCCAGCGGAACTTTGCCAGGGTTGCCCAAGCGGTGCAGGGTCGTCTTAGGAACGAAGGTGCTCTCGCCCTCGTGGACAAAGAATGTCTTCTCTCCAATGGTCACCTGAGCTGTGCCATGAATGACGACCCAGTGTTCGGTCCGGTGAATGTGGCGCTGCAGGCTGAGCACCGCTCCGACGTTCACGACGATGCTCTTGATCTTGAACCTACTGCTCTCCTCCAGTATCCGGTAGGTGCCCCACGGACGAATGGTTGTCGTGTGCTCATGAACCTCGCGCCGACCACTGGCTTTGAGTGTCTCGAGGAGTGCCTTCACGTCTTGGCTACTTCCCCTCTGGGCCACGAGAATGGCATCATCTGTCTCAATGATGCTCAGGTCCTTGACACCGATGGTCGTGACCAACCGCTTGCGCGAGACAACCAGTGAGCCCGTGGTATCGAGGGCGACAACATCCCCACTGAGGGCATTGCCGTCAGTGTCCTTGTTCGTGATCGCATAGACAGCATCCCAGCTCCCAACATCGTTCCATGTCAGATCCATGGGAACCACTGCAACACGGGATGACTTCTCCATGACTGCATAGTCGATGGAAATTGAGGGCATATCAGCAAAGTTCCCGATGGTATCATCGTATCCAGATTCGACTAGACGGGCTATGTCGGGTTGGTGTTCGATGAGGGCCGCCACCATGTCCCGTGCTGTGAAACAGAACATGCCGGAGTTCCAGTAATAGTCGCCCGAGGCAACATACCTTTGGGCTGTCACCGTATCTGGCTTCTCGACGAACCGTACAGCCTTCAGAACACCGTCACTGAGGTACTCGCCAGCCTGGACATACCCGTAGCCTGTTTCGGGACCTGTCGGTTTGACACCGAAGGTCACCAGGTAACCTTCCTGCGCGGCCTGTTCTCCCTGTTTCACGTAGCCAGCAAACAAACTCACTGGCTGAATGACATGATCGGACGTCATGACCAGGAAGGACTCCTCAGGTGGAACGTGCAGCTTGTCCCTGGCGTACGCCAGAGCCAAACCGATAGCGGGGGCCGTGTTGCGGCCGACAGGTTCACAGATGACATGCAGGGGAGCCTGACCAGTGACCTCCTGGAAGGTATCCTTGACAAAGAACGCGAAATCTTGACTGGTCACCGTAATGACATCTTCGGGGTGAACCAAGGCTTGTGCACGGATATATGCGCTGGCAAGAAGGGACTCGCTGCTACCCGGCAAGCGCAGGAATTGCTTCGAGTAAAGCTCGCGCGACATCGGCCATAGCCGCGTACCACGGCCTCCGGCCAGGACAATAACTTTCATTGCAATTCCTCCGTCAGCACACTCGTGCCTCACTCATTAGAGATACTGCGTGGCACGCGGTGAACATCGCTGTGCAAGTGACCAAGCCACGGTCAACGAGGTCCTGCACAAGGTCGTCGCCTCTCGTGCCGTCCAGGCTCGATGCATTGGCTATGGACCGTGACACTTCCCAAACACCATCAGTGTCGATGCTCACTATACGATCCTTTGACAATTCTGTCGGCACCGCAGCCTGAATCATTAAACTATCCTGCCACTTCGTCAATGTTCGACCTCCTCATGGGGTCCTTTGGGGCCAAAGATCTTCAGTGATGACCCGTATGCACTCATACGTCCGCAATTGTACGGGCTCCGAACACTGACGCGGCAGTACCGACCAATTGTAGATTGGAACCAGCACATCAACGGTTGGCATCGGCGTCCTCCTGAAATTCCGCGTTGAGCGCCGCAAGACCATCCTTCAGACTGATGCATGGCTTCCACTCTGGCAGCACTGGCACGGGTGAACGTGGTTCCATGACCTCACGCACTCGGTACGGACGACCACCCCACACGACGCTGACTGTTTGCCCAGTCGCTTCATGATACAGTTCAACAACATTCTTCAGCCGCACAAGTGACCCCGAAGACAGCCGGTACCGTGACGGCGATGGCAACTCTCCAGTCAGCAGACCGTCGGCAGCCACCTCATAGCCGTGGACCACGTCATCCACGTGCAACAGGTCAAGCAGTTGCTCACCTGGCGTTAGCGCCAAGGTCTCACCCGTGCGTGCTGCGTTAGCCAATAGGGTCAGTAGTTTCGACCGCCTGTCGCCCGGGCCATATGTATCAGGCAGTTCCAGCGTCACGGCATGCAAACCGCGAGCCTCACAGTAAAACTGAAGGACGTCTTGGAAAGCTTGCTTCGTCGCCGAGTACAAATAGACCGGGCTGTAGCTCCTGCACTCATAGTGCTGCGATATCGTGCCCGTGTTCACGATGACCGACACGCCGGCGACGGCCATGGCCTCAAGAAGTTGTGTGCCGAAGAGAATGTTGCTACGTATCAGCGGTTCAACGTCAGCAGCAGCGTAGTCCGTAATGACTGCAGATGCAAGGTGAAAGACCGCTAGTGGACGGACACTGCCAACAATATTGATGAGCCCGCTCGTACTGCCGTCGTGTTCATGTACGTTGCTACTCCCGAGAACGTCGCGGAGACTTGTCGCGTTCGAGGAGGGGCGCACGATTGTATGCGTCTCCCAACCGTCGGCCAGCAAACTCCGCACGAGATGCCCGCCGATGAATCCCGTCGCACCAGTTACCAGGGCCACCCGAGCTGCGCTCACGATGCCTCCTGCCAGTACGCGAAGAGACTCTCCAGCTTCGTGAGCATCAGCACCTGTGACTGCGGTTCGGCCGCACGTGCGTCCATGTCGAGCGCAGGATTTGGCAACAGGTGGTCCAGAACACCCATACTCACACCCTGCCTCCCCGATCCATCGCGGCCCACGAGACACCTGTGGCACGTGCAGCTCGGGTGTAGTCACCAATGGTCTGCACCGTGAGAGGTGCTGCCCGTCCAACGTCTTCCATTGTCGAACGGTACCATGTCACCGTCTGCCGAACGGCGTCGCCCACATCAAACACCGGACGCCAGCCCAGCTGTGAACGGGCCTTGGTGCAATCCAGCCGCAGAATGCCTGCTTCGCTCAGGGCGTGTGCAGAAGTTTCTGTCTCAAACCCAGCTGCACCTCCCCACGCCTGACACACCAAGTTGACAAGTTGTTCGACGGACACGGCACTCTCGGGGTCCGGACCGAAGTTCCAAGATCCACCATACGTTGCGGGATCTCGCGCCAGCAGGGCGCCCAGCCACAGATACCCGGACAGCGGTTCAAAGACATGCTGCCAAGGGCGCACTGACCCGGGATTG
>Ga0209746_1001220_pt1 | contig 12463 bp, 13 predicted proteins | sample BarGraNGADG00211_3_FD_184496 | JGI IMG/M metagenome (GOLD analysis project Ga0209746, IMG submission 184496) | Arctic peat soil microbial communities from Barrow, Alaska - Barrow Graham LP Ref core NGADG0011-211 (SPAdes) (version 2) | ecosystem: Environmental > Terrestrial > Soil > Wetlands >...
TGAGGATTTATAATTTATCAGATTAATAGAATCAGGATTTATCGTTTTTATTTCATTATTAAGGTTAAAATAAAATCAGAAAAATGCAGGTTACAGTCACCAGAAAGAATATTAAATTTTCCCCTGATCCCAGCAGGGTAATCGCCCGGTTCTGTTATTTTTCCAATGAAAGAGGTAAAAATATTATACTTGGTGTATTAGCTATGTCTGATAATGAAGTATTTATTGCATTAAGTCAGGTACTGAGAGGTTTTTCCAGACGTCACAGAAATATTTCACTGATATTTGAAACACATTTTAATAAACTGTCTTACTTGTTTGGCGAACTCGGACTAAAACCAGCCAAATTAAATCAATCACGTAAAGCGCTTATCGGATCCTATTTCACAATGGAATTCTCAATTGAATCGGCAGCATTTTTTAATCCATCAATCGTAGAAGATCCTGATCAATCAGAAACAGGAAAGGATGCAACAAGAGTAATTTTTAGTTTCAGGGCAACCGGTGAAGGACATCTCTCATCCATAGTTTTTCGTTCAGCAATTATTGATAAGAAAAACAATCTGATTATTGAACCTGTCGGTAATATGCTGGCAGAAGCTGAACGAATCAAAAGACATATTTACAATAAAAAATCATTTATTAAAAAGCTGGATGAAATGCGTGATTTCGACAATAAGTTATCCCCCGTTTTTGTATTGGAAAAACTGGGTGACAGATTTACTTATGGTGAAATGAAAAGGGCGGTTGAAGAAACAAGAAAAGCACATCAACTTACACCAGCTAAAGAATTAATCATTAATCAAATGATGTGGCTTGCTCTGTCACATTATGAAATTAAATTTTCTCTTGATTCGGCAATTTCCGAGAGAGTAATATTCCCAATCTCTGAAACTGAAAAAAATGGTATTGAAGATGCCCGTTTTGTTAAGTTTACAGAGGAAAACGGTGAAGTTATTTACTATGCCACCTATACTGCTTATGATGGTATGTCCATTTTACCGAAGTTACTTTCAACCAGAGATTTCTATAACTTCAAAGGACTACCCATTCATGGGGAACTCGCACAGAACAAAGGAATGGCATTGTTTCCCAGAAAGATCAACGGGAAATATGCCATTCTTTGCAGAATAGACGGGATAAATAATTATATATCCTTTTCCGAGAATATCAATGTCTGGCGCGAAGCCAAAGTTATTCAGAAACCAAAGTATTCCTGGGAACTGGTGCAAGTAGGAAATTGCGGCTCACCTATTGAGACGGAAGAGGGCTGGCTCGTTATAACACATGGAGTAGGGCCTATGAGAGAATACGTTTTAGGAGCATCATTATATGAACTTAATAATCCTGAACTGGAAATTGGCAGGCTGAAGACACCCCTGTTGGCTCCCAATAATGAAGAAAGAGAAGGTTATGTGCCAAATGTAGTTTACTCCTGTGGTTCTATTATTCACAATAGAGATCTTATTGTTCCCTATGCCATGTCAGACTACGCGTCTAGTTACGCTACCATTGATTTGAATGAACTCCTGGCTGAACTTAAAAACTCTCGATAAAACCTTTAATCCGTCAATTGGATGTTTTATAAGAAAAAGGCTCGGTTCAATAATAACTGCTTTTCTTTTTATAGTCGGGAAAACTGCCATTGGATTTTATTTAACTAAAACAGATCCCGGATCTGCTTACGGCGCAGCCGGTTCAATTGTTTTAATTCTTCTGTGGGTTAGTTATTCTTCCATGATTTTTTTCTATGGCGCTGAATTTACCCGTGCCACTGCTGATCATTTAACAGGAGACGTTCCCGCGACAGATGTTGCTATAACTATTAAAACCTGAATTCAGGCCGGTCAGGATCAGGTAACCTGATATTATGTGTGAATAATGTAAAATAATAATAAAGTTGTGTAACGTTTTCCCTTTTCAGGTAACTGATCTTTGTATAATAATATTCATTTAATACCACCATGATGAAAAAAACATTTCGAATCCCAGTATTCTTATTCCTGATTATTAGTTTGATATTTGCGTCATGCGGACCGGGTAAAAAGCTTTTAAGTTCGCGTGCCAGAGTTGATAAGCTGCAAAGAGACAGCACCTATATACAAAGTCAACTGAACGATTGTAATGAGAAGGTAAAAAATCTTAATCTGACTAAAGCATCATTGCAGAATGAATACACCTCATTGCAAAATGAATATACTACAGTTAAAAATGATTCAAAAATTAATTCTGCCGAATCAAAAATGACTATTGCCGATCAGGCGAAACGGTTAAAAACCCTTCAGGATATGATTCAATCCCAAAAGGATGTAATGACCAAACTAAAAAATTCAATAGCCGATGCACTGATGAAATATAAGAGCGATGAGTTATATGTTTATAATAAAGACGGAAACGTTTATGTTGCTCTCGAAGAAAAGCTTCTGTTCAAATCGGGCAGTGATGTGGTTGATCCTAAAGGAAAAGAAGCGCTCAAATCTCTTGCCGTGGTTCTGAACAATACCAAAGACATTAATGTGATGATTGAGGGCCATACGGATAACATCCCCATTAAAACCTCTATGTTTAAAGACAACTGGGATCTCAGTGCAGCACGCGCAACTTCTATTGTACGTATTTTGACTTTAGACAACGGTTTTGATCCAATCCGTATCACTGCTTCAGGCAAAGGCCAGTTTCACCCCGTAAAATCAAATGAAACAGATGAAGGTCGTTCCGGCAACCGCAGAACTGAAATCATCCTGTCTCCTGACCTGAACGAAATATTTAAGCTATTATATCAGTAGATTGAAAGATGTCAATATGACACCCTTATCCGCAAAGACAGTTGCAGTTATAGTAGCTCACCCCGATGATGAAACATTATGGGCCGGAGGGACAATACTGAGACACCCGGCCTGGAAATGGTTTATTGTCTGTCTTTGCAGGGGAAAAGATAAAGATCGCTCCTTTAGGTTTAACAATGCATTAAAAATTCTTAAATCTGAAGGGATTATGGGCGACCTCGATGATGGCCCTGAACAAAAGCCATTAATGGGAAATGAGGTTGAAAAGACTATCCTAAACTTATTACCTGCAAAACATTTCGACCTGATAATTTCTCATAATCCAACCGGAGAATACACCCGACACCTCAGGCATGAGGAAACAGGTAAAGCAGTAATTAAACTCTGGAGTACGGGTAGAATTTCAACAAACGAATTATGGAACTTCGCTTATACTGACGATAACAAAAAACACTATCCGGTTGCTGTGGAAAATGCCAGTGTCTACCGGTCACTTTCGAAACGGATATGGCTTCGAAAATATAGTATAATTACTGAAACGTATGGATTTGAAAAAAGTGGTTTTGAAGCAGAAACCACACCAAGATCTGAATCATTCTGGCAATTTACTGATCCCCGTGATGCTAAAAGATGGCTTAATAAATTTGAAAATGAGCCGATATGAAAATTTGAAAATTATTTTATCATGAAAGTATTATTATTATATGACTACCCTGCTTCCCCCGGGGGGCTTGCAACCCAGGGAGATCTGCTATACAGGGGCCTCACTAAAATGGGAATTGATGCCCATGCAGTTAATCTCGAATCACCCCAGGAAAAGGAATGGTACTACCGCTGGTTTGAGCCGGATATTGTTGTTGGTGTCGGTTATTGGGGGCATACACCGCATCTGGTACTTCATCCGCAACGATATGGAGTTCAGCCTGTCCCCTGGCTGGTTGCCGATGGTTATATTGCAAACTACCAGGAGGTGCTGAATGCTCTTCCACTTATCATGGTAACATCGAATTGGGTAAAGGAAATGTATGTTCGCGACGGGATAAATAGTGATATAATTGAGGTGCTGCCGGTTGGCTGCGATACAGATGCTTTTACCCCTTGTAATAAAGACGACCCGAAAATTCTGGCCGTACGCGAAGCGCTGGGGGTTTCACCGGATCAGATAATGATTCTTACTGTCGGAGGCGATGCTGCATCAAAAGGTGCACAGGAGGTAATGCAGGCCCTTGCCATCATTGATACAAAAGCGCCCGATTGGAAATATGTCTGCAAAGTATGGCCCCAGCCACGGACCAAACTTCAAAACCTGACTGATCTGGAACTGGCGACACATTTAGGCATCGAAAAAAATGTTACCTATGCAACAAACATCATTTCACGTAATTTCATGCCCTACCTGATAGGCGCCTGCGATATATACGCTGCACCTTCGCGACTTGAAGGTTTTGGTATGCCTCAGGTGGAAGCAGGCGCTTGTGGAAAACCGGTTATAGGTATTAAAGCCATGGGAATGCTCGATACACTTGTACATGGAGAAACGGCATTCTTGGCAAATATAGCACAGAAAATTATTGTGAACGAAGTGATTCTTGGTGACGAATCAGGCTTTGAAGACAACCACAGGGTTGCATTTAAAGATCCACGGACAGTGGACTATCGTGCAAGTGTTCATGATATTGCCAACTATTTAATGGATCTTATGACTGATGCGACATTGCGTGAAAAAATGGGCAAAGCCGCAAGGAAACGTGTAGTTGAGTATTTTGACTACCGTGTTGTTGCAAAACGGTTTGTTCAGATTATAACCGAGAAATTGGGAATAACATAATTTGAAAATGAGAAGTGCGAATTATTAATTGATTTACAATTTTCAAATTAAACCTATGGAAACTAAAAACTGGCAAGAGATAGAAGAGGCAAGGAAGGCAGCGATTGAAGTACTGCTTTTTAATGCACACGGACCATTTCGTGGCCTGCCCCGCACTGCCGGCTGGGGATATCCTGAACCGTATACAAGAGACTTGATGTTTTCAATTTTGGGAATAGCGGCATCAGAGAACAAAAAGCTGCTGGAGAGCATCCGGAAGGTTTTGGAGACTCTGGCAATAAACCAGACAATGCATGGTCATATACCTTCCCTGGTACACGACAAAGAGGACCGGGGATCAAGCGATACCACTCCTTTGTTTTTGTTCGGGGTTGGCATTTTCAGAAAGGTATCCGGTGAACCTGATTTTCTTAATGATGCAGTTGAGAAAGCCCTGACCTGGATGGAGTATCAAAGTCCATCTGACAGGAATCTGGTTGCCCAGCAGCCAACCAGCGATTGGAGGGATGAACAATGGGTAACAGGATATGGGCTATTTGTTAACACGCTTGTTTATAGCTATCTCCGGCTTCTGGGCAAGAACGAAAAAGCCGACAGAGTGCACAGCGAGATGAGCCGGTTCACGATTACCTGTGGAACGATGCATCATCATGTCCACGAAGGTCTTGTCGTAAAACATAAACCCTACTATGCTTTCTGGTCATATAAAATTCATAGCAGCGAACGTTTTGATCTTCTGGGAAACAGCCTTGCTATTCTTTCCGGAATCGCTTCTCCCACAAGAGCTGAAGAAATGATTTCATGGATCGAAGAGGAATGTGAAGGAATGGAAAAAAGAGGTGACCTGGCAGTCGATCTTCCACCTAACTTCTTTCCTTATATTAAGCCTGAAGATCCTGACTGGCTTCCAAGATATGCAATTTATAATAACCCTGGAGAATATCATAACGGAGGTATATGGCCTTTTGTATGCGGGTTTTATGTGGCAGCTCTGGTCGCGGCTAAAAAGTATTCACTTGCCAGGGAAAAACTGGTGGCGCTTACTCATCTGATTAAGATTTCCAGTACCGCAGAAGTCAATTTTGGATTTAATGAGTGGATAAAAGCTCAGGACGGCAAACCTATGGGACAGGATTGGCAAACATGGAGCGCTGCGCTTTATCTGTATGCAGCAAAATGTGTTGAAGAAAAGCGAACACCTTTTTTTGACGAGATGCGCATTTATCCAACTTAAGCCAGACAAGACAAATAATTTATCTGATTAAAACCAAGTATATGACAGCAATTGAATTTTGTGATCAATTATTAGATCTTGAACCAAGTTTACTGAAATATGCATATCATCTCAGGTTAAGTAATTCTGATGCAAAGGATCTGGTACAGGAAACTTTTCTGAAAATTCTTTCGAGTCGTGAAAAATTTGTTGATAACGGATACTTAAAGGCCTGGACATTCACAATAATGAGAAACACTTTTATTAATAATTACAGACGTAATGTTCTGCAAAAAACCTATTATGATCGCACTTATGAATCATTTTTAATTAATCAGACAATAGCTTCAGGTTCAGATAATCCGGATTCAGCATATTCGGTTATTGAATTAACCCAAAGTATTGAACAATTAAATGTTAAGTTCAGGGTACCTTTTAAAATGTACATTGAGGGATACAAGTATTCAGAAATTTCAGATAAAATTAAGCTTAAGTTAGGAACTGTAAAAAGTAGAATTTTTCTGGCACGAAAACTATTAACGAATCAGCTGAACAGATAGTAGGAAGGCCACTTTGATGATCGTTTCCCATGAAATTTTCAAGTGTGAATTATGTAACTCTTTTCGAAAGTTATGTAACACTTACGACAATCAAACCTTTAATTTTGTTATGATTAATGAATCATCCTTATAAATTAAGGGGTTTTTGCTTAATAATAACATTTTGAAAATTTCAGCCGCTTAGCCATGAGATCAAACATTAAAGTTTTAGTATTAATATTTACGCTGGTTATTACTTCTGTAATATTTACAAAAAAGGCGTCAGCTCAGCAACCTTATGTGAGTTTTCAGGTTTTCTATGATCAGTTAAGCCCTTATGGAGAATGGGTAGACTATCCAAGATGGGGCTACGTGTGGATTCCGGATGCCGGACCTGACTTTGTACCATATTCAACACAAGGTTATTGGATCCTGACTGACTATGGATGGACATGGATGTCTGATTATAGCTGGGGATGGGCGCCTTTCCATTATGGCCGTTGGGATTACGATCAATATTATGGCTGGTTCTGGATACCAGATAATGAATGGGGCCCTGCATGGGTCTCCTGGAGAAGAGCTGAGGGTTATTATGGCTGGGCTCCGATGGAACCAGGTATTAGTCTCTCAGTAAGCTTTGGCAGGAGTTATGATAGCCATAACGATCACTGGATATTTGTAAGAGACAGGGATATTGACAGGCCAGACATCAATCGTTATTATGTCAATCGAACGGATCATGACTTGATCATCAGACACTCCTCAGTGATTAATAATACTTATGTTGACAACGGGAGACATACAACATATATCACTGGTCCCGACAGGAAAGATATTCAACAAGTCACCGGGAGACGGGTCTCTCCTGTTGCTATTAAGGAATACAATAAACCAGGACAAGCTATGAGTAATGGACAATTCGGGATATACAGACCGGAGGTCAGGAAAAACAATGATAAGGAACGGAAGTCTGCACCAGCCAGAATAACTAACCTGAAGGATGTAAAACAACCCTCAGAACGGAATGTGACCCGCCAACCAAGGGATCTAAATGTAAAACCTTCACAACCAATAAATACTAATCCTACTCAGAATATCAAAAGAGAAGCGCAACCCAATAATGTGAAGTCACAGAATGCTAATCCTACTCAGAATATCAGAAGAGAAGCGCAACCCAATAATGTTAAGTCACAGAATGCTAATCCTCCCCAGAATGTCAGAAGAGAAGCACAACCGAATAATGTTAAGCCACAGAATGCCAATCCTCCACAGAATATAAAAACTGAAGCGCAGCCGAATAATGTTAATGCTAATCCTCCTCAGAAATCCAGAGGAAAACAACAATCAAAGACTACAAAGCCATCGAGAAACAGCAAAAAGGAGCAACAAAAAAGCTCTAATACTGTTAAGGATATAAAGGATAATAAATAACATTAATACTACAGAATTTTAACTTATCAAAAATCAGACACCATGAATTCAAATATAATAGGTTATTGGAACAAGAAAAAAGAAAAGCTTAAACAAAGATTTCCAATCATTACTGACGATGATCTGCGATATCGTGAAGGGAAGGAAAAGGAGATGATCGAAATGCTTGGAAATAAGCTTGGAAAATCAAAACAAGAACTGCTTAACATTATTGTAGCAATTTAGCAGGACAAACAATTCTGATGTACTGAATCGTATTAGTACGGATGAAATAAAATATATTTCATGGAAAAAATTCATCCTGTTTATAAAGTAAAAAGTATTGCAAAGAAGCATTCCATTAAACTCAGCGAAAAAGTAATAGCAAAACACGTTGAGGCAAAAAATTTTTTAACCGATTTTGCTGATTTTTTATTATTTCTGGCAAGTACATTTAAAGAAACCTTTTCCCGTGATTTTGAATTCAAAGAATTTTTACGTCAGTCTTTCCAAATCGGGTATAAGTCTTTACCGCTGATTTCTGTTACGGGATTTATTATGGGTCTGGTACTTACAATTCAGGCGCGACCTTCACTTGTACATTTCGGTGCAGGTTCTTTACTTCCCGGAATGGTAGCTGTCTCTCTCATCAGGGAAATGGGACCGGTTATCACAGCATTGATATGCGCAGGTAAAATTGGCTCAGGAATGGGTGCGGAACTAGGTTCAATGAAAGTGACTGAACAGATTGACGCTATGGAAGTCTCCTCCACCAATCCAATGAAATTTCTGGTTGTTACCAGAGTATTGGCAGCTACGCTAATGATACCACTATTAATACTATATGCTGATACTCTTGGAATATTTGGAAGCTGGGCAGGAGCAAATATTAAAGGCGATGTGACTTTTGTTTTGTTTTGCTCACAGGCATTCAGCCATCTTGAGTTTATTGATCTTGTACCTGCGGTTATTAAATCGTTCTTTTTTGGTGCGGTGATCGGCTTGGTTGGATGTTATAAAGGATATTGCGCAGGGCGCGGAACAGAAAGTGTGGGCATTGCAGCGAATTCAGCCGTGGTACTATCATCATTGCTGGTAATAATTGTAGACGTGATTGCAGTGCAGATTACCGATTTACTATAAGGTAATTTGAAAATTTGAAAATTTGAAAATTTGAAAATTGATGAATCCTTTCCAATCAGAAGCTAAAACTCAGGCTAAAACAAAAAGCCGTGAACAGGTTATTGAAATAAATAACCTCAGAAAAGGTTTTGGCACACAGGAAGTTTTGAAAAATATATCGTTACAACTTTTTAATGGCGAAAACCTGGCGATACTTGGAAAATCCGGTTCAGGAAAATCCGTCCTGATAAAATGTATTGTTCGTTTATTTGATCCCGACAACGGAACTATTAATGTGCTTGGAGAAGATGTAAGTGCATTAAACAATAAAGATTTAGAAGAGTTGAGAAAAAAAATTGGTTTTCTGTTTCAGAGTGGTGCATTGTACGATTCCATGACTGTAAGACAAAATCTGGAATTTCCATTAAGAAGAATAAAAAAGGATCTTAATCAAAAAGAAAGAGATGAAAAAGTAAAAGAAGTTTTGGAAAATGTTGGTTTATCTGATGCTATTGATAAAATGCCTTCACAGCTATCAGGAGGAATGCGTAAAAGAATCAGTCTGGCACGGACAATAGTTGTTGACCCTAAAATAATTTTGTACGATGAACCTACAACCGGGCTTGATCCGGCAACATCAGATGAAATTAGTTCGCTCATCAATGATGTTCAGAAAAAATACAAAACTTCTTCCCTCATCATAACACATGATATTGAATGTGCGCGCGCTACAGCAAACCGGGTTATTATGTTAAATGATGGTAAGGTTTACCAGGAAGGAGAACTGGGAAGTTTTGAAAAGTCTGATGATCCATTAATCAGATCTTTCTTTAAATAATAATTTAATAAGTCTCAGAATTAATACCATAAAAATATGGAAAGTCACACAACTAAATTCAAAGTACGGTTAGGATTGTTTATTGCAGGCGGACTGATAATTTTTGTAGTCGCTGTTTTTATAATAGGAAGGCAGAAAAATTTATTTGTCCCTGTCTATAATCTTACTACAACTTTTTATAATGTGAGCGGATTACAGGTTGGAAATAATATTCGCTTTTCAGGAATCAATGTTGGCACTATTGATAACATCAAAATAATTAATGATTCCACCGTTAAGGTAGATATGCTGATTCAAAAAAATGTTCAGCAATTTATTAAAGAAGATTGTGAAGCAACCATTGGTTCTGCAGGAATAATCGGTGACCGTATTTTAATTATTACCCAAGGCAGTTCTAATGCTGCTTTAGCAAAGGACGGGCAGCAAATTGCATCAAAAGAACCGATTGAAACGGATGCCATTTTTGCAAGTCTGCAGGTAACAGCAGATAATGCTGCAATTATTTCATTTCAATTGGCAGAGATTATGACTAAAGTGAACAGTGGAAGTGGAACACTCGGGAGACTTTTACAGGATTCGACAATTGCAGAAAACATTAACCAGACTATTGTGAATCTTAAACAGAGCAGCAAAGGGCTTGATGAAAACATGAATGCAGCCAAAGAAAATTTCCTTTTCAGAGGTTATTTTAAAAGGAAAATTAAAGCAGCTGAAAAAGTCAAACTGGATTCTGTGGAAAAAAAGGTAGAGAAGCAAAAAGAAATTGATAAAAAGAAAAAATAATTTTTTTGATAAAGCATTTAAAAATGAGAAACACAAATGTGGTCCAAAAAAACTTTCATACTGTTTTTTATTTCAGTTTTTATAAGTGCTTTTGCATTTGCACAAGAAACGCCTGCCAAAAAGGATTCGACTAAAATTTATAAGGATATTGAATCCTTTTCAAAACGAAACAAGTTTAATGCTTTCATGTACCGGTTAATTTTCAAACCGATTACTATCATATCAAAACCCCTCGTCCAAAAGAAAGTTTATAAAAAACTTATCCAGAAACCATACAGCACATTTCAGGGTAAGATAATCCGGAAAATCAATATTGTTACCCTGGATCCTTTCGGTTACTCAGCCACTGACACTTCGGCGGTATCACAAAATAAATTAACTAAAATAGGGAATGATTTGCATATTAAAACACAGATTGTCGCGATCCGAAGTCTGTTGCTCATCCGTGAAAATGAGCCGTTTAATTCATATTATGTAAAAGAATCGGAGCGCTTAATCCGTAATCAGAAATTTGTGCACGATGTCTCTTTTTATGTTGTTTCAGCCGGAGTAAAAAAGGATTCAGTAGATATTTTTATTCGCGAATTGGACATCTGGAGTATATTTGCTGCAGGATCTATTTCACCTGCAAATATCAATGTTGACATAACAGATAGAAACTTTTTGGGATTCGGTCATGAGTTTCAAAATGTTTTTTCAAGAAATATTTCTAATGGGATAAGTGCATTTAATACAAATTATTTCATTCCAAATATAAAAACCACTTATATTAACTCAAAGTTTCACTTTGGAATTGACGGATATGGAAATATCAGAAAGAGCCTGGCATTTAACCGTCCGTTTTATTCTCCTTATGCAAAATGGGCTGCAGGTGTATCTTTTACTTCTCAGGTTAAAAAAGATTCATTAAAGTTTAATCTGTTATATGGTCCTTTGAATTATAAGCTTAATACCCAGGATTTTTGGGCAGGAAAGGCAATACAGATTTTCACAGGCTCTACAGAAGAGGAACAGGCAACCAACCTGATCTTTACAATAGGTTATCTTCGTGTCAGGTATTATGAAAAACCAACAGACATTAAGGACCCGTTACATATTTATTCCAGCCAGGATTTTTATTTAGCGGGGATAGGAATTTCTACACGCAAATATGTTCAGGATACATATATTTTTAAATATGGTACAATCGAAGATGTCCCAGTCGGAAAGGTTTTTGAACTGACAGGAGGTTATCAGTTAAGAAATAAATCCTGGAGGCCGTATTTTGGGATGCGATTTTCCATTGGGAACTATAATGAATGGGGCTACCTGAGTACGAACATTGAATATGGTAGTTTCTTTCGCGCATCTCACCCTGAACAGGGTGTTGTTACTGCCAGTATAAATTATTTCACGGGATTATTTGAAATCGGTAAATGGAAATTCAGACAATTTGTAAAACCACAGATAACGATTGGTATAAACAGGTTCTCTTACGATAGTCTAACTCTGAATAGTGGTTATGGTATTGAGGGATTTAGCAGCACAGGATTGTCAGGTACCAACCGCCTGTTATTTATGTTGCAAACACAGTCATACGCACCAGGGAATATTATCGGATTTCATTTTGGTCCATTTCTTGTTTGTTCTGTTGGCATGCTGGGTGATGCATTCTCGGGATTTAAAAACCGGAAACTGTATTCACAGATTGGTTTTGGCGTTTTAATAAAAAATGAAAACCTGGTTTTTAATACATTTCAGATATCCATTTCATTTTATCCTGTCATCCCCGGCAATGGACAGAATATTATTAAAACGAACTCATTCAGCACAACTGATTTTGGTTTCAGAGATTTCGAAATCGGGAAACCGGTACCAGTGTTATATAGATAGCTAAAAGAACATTTGAATCAGTCCGTGTCCCATTCCTTCAATATGTAAATGTTGTAACACTTTTCAGTAATT
>Ga0209746_1001222_pt1 | contig 12458 bp, 10 predicted proteins | sample BarGraNGADG00211_3_FD_184496 | JGI IMG/M metagenome (GOLD analysis project Ga0209746, IMG submission 184496) | Arctic peat soil microbial communities from Barrow, Alaska - Barrow Graham LP Ref core NGADG0011-211 (SPAdes) (version 2) | ecosystem: Environmental > Terrestrial > Soil > Wetlands >...
TCTTCGAAGAAGCTGATTTTCATGTTACCCTTTGGAGTCTGTAATTCTGCCGTAGTCATATTTACTTTACAATTTCGAGAAGTTCAACTTCGAAAATAAGAGTAGAATATGGTTTAATGATTTCACTGGCTTGTGATGCACCGTATGCGATTGATGAGGGAAGACAGATTTTAAATTTTGAACCGACGGGCATCAGCTGTAAAGCTTCAGTCCAACCAGGAATAACACCTGTTACGGGAAAAGTTGCAGGTTCGTTTCTTTTAATTGAAGAGTCAAATTCTGTGCCGTCAATAAGAGTTCCTACATAATGAACTTTAACAGTACTCTGAGCAGTAGGTTTTGGACCTGTCCCCATCTTTATTACCTCATACTGAAGACCGCTTGGGGTAACAACCACGCCTTTTCTTTCTTTGTTTTTCTGAAGGAAAGAATCACCCTGAGCAATATTATTTTTAAAGGCAATTTTATTTTCTTCAGCCTGTTTTTTCATTGACTCCTGCTGTCTCTTCATTTGAGTCTCTTGCATTTTGGCTGAAAATCTCCTCATAAAGTTCTGCGTTTCAGCATCTTTCAATACTGATTTTCCGGCTTTTAAATCAATTAAAGATTTTGCAAAGACAAGGGGATTAAGGTATATACTATCCTTGCTTAATTGTGTATAAAAATTTGATCCGATGGCATAAGAGAGTGTATCATTTTCTGTAACAAGTTTAGCGTTCTTTACAGAACCTGTAGAACATGAACCAAGCATAAAGACAACTATGCCAGAACTTACAATTATTACTCTGATTTTCATAAGTATTGATTTTTAAATTAAAATTTCCGCTAAGATAATACTTTAGTGTAACCAAAAAACCCATTGGAAAAATAAATTTTAGAATTTGACAGCGCTGATCATTTGTTTCTTCCCGGGAGGCCCGGGAAGAAGTGTTACATCAAATCCGCAGGCTATAAGAGTTCTTTTAACTTCGCCTTTGGCTGAATAGGTAACCAGAATACCATTCTTTTTAGTGACTGAAGCTAACAGTTCAAAAATTTCCTTTGTCCACATTTCAGGTTGTTTATCAGGCCCGAATGCATCAAAATAGATTAGATCAAATTTGCCCGATATAGGATCAGCTGTAAAATCTGCTTCAATTTTTTTCAGGTAGAAATTCTTACAAATATTAACTCTGACATTCCAGGGCACTGTATGAATCACCTGAAAAATTTCTCTGGCATTTTCACCGGCATAATCAGAATAATTAAGCGATCTGATGATACGTTCATCAAGAGGATATTTTTCGATTGAAGTATAATTGACTTCTTTATTCCCGGACATACATTTTAAGGCTGTAAGAAGGACATTAAGCCCGGTACCGAATCCGACCTCAAATATATTCAGGGGATCAGCTTTACAAATCTCAAATCCGTTTTTTATGAAAATATGATTTGATTCCTGAACAGCCCCGTGTACCGAATGATAATGCTCATCAATTTCAGGAACATAGATTGTATGTGAACCGTCGCTGGTAATTATAATCTGATTCAATTATCTGAGATTAAATATTCCTGGTTGCATGTTGCTTGTTGCTTGCCGATTATTAAAATAATTCCAAAGTGGATTCAAAGTTACTTTTATCTTTTTACTTTTGTCTTTTATCTTTATTAATATATTTCGAACTCTATAGTTACTTATTAAAATATATATCCTCTTGCCATGAAATCAAAACAATCCAGAAGGGAATTCCTAAGAGTTTCTGCCACAGGTGCTTTGGGAGCAATTATCATTTCAAAGAGTGGTTGGAAAACTTCAGGAGCGACTTCATCAGACTTAACTGTTGGTAACCCGAAGTCTTTCGGAATAGGACTCCAGTTATACACGATCCGTGATGCCATGAAAAATGATGCTCCGGGTTCATTGAAAAAAGTTTCTGATATCGGGTATAAATATCTCGAACTTGCTGGTTATAGTAACAGGAAATTTTATGGTTATCAGCCCGGGGAGTTCAAAAAAATAGTAAGTGATCTGGGTATGGAGATCATAAGTAGTCATGCCGGAGTTAATCCGAAAGGTATAACAACTGACGAAGCCCGGATTATGGCGGAAGATCATGCCAAAGTTGGTGCAATGTATTGTATGCAGCCATTTGTAGCTGATGAAGATCGTAAATCAGTTGCAGGTTATCAGAAAATGGTTGCAGAATGGAATAAGGTCGGAAAGATTATGAAAGAAAGCGGTGTACAGTTCGGATACCATAATCATAATTTTGAATTTGATACTATAGAAGGCAAAGTTCCCTATTTCGATATTTTTCTTGCAGAAATGGACAAGGATCTGATAACTATGGAAATCGATCTTTTCTGGACTATCAAAGCCGGGCAAAATCCAGTCAAGCTTTTCAGGAAATACCCGGGCAGGTTCCAGCTTTTTCATATGAAAGACATGTATACCAGGGAAGCGCCATTCTTCAAAACTGAAAGTAAGGATTTTGCTCCGGTTGGAGAGGGGGTGATAAATTTCAAGAGAATTCTGGCAGCCAAAAAGAAAGCCGGAATGAAGTATATGATAGTTGAACAGGACAGTACGAAAGATGGAAAACCATTTGAAGCGATCAAAACAAGCATAATAAATCTGACCTCGAAGATTCTGGTATAACTTTAAATGCATAATGGCAATAGAAATCAAGTTGACATGGCTTGCCAGTATATATACTCGTAATTATTATTCATGATTGCTAATCGTAATATTTAATATTTATATTTGTGGCCATACTTCAAAGCTCAAAAGTTTTTTAAATAATGATCAGGATTATCAAGTATATACCTCTTTTTTTCCTGTTTCTTGCGGCATTTATTTTTAATGCTCATATGATTATTCCTCATGATCACCATGCGGCAGAGGCGGATGTATGTCATGAATATTCATATCCTGTTTCTAACAACAGCAAAGGTCATCATTCAGGTTTACCCATTCATTGTCATGCATTTAACGATCTTTCTCCCGAAAAAATAACTTTTATTATTCTAAACCGTATTCACAGGGCTGATTTTGAATCATTTCACATTTTTGATGATGAAGTTTCCAATCTCCATATGTCGTGGATACGAATTTTTGATCTTATCAAGCAGCCCGTTAATTCCGTTATTCGGGAATTATCTTCACTCAGGGCTCCTCCATCAATTTGCTGATACCTGCTTTTTACTCCCTCCAAAGGGGTTGTTAAAAAGTCCGTTGTGTGCCTTTGTGTGTCCCGCCCGGCTGACGCCGGTCGGACGGGTAACACAAAGGGAAAAGTCAAATACACATAGTTAGATCCAACTTTAAGTATCCTCAAAATAATGATAAACAAGATCATCTCATTTTCAGTTAAGAACAAATTCATTGTCGGATTATTCATTGTTGCTTTGATCGGATGGGGCACTTACTCATTATCTAAATTGCCGATTGACGCCATTCCTGATATTACGAATAACCAGGTGCAGATCATTTCTCTTGCACCATCCCTGGCTGTCCAGGAAGTAGAGAGTTTCATTACTGCACCAATTGAGGTAGCAGTTGCCAATATTCCTGATATTATAGAACTACGGTCAATTTCCCGGTTGGGATTGTCTGTGGTAACCGTTGTATTTGAAGATAAAGTTGATATTTACTGGGCAAGACAGCAGTTAAGTGAACGGTTGAAAGAAGCCGAAGAGTCTATTCCGGATGGACTTGCGCAGATTTCTCTGGCTCCGATTTCTAGTGGACTCGGTGAGATATTTCAATATCGTCTGGTAGTTGAAAAAGGCTATGAAAAAGAGTTCAATCCAATGGAACTCAGGACAATCCAGGATTGGGTTGTCCGTCGGGAAATGCTTGGGACGGCAGGTGTTGCGGATATTAATAGTTATGGCGGATTCGTAAAGCAATACGAGATAGCTGTAAATCCTGAACGACTCAGGGGAATTAATCTGACCCTGACAGATATCTTCACTGCGCTTGAAAAGAATAACGAAAATACTGGGAGCGCGTATATTGATAAGAAGCCAACAGCTTATTTTATAAGGGGCATAGGATTGGTTAAATCACTTGAAGATATTGAAAAGATTGTTATTAAAACTACAAAATCGGGAGTTCCTGTACTAATCAGGGATATAGCAACAGTACAGTTTGGCAGTGCAACCAGGTATGGTGCTTTTGTTGTTGATACTACTGAAGCTGTGGGAGGCGTGGTAATGATGCTTAAAGGTGCAAATGCGCATCAGGTAATTGATAATGTTGAAAAACGTATAGAGTCAATTCAGAAATCACTTCCAAAAGAAGTTAAGATAGAACCTTTTCTTAATCGGTCTGATCTTGTAGGACGCGCGATAGGGACCGTTTCCAGGAACCTTATTGAAGGCGCCTTAATCGTAATTTTCATCCTGGTTTTATTGCTTGGAAATATGAGGGCAGGTCTTATTGTAGCTTCTGTGATTCCACTTGCAATGCTTTTCGCTGTATCTATGATGAACCTTTTTGGAGTATCAGGAAACCTGATGAGTCTCGGGGCAATCGACTTCGGACTAATAGTTGATGGTGCAGTAATTATTGTTGAAAGTGTCGTTCATCGTATTTCCATGAGCAAACATCATCATCCGGGGATTGCAAATCTGAACCAGGAGCAGATGGATGAAAACGTAGTTGATTCAACAAAAAGGATGATGAGTTCAGCAACTTTCGGACAGATAATTATTTTAATAGTTTACCTGCCTATAATGGCACTGGTAGGCATCGAAGGAAAAATGTTCCGTCCTATGGCACAGGTAGTTACCTTTGCCTTGATTGGCGCTGCAATTCTTTCACTCACTTATGTACCAATGGCCTCTGCATTGTTCTTAAGTAAAAGCACAGGTCATAAACCTAATTTTTCGGACCGATTGATGGATTGGATCCGCAGAGCATTTAATCCAGTTATTGCTTTCGCACTTAAAAGAAAACTTCTGGTTTCTGTTTCTGCTATTGCTTTATTCCTGTTCAGTCTGTTTTTATTCAACCGTTTGGGTGGTGAGTTTATTCCGCAGCTAGAGGAAGGTGACCTTGCCTCAAGTGTTATCACTCTTCAGGGGGGATCTTTGACCAATACTGTGGATGATGTTATTAAAGCAAATAAAATTTTAATTGGAAATTTCCCGGAGATAAAACATGCAGTGTGTAAAATAGGTGCAGGAGAGATACCTACGGACCCTACTCCAATGGAAACAGGTGATTACATTATTACACTTAAAGATAAAAGTGAATGGGTATCAGCTGCAACACGCGAGGAGCTTGTTGGTAAAATGGAAGAAAAACTGATCCCTCTGGCCGGTGTTAAGTTCGAATTTCAACAGCCAATTGCAATGCGCTTTAATGAGTTGATGACAGGTTCGAAACAGGATATCGCCATAAAAATATTTGGAGATGATCTAATTTTACTATCTGAAAAAGCTGCTGAAGTCGAAAAGGTAATTCAGACAATTGTCGGTGTACAGGATATCAATGTTGAAAAAGTTACCGGTTTGGCTCAGGTGCAGGTTGAATATAATCGTGATCGTCTTGCACAGTACGGTTTATCCGTAGATGATGTAAACCGTGTTTTAAGAGCTGCTTTTGCCGGCAGCCAGGCAGGTGTTGTTTTTGACGAAGAAAAAAGATTTGGATTGGTGGTCCGTTTGGATAAAGATTACAGGCAAAGCCTGGAGGATGTAAAAAACCTCACTGTCGCACTTCCTGACGGACAGCAGATCCAATTTGAACAATTGGCTGATATTTCAATTAAATCAGGTCCGGCACAGGTATCAAGAGAAAATACAAAACGAAGGATAACTATCGGATTCAATGTCCGTAACCGAGATGTACAGAGTGTGATAGCTGATGTGACAGCTCAGATAGATCAGAAGATTCAATTGCCTACAGGTTATTATGTATCTTATGGAGGTCAGTTTAAAAATCTTGAGGCTGCTCAGAAAAGACTTTCTATTGCAGTTCCTGTTGCTCTCCTCTTAATTTTTGTTTTACTTTACTTTACATTCAATTCAGTAAAACAATCGCTTCTGATATTTACAGCTGTTCCCATGTCGGCCATCGGTGGTGTATTCGCACTTTGGATTCGTGGTATGAATTTCTCAATATCGGCCGGTGTAGGTTTTATTGCACTTTTTGGTGTTGCCGTTCTTAACGGAATAGTTTTGATTGCTGAGTTTAACCGTCTTGAAAAGGAAGGTGTCACAGATATTACTGAGCGGGTACTCAAAGGTTTGAATACTCGTTTACGCTCTGTTATTCTGACCGGCGCCGCTCCGGCTTTGGGGTTTTTACCTATGGTCATTTCAACTTCTGCGGGAGCTGAGGTACAAAAACCTCTGGCAACTGTTGTGATTGGGGGACTAATTACAGCTACATTGCTTACTCTGATAATTCTTCCTGTTTTTTACATCTTTTTTTCTTCAAATAAATTCAGAATTGGATTTAAAGGTGGATCAGCTAAGAAAATTGCAGCTGTATTACTGTTATTTGGTGCTACATCAATTTTAAATACCATGAACGGACAGCAACCACGGATCATTACTCTGCACGATGCAATTCAGATGGCATTGGACAGTAATCTTACCATAAAATCGGCTGCTTTATCAATAGATGTGCAGAAAGTTCTGAGGGGTGCTTCGGTCGATCTTCCAAAAACTGTTATTGACGGACAATATGGACAGTTCAACTCGTACACCAACGACAACGGTATTACTATTTCCCAATCATTTGCATTCCCGTCTGTGTATGTTAACCGATATAAGCTTGCAAATGCAAATATTAAAAGCAGTGAAATACAATACACAGGTTCTAAACTTGAAATAGCCACGCAAGTTAAACAGGTTTACTGGCAATTTGTATTCCTATATTCGAAGCAAAAATTGTTTATTTACCAGGATAGCCTTTATTCAGGTTTTTTAAGGGCAGCGGAATTAAGAGCAAAAACAGGAGAAACCAACCGGTTGGAAATGATCACTGCCCGTTCTCAAAGCCTTGAAATAAAAAACCAGTTGTATCAGGTAACTTCTGATATCGCAATCAGCAGACGTAAACTTATGATTTTATTGAATATCAGATCGCCTGTAGAACCATCAGTTAAAGAGGTATATAGAATCGATTTTGTATTTGATTCTGACAGCCTCTCACTTGAACAGAATCCATTTCTGGGTTATGTAAAACAAAAGGTCGAGATTTCACAAATTACCAGACAACTTGAGCGTAGCCAGATGCTGCCCGATTTAAATGTGGGCTATTTCAGTCAGACAATTATAGGAACTCAGGATGTTAATGGTATGTCGCGTACTTTCGGAAAGGACTTCAGATTTTCAGGCGTTCAGGCCGGTTTATCTTTTCCACTATGGTTTTCTCCATATACATCAAGAACAAAGGCAGCAAAAATAAATGAAAACATAGCAAGAACAAATGCTGAAAACTATACCAGATTAATTTCCGGCAATTATCAATCATTAGTTGATGAGTACAACAAATATAGGTCAAGTGTCGAATATTATGAAAAACAAGCTGTTCCTGAAGCTGATCTGATAATTGAACAGGCAATACGCAGTTATAAAGCAGGAGCCTTGGATTACCTCGATTATGTAATTACACTGAACAGGGCTTTGACAATCAGACAGAACTATCTTGAGGCACTTAATAACTTCAATCAAACTATTATTTCGATTGAATCTATAAAAGGTAAAATATTTTAAACTATCAATATCATGACAAAAGAAATTTTCAAGTTTTCAATAATCATTTTGAGTCTTATTATATCCTTAAACTCTTGTAAGAACGGAAACAGAAAGCCTGTGTCAAACCCTGTAGCAGAAACCCTTCCGGATAATATTGTTGAATTACGTGAAGACCAGATTAAACTTGCTGATATTCAGACTGGGGTAGTTGAACTACGATCGGTAACGAATACTCTTAAGGTTAATGGAATTATTTCTGTAGCTCCACAAAACCAGGCAACTGTCTGTATGCCTCTGGGAGGTTTTATTAAAAATACAACTCTGTTGCAGGGAAATGCCGTTGATAAAGGGCAGACTCTAGCAGTAGTAGAAAATCAGGATTTTGTTGATATTCAACAGAATTATCTTGAGGCAAAAAACAGATTGGTATTTGCAGAAGCCGAATATATACGGCATTCAGATTTATATAAAAACGATGTTTATTCCGAGCAGAATGTTCAGCAGGTCACTGTTGAGTATAGAAATCTTAAGGCGTTAGTAAAATCTCTGGAACAGAAGCTGTTTCTGATAGGTATAGATCCGGATAAACTCAGCGAAGATAACATCAGCAATAAAGTCAGCCTTATATCCCCTATAAAAGGTTTTCTGAAAGCAGTAAATGTAAATATCGGGAAATATGTTTCACCAACTGATATCCTGTTCGAAATTGTTAACAGTGATAAACTATTTCTTGAACTGACCTTGTTTGAAAAGGATGCAGATAAAGTGTCTGCAGGCCAGAAAATAAAGTTTTTCATAAACAATGAAACAGAAGAACATGAAGCAATAATATCACAGACCGGTAAAGCCATAAATGATGATAAAACATTCAGAGTATATGGCACAGTCACAAGCTCATGTAAAAATGTATTACCGGGAATGTATGTAAATGCTTTGATTGAAGAATCAGATAAAAAAGTAACGGCACTTCCTTCCGGAGCAGTTGTAAGTTTCGATGATAAGGATTATATTTTTGTCTTTGAAAAAAATAAGGAAGAGGCCGGTAAAGCTATGACCGAATATAGAATCATTGAGGTTAAAAATGGTGTTAGTTCTGCAGGTTTTACAGAGATTATTCTTCCCGGAGGATTTGACATTAATTCATCAAAGGTTGTTATTAAAGGGTCATATAACCTTCTTTCAGCCAAGAAAAACGCAGGTGAAATGGCATGCTGAGATTTGGTGGCATTGGTCGCCTAACGGCGATTTGGTTAAGAGTTTTCATTAGTATAGAAATCTGAAAGTTTAAAATGGATTTGGGTTAACGCCCCAATTACCAGTTCGAATCATACCACGATCTGACATCAGTGACTACCATACCGGCATTAAGGGCAGCTTGAATGCCGAGTTCTCCATCTTCAAAGACTTCAATGAATTCAGGTTTAATGTTCATCAGAGTTGCACATTTGAGGAAAGTTTCAGGATGTGGTTTGAAATTTTCAACATCGTTGGCTGTAATTACTATTTTAAAATACTTTCGCAGGTTGGTAATGTTAAGTGTCCGTTCGACAGCTTCCCTGTGACCGCCGGTTCCGACAGCCATTGGGAGTACTCCAAAATACTTTTTTGCTATTTCGACGACTGGTATGATTGGTTTAACCAGGTGCTGATCTTTATAGAATTCAATAAGCTTTTCAGCCATTATCTCTTCGATAGTGACATTTCCTTCAAGATTACATTTTTTTATAATCTCATCAGCGATAATCCAACCTGGTGTTCCGGTATGTTTCCTTAGAAAAGCTGTATCGATATCGGCGCCAAATTTCTGACATGCAATCTTCCATCCTTTAAAATGATATGGCATCGTATCGGCAAGTGTTCCGTCGAGATCAAAAATCAAGCCTTTGGTACCGGGTTTAATATCGTATTGCATTTTTTTATTTGTTGCGGCAAATGTAGTAAGAAAATCCAGAAAAGGTTGAAAAGGTAAACCTTCAACCCATTCAACTGGTTCAACTTTTCAACAATACCTCAGTTGTAACACTTAGAAAATCAGATAATGTATCTGAAATTTCGTATCTTGTGTTTTATCACAAAAAGAGAATTGGTATGAGCAACAATGAAAAGACACAGTCAGAACTTGTTTCAGATCTCAGAGTGTTGCAGCATGAGTATGATTCAATAAAAGAGACGTATGAAAAAGAGATTGGCAGACTCAAAAAGACTCAAGAAGCTCTGATAAATGAACAGCACCTTATGGATGCCATAATAAATAATTTACCCGACCATGTTTATTTTAAGGATCTAAATAGCCGTTTTATAAGATTAAGCAGTTATATGGCTCATTTTCTGGGTTTAAAAACTCCTGAAGAGGGTGTCGGTAAAACAGACTTTGATTATTTTACAGAGGAACATGCTCAGCAGGCATATGATGATGAACAGGCTATAATCCGTTCCGGTCAACTGTTAACCAAAGAAGAAAAGGAAACTCATCCTAATAGTCCAGACACCTGGGCCTCAACAATCAAACTTCCTCTGCATGACAAAGATGGATCCATTATTGGTACTTTCGGAATATCGAGAGACATTACTAAGCGAAAACTGGCTGAAAATGAGTTGTCGCAGGAACAATATCTGATGCGTACTCTTTATGGATAATCTACCTGATCATATCTATTTCAAAGACCATGCAAGCCGATTTATAAGGATCAATAAGGCTATGGCTCAATTCCTTGGATTTGCTGATACTGATGAGGCTATAGGGAAATCAGATTTTGATTTTTTTACAGATGAACATGCAAAGCAGGCATATGAAGATGAACAGAATATCATACAAACAGGTCAGATGTTGAGTGCGGTTGAAAAGGAGACACATCATAATCGTCCCGATACCTGGGTTTCCACTATAAAACTACCTTTGTCCGATCAGAAGGAAAATATCATAGGTACTTTTGGTATATCCAAAAATCAGTGATTCAGGCATTGGCATGGACTAACCGTTCCGGAACAGAAGGTGAACTGAGTACCGGTCTTGGATTGTTGCTTTGTAAAGAGTTTATTGAAAAGCATAATGGTAAAATATGGGTCGGAAGTGAGGTTGGAAAAGGAAGTACATTCACTTTTACTATTGGATAATTTGAAAATATGGCGATATATATTTAAAAATTCTTAATTAAAGCTTAGCAGATAATTTACTAAGTGAACAGATAAAATAATTAAAAGGAATAGATGCAAAAAAACAATGAAAAAAAGAATGTTATCGAGTTTTCAGATATTTTCAATTTAGATGATATTCAACGAATTCAGGACTTATTTGCCGACGCTACAGGGGTTGCGTCAATCATTACACATCCTGATGGTACTCCTATTACCCGGCCGAGTAATTTCTGCAGATTATGCAATGAAATTATCAGGAAAACAGATATAGGGCTTACAAACTGTTTTAAATCCGACGCTGAGATAGGCAGACCAAATCTTTCCGGACCTGTTATACAGCCATGTTTAAGTGGTGGTTTATGGGATGCCGGAGCAAGTATAATTGTAGGCGGCAAACATATAGCCAACTGGTTGATTGGTCAGGTAAAAAACGAAGAACTGGATCTTAAAGATATGCTTCAATATGCAAAAAAGATAGGAGCAGATGAGAAAGATTTTATAAATGCCCTGGAAGAGGTTCCCGTAATGTCAAAAATGAAGTTTGAGAAGGTGGCTCAGATGTTATTTGCATTTGCCAATGAGATATCTTCAAAAGTATATCAGAATAGTCAGCTTATTCAGTCAAGCAATGAGCGCAAATTGACCGAAGAAAAGCTGATTAAGGAACAATATCTGATGCATAATCTTATGGATAACCTGCCTGATCATATCTATTTCAAAGATCGTGAGAGCCGTTTTATCAGGGTCAATTCAACACAAGCTCAGATGTTTGGTATCAAAGATCCCGAAAATTTGGTAGGAAAGACAGACTTTGATTTTTTTTCTGAGGAACATGCAAAACAGGCATATGATGATGAGCAGGCTATCATACTCACAGGTCAGCCTGTGATAAAGGAAGAAAGAGAAACATGGACAGATCGTCCCGATACGTGGGTTTATACTACGAAGGTTCCTCTCCTTAATGATGACGGGCAGGTAGTTGGTACTTTTGGAATATCAAGGGATATCACCGATAGGAAGCAGGCAGAAGAAGAAATCAAACGCAAAAACGAGTTGCTTCAGACCACAAATGCGGAAAAGGACAAGTTTTTTTCAATAATTGCTCATGACCTTCGTAGTCCGCTAAGTGCATTTGTTGCAGCTACTCAGATACTTGCTGAAGAAATTCAGACAATGAATATGGAAGAAATCAGGGAAATTACACAAAACCTTAAAACGTCAGCATCAAATATCTATACGCTTCTTGAAAACCTTCTGGAGTGGTCCCGATTGAAACGGGGTGGAATGGATTTCATTCCTGAAAAACTTAACTTGAAGGAAAAAATAGAATCATGTATTGATGTATTGACAGAATCAGCTCGGAAAAAACGGATCGAATTGACATTTTCAATTCCTGATGAAATGGAGGTTTTCGCCGACAACCATATGATCGATGCCGTTATCAGGAATCTTGTTTCAAACTCGGTTAAATTTACTCCTGCAGGTGGAAAGATAAATGTAGCAGCTGTTTATTCCAATAACCATTTTATAGAGATAAAAATCAGTGATTCTGGAATTGGCATGACACCGGAATTGAAAAATAAACTTTTTATGATAAATGAAAAGACCAGCAGGAATGGCACTGAAGG
>Ga0209746_1001223_pt1 | contig 12455 bp, 13 predicted proteins | sample BarGraNGADG00211_3_FD_184496 | JGI IMG/M metagenome (GOLD analysis project Ga0209746, IMG submission 184496) | Arctic peat soil microbial communities from Barrow, Alaska - Barrow Graham LP Ref core NGADG0011-211 (SPAdes) (version 2) | ecosystem: Environmental > Terrestrial > Soil > Wetlands >...
TTTTGATTTATTCGTCCCGAACAACTCCCTCGGCACGGTGGCGGACAAATTGATTGCCGCCGCGAAAGGCGTTGGCGGACGCGCATGCGGCTGGCAGGCGTTCGAGACTGCGCGCATCGAGGCGGGCATTCCGCGATTCGGCGCGGACATGGACGAGACGAACATCCCGCTCGAATGTGGCATCGAGAGCCGCGCCGTGACTTACAACAAAGGCTGCTACATCGGGCAGGAAGTCATCAACCGCATCCACAGCGTCGGCCACGTCAACCGCGAACTGCGCGGCTTGCGCCTGGCCGACGATTTGAAAGCGTTGCCCGCGCGCGGCGACAAACTGTTTCACGCGGGCAAGGAAGTCGGCTACATCACCAGCGCGATGAAATCGCCGACGCTTAATGCAAACATCGCGCTCGGCTACGTGCGCCGCGAAGTAAATCAAATCGGAAACGAACTGACGTTGCAAGGCACGGGCGAAAGTCCGGCGAAAATTGCGGATCTGCCGTTTGTGAAATAATTCCGTGATGCCCGCTCATTGCAAAACGGCCGCTTGCAAACAAAATAAACAAGTCGTAGTGTTTTGCCATGACCGTTGCGCTGGCCACAGACGTTGAAGATTTCTTGCAGAATCAGGTGCGCTCCGGTGTCTGCGCCGATGCCAGCGCACTGGTCAACGACCTCGTCCGCTCTCTCCGCGAACAACAGCGAAAAATTTTCGACCTCACGCCCGAACTCGAAGCGTGGCTGCTCGAAGCGGCGGACAAACCCACGACTCCGCTGACCAAATCAGACTTCGCCGCCATCCGCGAACGGGTGCGCGCCAAAACCGCCGCCGCATGAGCGCGCGCAAGTCCGGCGATTTCATCGCGGACGTGGAACGCCAGTTTGAATGGTATGCGGTCAACGCAAACTGGGAAATCGCCGACCGCTACCTCACCGCCGTCGAAGCCGCCTGCCAGTTGCTCGTGCAACATCCGCTGCTTGGCCCGGTCGCGGGATTTTCTCATCCCCGTTTGCGCGACTGGCGGTTCATCGTCGTCTTTCGTCCGTTTCAAAAGCACATCCTCTTATACGAAACAGCCGGTGATGACATTCTGTTGCGCCGCGCCCTGCACGGCCACCGGGATTTGCCGCGACGCCTGGTCGAACCGCCGGCAACGAACTGACCTTGCGAACGGCGCTGGTAAAAATCGGGCTTGTCGCCGGGGCGGGCGGAGTTGCAGTTGCAGCCGCCATGAAAATGCTTTCGGCAGGGCGAAAATTGTGGAGTTGCCGTTTGTGTCAGCCGCGTTATCTTTACGCGCATGAGCACAGTTCGAGAAATCGAAGCAGCCATTGAGAACCTGCCTTTGCCGGAGCGCCTCCAGCTTTACAAGGACATGCCGCAATTGATCGGGCGCAACGCCGAAGACCTCGACTGGCAGCGGCTGGGACTTGAGAATTTTTTCCAGGATGACTCGCCGAACGACAAGGTTTATGACTCCATTTAAGGTCGGCGACGTTGTCTCGGTCGAATTTCCCTTTTCAGATTTTCAAACTTACAAACGGCGTCCCGGCTTGGTGCTGGTCAGCGGCGAAATGGATTTGCTCGTCGCCCGCCTCACCACGCATCCGTCGCGCGAACCTTCCGACGTCGCGCTGAAACACTGGTCTGAAATTGGTTTGCCACGCGCGTCCACCATCCGCCTGACAAAACTCGTCACGATTGACCACCGGCTCGTCCATCACAAAATCGGGCGCTTGCATTCTGACGATGGCCGCGCCGTCGTGCAGGCTTGGCAACAAATGACAGCCGCGCTCGCCGCTGAATTGTTGAAGTGAGCGGGGTGCTGGCAGAAAATCGCGCTTGTCGCTGCTGCGTTTGGAGTTACAGTTTAACCAGCCATGAAAACGCTTTCGGCCAAGGCGAAAATTGTGGAGTTGCCGTTTGTGAAATAATTTGACTGGACGATATGCGTCAGGAGGCATTAAATCCGCAAGTGATGAAACGTATTACAACAACGCCAAAACTGCTTGGTTTGTTAGTAGGTAGCTTGCTCTTATCTGTGGGGTTAATCGCTTTTGATAATTCGCCAAAAGACTCCGCAACAGATTTGGTCGTGGTCATTCTAGTGTGGACATTTTTACTAGCAGCACTGGCAGCGTTCACGGTTCTCGTGTGGCGGCTTTTGAAGCGAATCGGCTTGATTAAATCTATCATTCTTTGCGGGGCTGTCGCATTTCTCTTGTGCGGTTTGTTACCGCCGTGGCTTTACATTTCGTCTGAAGGCCATACTCACGCGGCTGGCTGTGATTTTATTCTGTCACCGCCAACAAGAGGAAACTATAAACTCGACACTGCACGCCTAGCGGTGGAATGGCTTTGCATTGTTGTAGCCACCGGAATTGTTTGGCTGTTAGTGTCCAAGCCAGAAAAGGCAAAGGACTCGAAAGAAAGCTGAAATTACTTCCGGCACCGTGGAATGGCTGGCGAATCAAGCAATTTGCGTCATAACTGTTTGTCGGGGATAATGGCTGACATGAAACGAAACGGTGAAAAAAAGATTTCAGACGTGACACAGCAACTGTTGGGAGCGCACGAGTGGAATTTTAAGGACGTGCCTGATGACCAATTTGAAGCCTGCTACCTCTATGAATATGCGCGGGAGTTTTTCAAAAGCAGCAAGCATCTAAAAAAGTTTCAAAAAGAATGGAATGATCCCGCCAAGAAAGAGAGCGGCGAAGATTATGTGGCTTGGTCGAAAGCGTTGGACTTACTCCAAACACGCTGCAAAAATTTTCCTTACATTCATTACGACTACTTTCCAAAAATCGCGTGGCAGGATTTAACCGTTGGGCCGAAACGAGCATCAAAGGCTGTGCAAAAAAACTTACGCGAATGGTTAGCAGAGGAAGTGAATGATTGGAGTAAGCGATTCCGAAAATCTCGGTTCGATAGGTTATACATTGGAACGCTTCGAGAATTCGAGCCGCCAAATGTCCACTCGTTAGAAGCGTTCAGGTTCCTCTACAATTATTCCCGGAATCAGGACTTGGGCAACGTTGAATATGGATTTTTCGCCATCAATTGGGATTTCAAAGATCATCAAATTATTGAAGCCTTCAAAGATTGGTTGGATGACCAACGAGAAGCGCGACGGATTATTGGTTTGAAAGAAGCCAAACACACGGTCTCGCGTGGTGGTTTCAGTGACAAATTGAATTGGCTTGGTGCATTGCGCGTGAAAAATCACTATCCGCACAGAGCCTTGGTTGAATACCCCAGCGGACGTATCATGGGCAAGGATTACGAATTCGCACCCTATAAATACTATCCAGACCTGCATGAAAACGCACTGAAGGCGGAGCAAGAAATTGCAAGGATGTTTCCGAAAGATTGGAGCGAGGCGGAGTGGAAGCGCAAAGAACAGAAAAGTGAAGAACGGCGAGCTAAATATGGGTCTTTGCTGCCAAGTTCAAAGGAGTTAGATTCAAAAGCTAACCACTAATTTCTAAAGTGTCGCAGATGCTTAAAAGTATCTGCGAATGAAAACTTCAAAGCACGCAGCCGAGGTCGGCGGATTAATAACCGCATCGTTGAACAATTACACGCGAGACTTGAAACGAGAATCTCAACGCAATAAAAAAATTCGCTTCAGCAAACACAGTCGCGCGAAATTTTCTCGCTCGCAAACCATTTTACAGATTTAATCTCCGCCGCATGAAACAAAAAGCTTACGCCGCCGCCGGCGTGGACATTGATCTGGGCAATCGCGTCAAGGCCACGTTGCCGCAATTGCTCGCCAGCACGCATCGCCGCGAGGTGCTCGGCAAGGTCGGCGGCTTCGGCGGCCTGTTCGCGCTGGACGTGAAAAAATATCGCGAGCCGATCCTCGTCTCCTCCGTGGACGGCGTCGGCACCAAGCTCAAGATCGCCTTCCAGCAGGACAAGCACGACACCATCGGCGCGGACCTCGTGAACCATTGCGTCAACGACATCGCAGTGCTCGGCGCGGAGCCGCTGTTCTTCCTCGATTATCTCGGCACCGGCAAGCTGGAGCCGCACGTGTTCACGGACATCATCAAGGGCTTCGCCCGCGCCTGCGCGGAAAACAATTGCGCGCTCATCGGCGGCGAGACGGCGCAGATGCCGGGCTTTTACCAGCCGGGTGAATATGACGTGAGCGGCACCATCGTCGGCGTGGTGGAAAAATCCAAGATGCTCAACGGCCAGAAAACCATCAAGCGCGGCGACGTGGTAATCGGTATCGAATCGAGCGGCCTGCACACGAACGGTTATTCGCTCGGCCGAAAGATTTTCTTCGAGCAGTTGAAATTGAAACCGTCGAGCCGCGTGCCCGGATTGAAAGGCACGATCGGTCAAGAATTGTTGAAGGAGCACATCAGCTACGGGCCGCTCGTGCAGAAGCTGTTGAAGAAATTTAACATCCAACATCCAACATCCAACATCCAACATCCAATCAAGGCGTTCGCGCACATCACGGGCGGCGGTTTCGTGGACAACATTCCGCGCGTGCTGCCGAAGTCGCTCGACGTGGTCATCCGCAAAGGTTCGTGGGACATGCTGCCGATTTTCAAAATCATCGAGACGCAGAGCGGCGTGCCGGACGAGGAATTGTATCAGGTCTTCAACATGGGCATCGGCATGGTGAGCATTGTCGCAGCGGACAAAGCGGACGCGGTGCTGAAATTCATCCGGGCGCAGAAGCACAAGGCGTGGGTGATCGGCGAAGTAGTCAAAGGCAAGGGCGTGGCAAGGGTGGAATAATTTTTATCCGCAGATTTCGCCGATTTTCGCCGATTTATTTTCCTGATTTTTAATCTGCGGCATCGGCGTAATCTGCGGAAAGTTTTTTAACGGGCAGAAATTATTTCCGTTCGATGACGAGCGTGACGTATTTCTTTTCGCGGGCGAAGATGGCGGGATCTACGATGTCCAATTGACGTTGCATCTGGCCGCGCAGTTCGCCGATCACGTCTTGCAGGAGAAAGTGCAGGGCAGGGCGCTTGCGTTCCAGCCGTTCGGTGACGTATTGCGCGACGGGCAGGCCGAAGCGTTTCCCAAACATGTGCGCGAAGGCGATTGTCGGCAAAACGTTCGCGGTGATGTCCTGCTGCGACACAATGCGCCAGCCGCGTTGATCGAGCGCGGCGGTGAAATCGCTCCACAAATGGCCGGACTTGCGCGCCCCGGCGGAGGTGCGGAAATAATCGCACAAAATCCAGCGGCCACCCGGTTTCAGAACCTGGTCAATTACGTCGAGCGCCACGGGCAGCTTCATGTATTGGAACGATTCGGACGTGATGACGGTGCCGAACGTGTGGCGAAATTCGGGCAATGGAATTTCTTCCAGCTTGCCTTCAATCATCGGCACATTTGGAAAATCTTCGCGCACGCGGCGGATCTGCGTGCGGTTGGGCGTGAGCGCGGTCGGTTGCAGGCCACGTTTCAACAGCAGGCCGACCAATCCACCCATGCCGCAGCCGGCGTCGAGCACGCGATTTTGTTTATCAATCACAAAGTCAACGAGCCGTTGGCCGTAGCGGATTTGCGCTTCCTGAACCCCGGCGATGTTCATTTTCTCCGGCGGAATCGTGGGGTCTTCGCTGTAACCGTAATTCAGAAAACCGCCGGGCAGGAGCTGGCCGTAGAGTTTGAGCGTGGCGTCGTCCGCCGCCTTGCTCACATTGTTCCGCGAGCGGAAACAACGCAGGAACGGCGACCAGTTGCGCGGAAGAAATAATCGTCCGGCGATGCTTTTGACCACGAAACCAGCGGTGATTTTTTTCTTGATAAAATCTTTCTGGGCAGCCAACGGGCTGGGTTGGGTGACCGATTGGACAGGCAAAGCATGGTTCAAATCGCTTCTGATAAACAAGCCTTTTTGAATCATCACGCGGATTTATCCAGTTCTGCCGTTGCGCAAAGACGCGCCGCTTTTCCTCGAACCGAAGGCGAATCCGAATTTCGGCACCGACGAAACCTTGGTGAAACTTCAGTCCTTGGAAATCGTCAATCAGGTTGAATTTGAGAAATAAATCTGTTCCCATTGTCTTTCACATGAAAAATAAATTTCTCGCCTTGGTTGTTGCTGCGCTGGGTGTATGCGCCAGCCTGTCCGCCGCTGATTTGACGCTGTGGTATCAGCAGCCCGCCGCCAGCAGCGAGCCCATGAACGAGGCGTTGCCCATCGGCAACGGGCGGATGGGCGCGCTGATTTTCGGCCAGCCGGAGCGCGAGCGCATCAGCGTGAACGAGAGCAGCCTCTGGACGGGCGGCGAAAACCCGACGGGCAACGACAACACGATGGGCGCGTATCAGGTGCTGGGCAATGTGTTCGTAAACTTACCAAGCCATGCAGGTGCTACGAACTACTGCCGCGACCTCGATTTGGCCGGTGCAGTTTCACATGTGGGCTACACGCAGAACGGCACCAATTTTCTGCACTTATTTCTTTGTAGTCATCCGGCTGAAGTGCTGGCAGCGGAGTTTAACTCGGATAAAAAGGCGGCTTACACCGGCAGCATCGAACTGGCGGATTCGCACAATGCCAAAATTGTCGCGGCGGGCAACCGGCTCACGGCGTCCGGCACGCTGGACAACGGCATGAAGTTTGAATGGCAACTGCTCGTGCTGAATCAGGGCGGTTCCGTTTCGCTGGTCACGGACACCAACGCGGCACGGTTGGAATTCAAGAATTGCGACAGCCTCACGCTGCTCATTGCGGCGGGGACGGACTATATTTTTGATTACGCAAAAAATTATCACGGCGAAGATCCGCACATCCGCGTGACGGCGCAGATTGATGCGGCGGCAAAGAAAAGTTTTCCGGAGTTAATTGCCGAGCACATCAAGGATTATCAGGCGATGTTCAACCGTGTGAACGCGGATTTCGGCCAGTCCACCTCCGCGCAAACGGTGCTGCCCACCGACCAGCGCAAGCTTGAAGCGTTCAAGTCGGTTGATCCCGGCCTCGAAGCGTTGCTGTTCCAATATGGACGCTACCTGTTGATTTCCTGTTCGCGCCCCGGCGGTCTGCCGGCGAATTTGCAGGGGTTGTGGAATGACAATAACTCGCCTCCGTGGCATTCCGATTATCACGCGAACATCAATGTGCAGATGAATTACTGGCCCGTCGAGGTTGCGAACCTGGCCGAGTGCCACACGCCGTTTTTTGATTTGATCGCGAGCCAGCTTCCCGCGTGGCGCAAGGCGACGGCGGCGGCGAAGGAATTCAAGACGGCGGACGGAAATTTTGCCAGGCGCGGTTTTGCCATCCGCACTTCGCACAACATCACGGGCGGCCTCGGCTGGAAATGGGACAAGACCGCGAACGCCTGGTATTGCCAGCATCTGTGGGAACATTACGCGTTCGGCCTCGACAAAAATTATCTGCGCACGACAGCGTATCCGATCCTCAAGGAAACGTGCGAGTTTTTGGAAGATCATCTGAAATCGCTGCCCGACGGAAAACTGGTGGTGCCGAATGCGTGGTCGCCGGAGCACGGCCCGGACGAGGACGGTGTGACTTACAGCCAGGAAATTGTCTGGGACTTGTTCAACAATTTTGTGCAGGCTGCCGACGCGCTTGGTGTGGACAAGGATTACCGCGACAAAATCGCCGCGATGCGCGACCGGCTCGTCACGCCCGGAGTCGGAAGCTGGGGACAATTGATGGAATGGATGATTGAGAAAAAAGGGACAAACGTCATCGCCAAAAGCCCGGAACTCGACACGCCCAATGATCATCACCGCCACACGTCGCACCTGTTCGCCGTGTATCCCGGCACGCAGATCAGCGCGGTTAAGACGCCGGAACTGGCGGCGGCGGCGAAAGTTTCGCTCGATGCGCGCGGCATTGATCCCGGCAGCGACGTGCGTGAATGGTCGTTCGCGTGGCGCACGTCGCTCTATGCCCGGCTGCGTGACGCCGGGAACGCGCACAAAATGTTGCAACAGCTTTTTTCCGCGCGAAACACCTGCGCCAACCTTTTCGGCCTGCATCCGCCGATGCAGATTGACGGCAACTTCGGCGTGACCGCTGGCATCGCGGAGATGCTGATGCAAAGTCAGGCGGGCGAAATTGAATTGCTGCCGGCACTGCCGATTGAGTGGCCGAACGGAAAAATTTCCGGCCTGCGGGCGCGCGGCGGCTACGAGGTCGGCGTGGAATGGCTGAATGGAAAACTGGTTTCCGTCACGGTGAAAAACATCAGCGGCGGCGGAAAATGCAAGGTGCGTTACGGAGACAAAGTTGTTGAGTTCACTTTGAAACCGGGCGGGACAAAATCTTTAGACGGCGAACTCCGGTAAATTTTTGTCCCCCGCATTTTTTTATTTTGAATCTATGTAATCCGCGTAATCTGCGGACACATTTTTGATGAAAATTTTAGTCATCGGTTCGGGCGGACGCGAACACGCGCTGGTTTGGAAACTCGCCCCGTCGCCGCACGTCACGCAGATGTGGTGCGCGCCGGGCAACGCGGGCATCGCACAGGAACGGCTCGCGAAAAACTCGTCGCCCGTCGAATGCGTGAACATTGGCGCGGAGGATTTGCCGAAGCTGCTCGCGTTCGCACAGAAAAAAAAAATCGAACTGACCGTCGTCGGGCCGGACAATCCGCTGGCGCTCGGCATCGTGGATTTATTTCAGCGGAACGGCCTGCGCATCTGGGGCGTGAACCAGAAGGCGGCGCAGTTCGAGTCCTCGAAAGTTTTCTCGCAGAAGTTCATGGAGAAATACGGCATTCCGACGGCGGCGGCGGGAACTTTCTCCGACGTGGCGGCGGCGAAAAAATTTACGGCCACGTTTGGCGGCAAATGCGTGGTGAAGGCCGACGGACTCGCGCTCGGCAAAGGCGTTTTGATTTGCGCGAACCAAGCTGAAGCGGAGAAGGCCCTGGACGAAATCATGGTGAGCAAAGCTTTTGGTGCCGCAGGTTCGCGTGTCGTCATCCAGGAATTTCTCGAAGGCATCGAGGTTTCCCTGCACGCGCTTTGCGATGGCAAGACCGCGAAGATTTTCCCGACTTCACAAGATCACAAACGCGCGCTCGACGGCGACCTCGGCCTGAACACCGGTGGCATGGGTGCCTATTCGCCCACGCCATTCCTCACCGACGCGCAACTTGCCGACACCGCCCGGAAAGTTCTCGAACCCTTCATGCGCGGCTGTGTGACCGAAGGGATTGATTATCGCGGCATTCTTTATCCAGGCGTGATGCTCACGAAGAACGGCCCGAAAGTTTTGGAGTTCAACGCGCGCTTCGGCGATCCCGAAACGCAGGTTTATCTGACGCGCTTGGAAAACGATCTGGTCGAACTGCTCGACGCCAGCGTGAGCGGCACGCTCGACAAAATGGAATTGAAATGGAATCAGTCAGCCTCCGTCTGCGTCGTGATGGCGAGTGGCGGTTATCCCGGCAACTACGCGAAAGGCAAAGTCATCACCGGTCTCGAAGCGGCGAATGCGCTGCCGGACACCAAAGTTTTTCACGCCGGCACGGCGAGGGCAGGGGACAGCATCGTCACCAGCGGCGGACGCGTTTTGGGCGTGACGGCATTGGGCAAGGATTTGAAAACCGCGCAAGCCGCCGCCTACGCCGCCGTGGATAAAATCCATTTCGCCAGCGCGCATTTCCGCCGCGACATCGCGGCGAAGGCATTGTGGTGAATTATTTTTGACTGTCCATCCATTCCACAAACTGGCGCGGCGATAAGATTTTAATCCCCTGAAATTGTTTTAACACGAGCAAGTCTTTATCGCCGCTCACGATGACTTCACTGCGCCCGGTCAACGCCGTTGCCAGCACCCAATCATCGTCTTCGTCGCGGCAAATTGATTTGGGTAATGGCATCGGCTCGACTATTTCGAGTTCGTTGGCCAGTTCCGCAAGAATTTCATCGGCCAGAGGCGCGTCAATCTTCATCTTTTCGACCAGCGTGCCGTGAAGTTCATCAAGAAGTCGCCGGGCGGTCACGATGTCCGCCCTGGCCAGCGCGCGTTCGTAAGCTTGATGGCAGAGGCCAAGCGAAGTAAATGCCGAGACGAGAACGTTCGTGTCGAAAAGGATTCTCACGAGACGATTTTGAAAACGTCTTCGTCAGTATAGATGCCCTGCGCTTGCACCTGCGCCATGGCGCGCTCGCGCAAGCCGTGGAAGCGATCCAGCGCGAGCCGCCGCCGCACGGCGTCCCGGACAAATTCGCTCGCGCTCATGTGCTGCTTTTTTGCCGAGCGCGACAAATCGCGTCTCAAATCCGGCGGCAGGCTGATGGTCAAGGTCGCTCTCATGTAAGACAGATTAAGACAGTGATGCGGATTCGTCAACCGCCGCCTATGTGGCTGTGGAGAAAATCCATTTCGCCGGCGCGCACTTCCGCCGCGACATCGCGGCGAAGGCGATGTTCTGAAATTAGGGCGCTGCTACATCAATTCTAAGTCCAAGTTGGCTAACTTTTCCATCCTTGTCGCGAATGTTAAACACGACCAGCTTCCATGCACCATTTACATTTCGCAGAGTGAGCGGCACGGAAACTCCACTACCACCAAATAGCGCATTTATCTCCAACTGAACCTCGTCGGAGGAAACCAAAGTCTGCGAAAGTATTCTGTAATCTGTCACGCCATCATTGGAAAAAGGATGATTAGAGCGGTCGTTGATAAATTCGCGAAGAGCATCTGGGGATGGCGGATCATTTTCGTCACCAACGAGGCTATTTCCTATTTCGCTTAAATTGGTCGTATTACCAGACCAAAGATAGGTTTGCAGTGCGTCTTGTGGCGTTGCTCGACCGACGTTTTTCACCTGATCGGGCTTCCATTCAGGCAAGCCAGACATTGATTGGGCTGCTAGTTTTTTAAGTGTAGTGACATCCCGTTGCAGGGGGCGAAGCCGCGTCACTTCACCGCGTAACTTCAATAGCTCGTTTTGATTCGGATTAGATTTTAGGCGTGAATTTTCCGCCAGCAAGCCGACCAACCGGTTCGTCGCCGCATCCCGCTCGCGCTGCAATCGCTGGATTTGTTCGGCCAGCGGCACTTGCTGTTGCTGGAGAGTTTGAACTTGGTTTTGGAATTGTGCGGCTTGATGCGCTTCGTAAATTCCAGTTCCAATCGCGGCAGTGAGCGCGGCGGTGACGAGAGTTTTTTGGAGTGTGGTCATGGCAATGGTTTTGGTGGCGGCAATTATGGTTGAAGTATGAACGGCAGTTCCGGCTAAAATCGCAGCGGCGGAAATCGTGGCGGCGAGTCCAACGGGCGCGGCTTGGACGGCGTTGGCGGAAATCAAAACGGCCAGTCCGCCCGCGCCAATCGTCACGTTTCGTTTCGAGAAAAATTCGCGCAGTTGTTCGACGGCGCGGCTCACGCGTTTTTGTGCGGCGTCATCGGATGTTCCCAGGGCTTCGCCGACTTCGCGCAGGGTTTTATTTTCAAAATAGCGCAGAAGAATCGCGCTGCGGTCGGTTTCGTCGAGCGCAGCCATCGCGTCGTCGAGCAGCGGTTCGATTTGCGTCCAATCATTTGCGGTCGCGTTCATGTTGTTCATCTCCACGGCGATTTGTTCGCGCAACTGGCGGCGCGATTCTTTGCGGATAACGTCAATCGCGGTTCGTCGCGTCACTTGATAAAGCCACGCGGTCAAAAAATGGACAGGCTGGAAGCCCGTCCCACTCAACTTGCCCGCATCACGCGCGAGGTCGGCGAAAACAGATTGCGCGATTTCCTCGGCCAGTTGTGGCGAGCGGATTTGTCGCAGCGCGGCGGAATAAACCAGCTTCACATGGCGGTTCACCAGCGCGGTGAAGGCGTCCTGCGATTGGTCGCGGGTGAATTGCCGGAGCAAATCAAGGTCGTTCGCGGTCATTGTCAGAAGCATATCGCCGCCGGGCCGGGAAATCCGACAAAATTTATTCGTGGCCGTGCGCAAGCACCTTTACTTTTCCATCCGCCTCGCGCATTTTTTGGCTGATGAAAAAATGCGCGGTTTTCTTTCTCGCCGTCAGCGGCCTGGTTGTTGCCGGTCACACGGCGGAACCGGCTCCGGTCGTTTCCCTTTTGGAAAACAATCTCTTGCGCGTGCGCGTGAGCCACGTCACGGAATTTTTTTCAGAGCAAATCCGCGCCGCCGAACCGACCAATAAAATTTCCGGCATCATTCTCGATCTGCGTTTTGCGGACGGCGACAATTCTACTGCCGCTGCGGACTATTTCTTCCCCCCAAAATCCCAGCTCGTGATCTTGGTCAACAGCCAGACGCGTGGTTCGGCGGCGACGCTGGTCACGCAGTTGCGCGCCGCCGGTGAGGCGGTGGTCATTGGCAACACCAACGCGGCGGGAATATTTCAGCCGGACATTGCCGTGGCCGTTGGCACGGAGGCCGAGCGAAAGTTTCAGGAAAATCCCTTTGCTGAAATCGCCGCCGACAAGCCCGCTGCGTTATCGGCCACCAATAATTTG